>Ga0209066_10005142_pt1 | contig 13931 bp, 13 predicted proteins | sample All_14_2_FD_187198 | JGI IMG/M metagenome (GOLD analysis project Ga0209066, IMG submission 187198) | Freshwater microbial communities in response to fracking from Pennsylvania, USA - Allegheny Zone_MetaG_DW_15 (SPAdes) (version 2) ...
CTCGCGGTCTCGCTGGTCTCCGCCGGGATGGGCGTGGCGCCCATGACCATCTCGCCCTTCGCCCAGTGGCTCATTTCCGCCCACGACTGGCGGACGGCCATGCTGACGATCGCGATCGGGGCCTGGGCCCTGCTGGTGCCGGCGGCCCTGCTGGTGCGCCGTCCCCCGGAGACCGCGGCTGGCTCTTCCGGCGCTCCGGCGGAAGGCGGGGAGGGGATGACGGTCGGACAGGCGCTGCGTTCGCTGCAGTTCATCGTCCTCGCGCTCACCTTCTTCTGCTGCTGCGCCGCCCATTCCGGGCCGATCTTCCACACGGTGAGCTACGCTCTGGCCTGCGGCCTGCCGGCCATGACGGCGGTCACGATCTACAGCGTCGAAGGGCTGGCGGGGCTGGGCGGGCGCGTCCTGTTCGGCCTGTTGGGTGACCGGTTCGGCGCGCGCAGAGTGGTGGTTGCCGGACTGATGGTCCAGGCCGTCGGTGCCGGCAGTTACTACTTCACGCGCGAGGCCGGGGAATTCTATGCCGTCGCGGTCCTGTTCGGCCTGGCCTATGGCGGCGTCATGCCCCTCTATGCCGTCCTGGCCCGTGAGTATTTCCCGATGCGCATCATGGGGACGGTGTTCGGGGCCGCGGCGATGATCTCGAGCCTCGGCATGGCGCTCGGTCCGGCCGTCGGCGGCTGGATCTTCGATACGTTCCACGGCTACGGCTATCTCTACCTTGCGTCGTTCGGCATGGGCCTGGCGGCCGTTGCGGTCGCGCTGGCCTTTCCGGCGCCGTCACCGGTCCAGGACAGGCTGCAGGGGCAACCGGCTTAATCTGCGCAGGCTACGCAACGGCGGGGCCGTCTTTCGAGTTGTTCCGGTAACAGAACCCGGAGAGTGCGATGAAAGTGGCCCTGCCTGTCCTGTTCGTCCTCGTGGCCGTCGGCGCCGCTCAGGCGCAGCCCCAGCGCTTCAATTCCGACTTCAGCACGATGCAGGAGTCCGGCCCACCGGTTGCGGGGGGAAACGGCGCCACGGTTGGACCGAACTGGAAAAACCAGGCGATCCTGCCGATGCCCGGCTCTACCGAGATCAGCGAAGTGCCTCGGTATCCGCTCACAGAGGAGCCGATCGCGACGAAGCCGACGATGCGCCCGGTCCGTCAGCCGCCGCGCCCCGCCCAATAAGGGCATCAGATGATGGCGTCGCCGTCCTTCAGGAAGGCTTCGAGCGCCCGCTCGTGCGGCGCGAGGTCGAGGCCCTGCGCCGCGACCCATTCGTCGTTGTAGTAGGTCTTTCCGTACCGTTCGCCACCGTCGCAGATCAGCGACACCAGGGAGCCGGTGCGCCCCTCTGCCTTCATGCGCGACGTGAGGATGCACAGCGCCACGAAATTGGTGCCGGTCGAGCCGCCCACCTTGCGGCCGAGAAGTCGTGACAGCACGCGCATCCCCGCCAGGGACTGGGCATCGGGCACGCGCATCATGCGATCGATCATGTTGGGCAGGAACGACGGCTCGACCCGCGGCCGGCCGATCCCTTCGATGCGCGAGCCGCGCTCGCAAGTTGCTTGGAGATTGCCCTTGGCGAATGCCTCGAAGAAGGCCGAGAACTCCGGGTCGGCGACGCAGAGCCGCGTGGCGTAGCGCATGTAGCGGATGTACCGGCCGAGCGTCGCCGTCGTGCCGCCGGTTCCGGCGCTCATGACGATCCAGGTCGGGACGGGGTGAGGTTCGCGGCTCATCTGTTCGAAGATGGACTCGGCAATGTTGTTGTTGCCGCGCCAGTCGGTGGCCCGCTCGGCATAGGTGAACTGGTCGACATAGACGCCACGCAGCTCGGTCGCGAGCGCCTCAGCGGCGGCATAGATGCCGCGCCCGTCGGCGACGAGATGGCACGTGCCGTGCTGGCGCTCGATCTCGGCGATCTTCTCCGCCGAGGTCGAGGCCGACATGACGGCGTGGAAGGGGAGGCCCAGCAGACGGGCGAAGTAGGCCTCCGAGATCGCGGTCGAGCCCGACGAGGCCTCGACGATCGGCGTGTCATGCCGGATGCGCCCGTTGCAGATCCCGTACAGGAACAGCGAGCGGGCCAGCCGGTGCTTGAGGCTGCCGGTGGGATGGGTCGATTCGTCCTTGAGATAGACGTCGATCCCCTCCAGCACCGGCAGGTCCAGCCGCAGCAGGTGCGTGTCGGCCGAGCGGCGCTGGTCGTTGCGGATCAGGTCGAGCGCGCGGCGGGACCATTCGGCATCGTTGTGACGGGCCACCGCCTCGTCGAGAAGCTGAAGATGCGTCATGATTCCGCCGCCGTGCCCGGTTGCCGTCAGCCGCCGATGATCTTCTTCTCGATCATGCAGTGGATGCCCTTGTTGCCGTCGACCGTCTGCGTGACGTGCAGGTCGGCCTGCAGGCTGCAGAGCATGTAGGCGTCCTCGGGCTTGAGGCCGGTCTTGGCGGTGATCAGCCGGATCATGTCGCGCAGCGCTTCCTTGGCGGCGTCGTCGAGGTCCTGGTCGAAGCCGTGGGTGATCCAGTGGGTCGCGGTCTCGGCGCGCGGGTTGTTGAGCTTCATGCCCTTGTGCACCGTGAACTTGAAGGTGCCGCTCAGGCTGGTCTCGAGCGCCGTTAGGTTGACCTCGCCGTCACCCTGGACGCCATGGCCGTCGCCGGTTGAGAACAGGCCGCCGTCGGCAAAGATGGGGAAGTAGACCGTGGTACCGACCCGGAAATGCTTGTTGTCGATGTTGCCGCCAAAGGCGCGCGGCTCGACCGAGCTGCACTGACCCCATTCCGGCGGCGGGGCGACGCCCATGATGCCGAAGAACGGCTTGAGCTCGATCTCGGTACCCCAGGGCATCGTGCAGACGCCGCGGTTCGAGTCGATCGGGATGTGGGTCAGGCGGAAGAAGGGGAAGTCCTCGGGCAGGGTGCCCATGAGAGGCCGTTGCACGTTCCAGCCCCAGTTGGTGCGGAACTTGATGTCGAGCACCTCGACCGCCAGCACGTCGCCGCGTTCGGCGCCCTCGACATGGACGGGCCCGGTCAGGATGTGGCGGCCGATATGCGGCTTCAGCTTGGAAATGATCTCGCGATGTTCGGGCAGCACGTTGAAGGGTTCGCCCGGCAGGATCTCGGCGGCGCCGGACACACAATGGATCGTGGCCGTGTCGCCCGACTTGATGCGCAGCTGCGGCGGGAGCTGGCTGTCGAAATAGCCCCAGTGGCAGGTCTCGGGCGAAGAATGCAGCTCGTGGTTGGCCATTTCGATCCTCAACTGTAGTGTCCCGCGCCCGAAGCACATACCGTGCCCGGGGATTGATCTCAATTCGGGCCAGAAAGTCTTCCGTGAACTATCGCCACGGCTATCACGCCGGCAATTTCGCCGATCTCCTGAAGCACACAGCGCTCTGCGAGTTGCTGCGCCTGCTGACGGCCAAGGACAAGAAGCTGTTCGTACTCGACACCCATGCCGGCGCCGGAGGCTACGACCTCGGCGGCTCCCAGGCCCGTCGCACGGGCGAGGCGGAGGCAGGAATCGGACGCCTGATGGCCGAGAGCCGGGCCGGCATGCCGGCCGCCGTTGCGCGCTATCTGGCGGCGGTCCAAGCCTACGATCGCAAGTTCGGGCCGCCGGGCGGGGCGCTCCATCGCTATCCGGGCTCGCCGCGGCTGGTCAGGGCGGCCCTGCGGCCGGGCGACCGCTTCATCGCCTGCGAGAAGCATCCCGAGGAGGCGCTTCTGCTGAAGCGCGAGTTCGCCGGCGACCGGGCGGTCGAGGTGCGCCAAGCCGACGGCTACCATGCGATCAAGGCGGCGCTGCCGCCGGTCGAGCGCCGAGCCCTGGTGCTGATCGATCCGCCCTTCGAGGCGACCGACGAGTTCGAAGCCCTGGCGCGCGCCGTGCGGCACGGGCTTCGCCGCTTCGCCACCGGCTGCTATGCGATCTGGTATCCGATCAAGGACGAGCTGGCGGTCGCGCCCCTCCTCGAGCAGCTGGCGGAGACGAAGCACGTGCGCCTGGAACTCGATCTTGGCCCGCGCACACCCGAAGGAAAGCTCGCCGCCTGTGGGCTGGTCGTGATCAATCCGCCGTGGAGGTTCGACGAGGCGATGCGCGAGGCCTTGCCCTGGATCGCGGCACGCCTCGGCGAAGGCGCCAGGTCGCGAATCTTCGCTTCGCCGACCGAGGCGCCCGCGCGGCCGTGAGCACGGGGAACGGCCGCGCTACTTCTTGCCGTTGCCGCCCTTCTGCGGCCGCCACCCCCAGGCTTCGTAGGCGGCTTCGAGGATCCGCGGGTCCAGTTCATGACCCTCGATCTTTGTGCCTTCGCCCAGCCGGTCCACCACGATCTTCAGACCCTTGAGACGGGCGTGCATTTTCTCGTCGCTGGCGACGACATGCCAGGGGGCATGTTCCGTGTCCGTGCGTTCGAGCATGTCGTCATAGGCGTCGAGATACTGCTTGCGCTTGGCGATGTTGCGGAAGTCCTCGAGGCCGATCTTGTAGTGCTTGCTGGGCTTTTCCAGTCGCTCGATCATCCGCCGCTTCTGCTCCTCGGCGCTCACATGCACCAGCAGCTTCACGATGCGCACGCCATCGTCGACGAGCTGCCGCTCGAACTCGTTGATCTCCCGGTAGGCGCGCTCCCAGGCAGCCTTTTCGCAGAAGCCCTCGATGCGCTCCACGAGAACCCGGCCGTACCACGTGCGGTCGAAAATCGCCCAGTTGCCGGGCGCCGGCAGCCGGTTCCAGAACCGCCAGAGATAGTGCTGGCCTTGTTCTTCGGGCGTCGGGGCGCCGATGCGCCAGACCTGCACCGATTTCGGCTCCAGTCCAGACACCAGCCGCTCGATCATGCCGCCCTTGCCGGCGGCGTCCCAGCCATCCAGGCAGATCAGAGCCCGTCCGCCCGTCCGCAGGTCGTGAATCTGGAGGTCGAGCAGCCGATCCTGCAGTTTCTTGATCTGGCGCTCATAGCTTTGCTTGTCGATCGGACCGTCGATCATCTCGATCTTGTCCAGCCGTGGCCATCTGCCCATCCGGTCCTCCCGGCCGGATCGTGACAGCGGCGTGGCGCCGAGGCAATGCACGGAGATTGACAGCGCTAACCTGCCCGACGACTAATCTCGCCGATGGCCCAAGCCGAACCCACAATTCGTTACACCGAGCGCGCGGGCAGGCCCGTGATGGAAGTCGGCGGGACCTGGACGGTTTTCAGCGTCCGCGGAATCCGCAAGAAGGCGGAGGGTGCGTTCGCGGCTGCCGGTATCCGCTCGAAGGATCGCCCTGCCATCGATGCGACCGGCGTCGAACGGGTCGACACGGCCGGCGCGCTGGAAATTCTGGAGATTTCCGGGTGCGGGGCCGACGCCGAGGTGGAAACCCGAAACGAGGCGCAGGCCGCCCTCTTCAAGGTGGTCCGCGAGAATATGTGCCAGGCCCAGCCGGACCGTAAGGTGAACTGGCTCGCGCACTGGCTGGAGGAAATCGGGCACGGCACGATCGACTTCTACAAGCAGGTCCTCAATCTCTGCGCGTTCTTCGGCGAGATCCTGGTCGTTTTTGTCGAGGCCATTCTGCAGCCCAAGCGTTTCCGGCCGAACGCCATCGTTCGGCAGATGTACGAGGTGTGGATTCGCGCGCTCGTGATCGTGGGGGTGCTCTGCTTCCTGATCGGCGTGGTCATCGCCTATCAGGGCGTCCAGCAGCTTCGCCAGTTCGGCGCCGAGACCTTCACGGTGGAGGCGGTCGGCATCGGCATGTTCCGCGAACTGGGGCCGCTCCTGACCGCGATCATTGTCGCCGGCCGCTCGGGCAGCGCCTTCACGGCCCAGATCGGTACGATGCAGGTGAATCAAGAGGTCGATGCGATGCGCACGATCGGCCTCAATCCCGTCGAATGGCTGGTGCTGCCGCGCATCAGCGCTCTGCTGATCTCGATGCCGCTGCTCGCCTTCTGGGGGGACATGGCGGGCCTGCTGGGCGGGGCGGTCGCCTGCACCATCTATCTCGACTTCACCTTCGTGCAGTTCTTCGACCGGCTGCGCGACACGGTCGGCGCCTGGCACTTCTACACCGGCATGATCAAGGCGCCGGTCTTCGGCATCGTCATTGCCACGATCGGCTGCTTCGAGGGGCTCCAGGTCCGCGGCAGCGCCGAAAGCGTGGGCCAGCTGACCACCAAATCGGTGGTGGAATCGATCTTCTGCGTGATCGTGCTCGACGCGCTGTTTTCGATCATCTTCCTGCTCGCCGGCGTCTGATGCCCGAAGACGCAAAGGTGGAAGGGGGGCAGATCGCCGAGCACAGGGACGGCAGGGACGTGGTGCTGCGCCTGCGCGGCATCCGCACACAGTTCGGCGACAAGGTCATCCACGACCACCTCGATTTCGACGTATTCCGCGGCGAGATTGTCGGCTTGGTGGGCGGGTCCGGTACCGGCAAGTCCGTTCTGTTGCGGACGATCATCGGCCTGAACCAGGCGCGAGAGGGCACGATCGAGATGCTGGGAGTCGATACCAGCACCCTGCAGGGCAAGGCCCGGCGGCAGATGCTGGCCCGGACCGGCGTCCAATTTCAGGACGGGGCTCTCTTCTCTTCGCTGACCGTGACCGAGAACATCATCGTCCCGATCCGCGAGCACGCGGAACTGGAAGAGCAGACGATGCGGGAAATCGCTGCGCTCAAGATCGCCCTGGTCGGCCTGCCGGGCGACACCGGGGAGAAGAAGCCCTCGGAACTTTCTGGCGGCATGCGCAAACGAGCCAGCCTGGCCCGCGCGCTTGCGCTCGATCCGGAACTGCTGTTTCTCGATGAGCCCACCGCGGGCCTCGACCCGATCGGTGCCTCGCACTACGACGAATTGGTCAAAGGCCTGAGCCACAATCTCGGGCTCACCGTCCTGATGGTCACGCACGACCTGGATAGCCTGAATGCAATTTGCGACCGCATTGCAGTCCTTCTCGACAAGCGCGTCGTGGTGGGTACGATGGCGGAGTTGCTGGAATACGACCATCCTTGGGTCCGGGAATACTTCCACGGACCGCGTGGGCGCGCAGCGCGGCGGGAGCAGAAGTAGTATCGGATGGAAAGAAAATCGCCCTACGTGCTGATCGGCGCGGCGATGATCCTGTTCGTCGCCGCCTTGGCCGGATTCGTCATCTGGAAGCTGCGCGCGGGCGATCGCACGTCGTATGCTTACTATGACATCCTGTTCTCCGGCGACGTCCAGGGCCTGACCAAGGACTCGCCGGTGTTCTATCGCGGACTGCGGGTAGGCCGGGTGGCGGACATCCAGCTCACGTCCCGGCTGGAGACCCAGCGCTCGACCGGGCGGGAGCGCCTGACCGAGAAGATCGAGGTCACGGTGGCGGTCGACTGGTCGATCGATATCCGCGACCGTTCCTACGCCGTGTTCGAGAAGCCGTTCATCGCCGGCGCCCCCTTCATCCAGATCGTCGGGCGCCTCGACGTCGACCAGGTGAAGCCCAAGAAGAAGCTCGGCGACAAACCCTATCCCGAGATTCGCGAAGGCGCCTCGTTCCTGCAGGCGACCTCGACCTCTGCCCAGGAGCTTCTGACCAAAGCCAGCACGACCGTAGACCGGCTGAACGACCTCCTGAGCCCGGACAATATCGGCGCGGTGACCGACACGCTGCGCAACCTGCAGACCGCGACCAACGCCTTCGCCAAGTCCGACGGTGCGATCCAGACGACCCTGGCCGAACTTCCGGGGGCGATCGCCGATTTCCGCAAGACCTTCACCAAGCTGAACGAGCTTTCCGAGTCGTTCACCCTGATTGCCCAGGAGATCGGCCCGCAGGACGCCGAGACGCGCAAGGCGCTGGCCGGCAAGGATCCGGGTGAGTTGCGCAAGACACTGAACGAGACCCGGGCGGCGCTGGCCAACATCAACGCGGCCGCCAATCAGCTCAACAAGCTGGTCGCGGACAACAGCCGCCCGATCAAGAATTTCACCGAAATCGGTCTTACCGAGTTCTCGCTGGCGCTCCGGGACCTGCGCCAGCTCACCGCCAACCTGAACGTCATCGCCACGCGACTGGAACGCGACCCGGCCAACTTCGTGTTCAGCGGCAAGCAGGGATACACGCCGAAATGATCCGTTGCCTGGCTGCCTGCGCGGCCGCCATCGCCCTCCTGTCGGGCTGCTCGTTCGTCAGCGCCGTGGATTCGGTGGGCGACCCGACCGACCTCTACACCGTCTCGCCCAAGAGCACCTTCGACGCCGATCTTCCGTCGGTCTACTGGCAGCTCGCGGTCGAGGCGCCGGTGGCGGCGGCTAACATCGATACCGGTCGCATTGCCATCGCCATGACGCCGACCTGGGCCGATTACTATGCCAAGGTCGCCTGGACCGACCGGGCACCGCTGATGGTCCAGACCCGGATCGTCGATTCTTTCGAAAACACCCGCAAGATCGTGGCGGTGTCCCGTGAGTCGATCGCCCTGAGGGCGAACTACGTGCTGCAGCCCGACCTGCGCAACTTCGAGGCAATGTATTTCTACGGCCAGCCGCCGATCGTCAAAGTCCGCATCATTGCCAAGCTGGTGCGCATGCCGGACCGACAGATCATCGGCGTCGCCTCGTTCGAGCGTTGCGTCCGGGCGCGCGCCGACAAGGTGCCCAAGGTCGTCGAGGCCTTCAACCAGGCGCTGGGCAGCGTGATGAAGCAGCTTGTGTCCTGGACGCTGCGGACGCCCCCGCCGCAGCCGCCGAGCGAATTCGCGCCTTACGACATTTCGCGCTATCGCAATCCGGCCAATGCCATCATCGACAGCGCTAATTGCCCGAAAGGCAACGACGCCTCGATGGTTCCGTACACGGACGAATAGGGCGCGGAAGCGCGCTCAGGCGCGCTTCTCGACCATCTTCCAGGCGAGATCGGCCATCGCGCGGGCGCGGTTGCCGTACTTGGTCGCCGTCTCCGACGAGGCATTGCCGTCGAGGCCGCGCTTGTAGACGCCCTGCACGATGGCAGCGAGGCGAAACAGCGAGAAGGCGAGATAGAAGTCCCAGGCCGGCACTTCCTTGCGGCCGGTGCGACGGGCATAGGCGGCCAGGTATTCCTGCTCGGTCGGGATGCCGAAGGCCTTCAGGTCCTGGCCGGCATAGCCGCCGGACGCCCCGAAACCTTCGCCGAAATGATACATCATGCAATTGTAGCCGAGGTCGGCCAGCGGATGCCCGAGGGTCGAAAGCTCCCAGTCGAGTACCGCTATGATGCGCGGCTCGGTCGGGTGCACGATCGTGTTGCCCAGACGATAGTCACCATGGTTGATGCGCGTCTCGTCGCCGGGCGGGATGTTCTCGGGCAGCCACTTCTTCAGCGCTTCCATCGATTCGATCTCTTCCGTCCGGGCGAGATCGTACTGGCTCGACCAGCGGGCGACCTGGCGCTGGATGTACTGGCCCTCGCGGCCATAGTCGCCGAGACCGACCGCGCGATAGTCGACATTGTGCAGACGGGCCAGCACGTCATTCATCGAGTCGAAGATCCTGCCGCGATCGGCCGGCGACACGCCCGGCATGCGCACGTCGGCGAAGACCCGGCCGGGCAGGAACTGCATGATGTAGAACGCGGTGCCGATGACCGAATCGTCCTGGCAGAGGGCATAGGGCTTGGGGACGGGCACGTCGGTATGGTCGGCCAGAGCCTTGATCACACGGTATTCGCGGTCGACCTGGTGAGCCGACGGCAGCAACTTGCCCGGCGGCTTCTTGCGCAGCACGTACATGCTGCCGGCGCCGTCGGTGACATGGAACGTCGGATTGCTCTGGCCGCCCTCGAACTGGAGGATGCTGATGGGGCCGCGATAGCCCTCGACATTGGCCTTCATGTAGTCGGCAAGCCTGGCCTCGTCGAAGACGTGAGCCGGGCGGATGGGCGTGAGATTGTCGGGCAGGTTGGACATGGGACTCTTCTAGAACCGTGGCATCGGGAATTCGAGGCGCGTTTGCGATCGGGTCCGCAGGGCGGTCAGGTCCGGGCGGTCAATTGATGTTGCGCTGCCGGCCTTCCCAGTAGGGTTTACGCAACTCGCGCTTCAGGATCTTGCCGGTCGGGTTGCGGGGCAGGGCGTCGATGAAATCGACCGATTTGGGCAGCTTGTAGCCTGCGATGCGCTCCCGCGCCCAGCCGATGAGCTCGGCGGGCGTCGCGTCGGCACCGGGTTTGCAGACCACGACGGCCTTCACCGCCTCGCCCCAGCGTTCGTCGGGCACCCCGATCACGGCGACGTCGGCGACGGCCGGATGGCCGAACAAGGCACTCTCCACCTCGGCCGGGTAGATGTTCTCGCCGCCCGACACGATCATGTCCTTCACGCGGTCATGGATGAACAGGTAGCCCTTCTCGTCGAGGTAGCCCGCGTCCCCGGTGAAGAACCAGTCGCCCTTGATCGAACGCCGGGTGGCATCGGGCAGGCGCCAGTAGCCGGCCATCACCTGCGGCGAGCGGACCGCGATCTCGCCGACCTTGCCGGCGGGCAGGTCGGCGCCGGAATCGTCGACGATTCGCAGTTCGACGCCCACCTGGGCGTAGCCACAGGAGAGCAGCTTGTTCGCATCCGACGGATCATGATCCTCGGGCGGCAGCAGGGTGATGGCGCCGGTCGTCTCGGTGAGACCGTAAACCTGCTGGAAGCCGCAGCCGAAGATCGAGAGCGCCTGCTTCAGAAGGTCGCCCGGAATCGGGGCCGCGCCGTAGACGATCAGGCGCAGGCTCGAAAGGTCGGTCTCGCGGATCTGCGGTGCCTGCACCAGGAACAGGATCATCGCCGGCACCAGCAGCATCACCTCGATGTGGGCGCGCTCTATGATCTCCAGCACGCGGGTGGGCACGAACTCCCGCACGACATGATTGGTCGCGCCCGCATACAGACCCGCGATGGCCCAGCCGGCTCCGCCGATATGGAACATCGGCAGGCACACCATGTTCTGGGTCCCGGGCTTCAGGAGCCAGCTGCGCGTCCATTGCTCGAACATGAAAGCGAAGTTGGCATTGGTCAGCTCGGCGCCCTTGGGCAAGCCCGTGGTACCACTGGTGTAGAACTGGACAGCCGTGTCCCCGGGACGGGCGGGCAGGCACGGGTCTGTGTCGGGATGCCGGTCGCGCCAGGCCGCGAAGGCCTCCCAGTCGCCGTGGCGGCCGCCCAGGCAGACGATCCGGCGCACGGACGTCAGCCGGTCGCGGATCGCCTCCACGACGGGGAGGTATTCCTCGCCGACGAACAGCATCTCGGCCTCGGCGTCGTTGACGATCTGCAACACCTCCGGCGCGGCCAGGCGCCAGTTCACGGAGACCATCACGGCACCCGCCTTGGCGACTCCGAACAGCAACTCGAAGAAGAGGTCGCTGCTCTTGTCGAGGTGGGCGACGCGGACCTGTGGCCTGACGCCTTCCGAGACTAGGCCGGCGGCGACCCGGCTGGAAGCACGGTCGAGTTCGCCATAGGTCGTCGGCCGGTCCTCATGGACGATCGCGACCGTATCCGGCCGTGCCGCACCATGGATGCGCACGATGTCGGCCAGGCCGACCATCTCGATGCTCATAGGACGCTCCCCCTGCGATATTGGCCCGGTCCCGCAATGGCCAGGCCGCGTCATCCTTCGGCGATTTTGAAGTGAATTCAAGAGCTTGATGGCCTAGTGTCGACTACGACGTGAGAGGCGATTCCGAGGGGCATCATGGGCAAGCGGATTCTGGTCACCGGCGGGGCGGGCTTTCTCGGCTCGCATCTGTGCGAGCGCCTGCTCCAGGCCGGACACGACGTGCTCTGCGTCGACAACTATTTCACCGGCAGCAAGGCGAACGTGCTGGCCTGCCTCGACAATCCGCGCTTCGAGCTGATGCGCCACGACGTGACCTTCCCGCTCTATGTCGAGGTCGACGAGATCTACAATCTCGCCTGTCCGGCCTCGCCCATCCACTACCAGCACGACCCGGTGCAGACGACCAAGACGAGCGTCCATGGCGCCATCAACATGCTGGGCCTGGCCAAGCGAGTGCGGGCCAAGATCTTCCAGGCCTCGACCAGCGAGGTCTACGGAGATCCGACCGTTCACCCGCAGGTCGAGAGCTATCGCGGCAATGTCAATCCGCTCGGGCCGCGCGCCTGCTACGACGAGGGCAAGCGCTGCGCCGAGACGTTGTTCTTCGACTATCACCGCCAGCATGGGCTGCGGATCAAGGTGGCGCGCATCTTCAACACCTACGGCCCGCGCATGCATCCCAACGACGGTCGGGTGGTCTCGAACTTCATCGTGCAGGCGCTCAAGGGCGAGGACATCACCGTCTATGGCGACGGCATGCAGACCCGCGCCTTCTGCTACGTCGACGACCTGCTCGACGGATGGCAGCGCCTGATGGACCACACCCCGGACGACTTCACCGGACCGGTGAACATCGGCAATCCGGTAGAGATGCCGATCCGGCACTTGGCCGAAAAGATTCTGGACAAGGTCGGCGGTAAAAGTCGGCTCGTGTTCGCGCCGCTACCCGCCGACGATCCGATGCAGCGCTGCCCGGACATCACGCTCGCCCGAGAGGTATTGAAGTGGGAGCCTAAGGTTCCCCTCGACGACGGGCTCGCCAAGACGATTGCCTTTTTCGATGAACTGCTGAAGAGCAACAGGGGCTTGAGCGGGATCGGGCGCTAGCGTGCAAAGCAAAGCGCCGCGAAGTTTCCTTCGCGGCGCGTTCGTGATCCGGTTTCCCGAGGGCTACTGGGCCGCGAGGGCCTGCTTCGGCAGGGCGTTGACGACCGAGGCCTTGCCCGAGGTCATCTCGTCGTAGATCCACTTGTAGGTCTTCTCCATACCGTCCTCGAGACGGATGGACGGGGCCCAGTTCATCAGCTTCTTGATCAGCGTATTGTCGCTGTTGCGGCCGCGCACGCCCTTCGGGGCGTCGAGCTTGTAGCTGCGCTTCAGCTTGATGCCGGCGATCTTCTCGACGATGTCGACCAGCGTGTTGATGCTGACCAGCTCGTCGCTGCCGATGTTCAGCGGCTCGATGATGTCGCTCTCCGCGAGCTTGATCGTGCCCTCGGTGCAGTCGTCGATGTACATGAACGAGCGGGTCTGTTCGCCGTCGCCCCAGATTTCGATCTCATGCTTGCCCGACAGCTTGGCGGCGATGACCTTGCGGCACATCGCGGCCGGGGCCTTCTCGCGGCCGCCGTCATAGGTGCCTTCCGGCCCGTAGACGTTGTGGTAGCGGGCCACGCGGGTGGCGATGCCGTAATCCTCGCGATAGTGGCGGGCCATGCGCTCGCTGAAGAGCTTCTCCCAGCCATAGCCGTCTTCCGGCAGGGCGGGGTAGGCGTCCTCTTCCTTGAGGGCGGTGACGTTGGCGTCGGTCTGCTTGTCGCCGTTGTAGACGCAGGCAGAGGACGAATAGAAGAAGCGCGGCACGCCGGCTTCCTTGGCGGCGACGAGCATGTGGGTGCTGATGAGCACCGACAGCATGCACTCGGCCTTGTGGGTTTCGATGAAACCCATGCCGCCCATGTCGGCGGCGAGGTTGTAGATCATCGCGGCGCCTTCGGCGGCCTTGCGGCAGGGCTCGAGCAGGGCGAGGTCGCCCACCTGGTTCTCGACGCCCGGAATCTTCTGGTACCACTCGTCGAGCGGCTTCACGTCGACGGCCCGAATCTTGGTATGGCCGCGCTGCTGCAGGACCTTCACCAGGTGGCCGCCGATAAAGCCACCGGCGCCGGTCACGACGACGAGATCATTCTTGGACATGCACGAAAGCCTTTCGATCGAAGCGAGGGGTTTTATCCGACTTATCAGCGACTTGCGAGGGTTGCGACGCGCCTCGGTCGAGCACGCGATCGGGGCCCGCCAATCGAGGGGGCCGCTCGAGGCTGTCCGTTTGATCTCAAGTTCCGGCCTCGTCAAGCGGTCGCGGTATTCATGG
>Ga0209066_10005144_pt1 | contig 13929 bp, 9 predicted proteins | sample All_14_2_FD_187198 | JGI IMG/M metagenome (GOLD analysis project Ga0209066, IMG submission 187198) | Freshwater microbial communities in response to fracking from Pennsylvania, USA - Allegheny Zone_MetaG_DW_15 (SPAdes) (version 2) ...
TGTCTCGGGCATGGAATTCAACCTGATGCAGCGCGTGCTGACGGTGACGCACGAGCCTCAAGCCATTGAACCGATCCTGGACGCGGTCCGCTCCCTGGGCTTCACGCCGGAAATCGCCACGGGCACCGCATCCGATGCGGCTCTCACGCCTGAGCCAGCCAAACCCTGGTGGCCGCTCGCACTGGCGGGCGTGGCCGCCACCGCTTCTGAGGCGGTGCACTGGTTCGGTTTGCCGACATGGCTGGCCGCTTTGCTGGCGGTCACTGCCGTGCTGGCCTGCAGCATCACGACCTACAAAAAGGGTTGGGTGGCGATCCGCAATGGCAATCTGAACATCAATGCCCTCATGAGCATCGCCGTCACGGGCGCGTTGGTGCTGGGCCAGTGGCCCGAGGCGGCCATGGTGATGGTGCTGTTCACGGTGGCGGAGTTGATCGAGGCCAAGTCGCTGGACCGTGCGCGTCATGCCATCCAGGGCTTGATGCAACTGGCCCCGGAGCTTGCCACTGTCTTGCAGGACGACGGCAATTGGCTGGAGGTCCCGGTCAAATCGGTGTCTCTGCAGGCTCGTGTACGGATCAAGCCGGGCGAGCGCATCGCCTTGGACGGCACCATCGTCAGCGGGCGATCAACGATCAACCAGGCCCCGATCACCGGCGAGAGCCTGCCTGTGGACAAGACCGAGGGCGATGCCGTCTTTGCTGGCACCATCAATGAGTCGGGCTCGTTCGAATACCTCGTGACGGCTGCTGCGGGCGACAGCACTTTGGCGCGCATCATCCACGCGGTGGAGGAGGCGCAAGGTGCGAAGGCGCCGACGCAGCGTTTCGTCGATCAATTCGCCCGTGTCTACACGCCGGTGGTTTTCTTGATTGCATTGGCCGTGGCCATCCTGCCGCCTTTGCTCACAGGGGGCGCGTGGTTCGAATGGGTCTACAAAGCGCTTGTGCTGCTGGTCATCGCGTGTCCGTGTGCGCTCGTGATCTCGACGCCAGTGACCATCGTGAGCGGCTTGGCCGCCGCTGCACGCCAAGGCATCCTGGTCAAGGGCGGCGCTTACCTGGAAGAGGGGCGCAAGCTGGCTTGGCTGGCCCTGGACAAGACTGGCACCATCACCCATGGCAAGCCGATGCAGACCGACTTCCTTGTGCTGAACGGTCACAGCCAGACGGACGTCCGTGCCGTGGCTGCCAGCCTGGCCAATCGCTCCGACCACCCGGTGTCACGCGCCTTGGCCGCAGCGGCTCGACAAGAGGGCGTCGTTTTGCGAAATGTTGACGGTTTCGAGGCCCTGCCTGGCCGCGGCGTCAAGGGCGTCATTGATGGCCAGTCCTATCACCTGGGCAATCACCGTTTGATCCATGAGCAAGGCCGCTGCTCTGCTGAATTGGAGGCCCGTTTGACGGTGATGGAAGAACAGGGCAAAACCGTCATCTTGTTGACCGACGAGCATGCCGTGCAAGGCTTGTTTGCAGTCGCCGACACGGTCAAGGACAGCAGCCGCCAGGCCATCGCCGAGCTCCATGAGCTGGGCATCAAGACGGTCATGCTCACGGGCGACAATGCCCACACGGCCCGCGCCATCGCGGCGCAAGTGGGCATCGACGAAGCCCGAGGCGACATGCTGCCCGAGGACAAGCTCAAGGCGATCGAGGGCAAGATCGGGCAGGGCGGTTCGGTGGGCATGGTGGGCGATGGCATCAATGACGCGCCCGCCTTGGCGCGCGCCGACATTGGTTTTGCCATGGGCGCGGCGGGCACGGGCACCGCCATCGAGACCGCCGATGTGGCCCTGATGGACGATGACTTGCGCAAGCTGCCCCGCTTTGTGCGCCTGTCACGCCGCACCCATGCGCTGCTGGTTCAGAACATCGTGCTGGCCCTGGGCATCAAGGCGGTGTTCCTGGTCCTGACGCTGACCGGCCTGGGCACAATGTGGATGGCCGTGTTCGCGGACGTGGGGGCCAGCTTGCTGGTGGTGGGCAATGGCCTGCGTCTGCTCAGGGCCAATACGCCACACTGATCGGGTTCACATTTTCAACAGCCTGCCGATATACTGATTGCCATGCGTCGATTGATCGCCATCTTTCTGCTTGTACTGCTGCCGCTCCAGTCCGTCTGGGCGGCCATGGAGCCGTACTGCCTGCACGAAAGTGACCAGCGTCAGTCGCAGCATTTGGGACACCACGAGCATCAGCACCATGCTGATGCTGATGGCGATCACCATGAGCGCGGCGGGAGTGACGTCGGCAAGGCATCGGCGATGCTTGATCACGATCACCATTGCTGCGCGAGTGTTTCCTTGCTGCCAGCCGGTGTGCTGCTGCCTGGACCATTGCCGCAGGCTGAAGGGGTAGCCTCGCCTTTGGCAAGCTACGCTTCCTTCGATGCCACCCGCATCGACCGCCCCAATTGGCCCCTCTCGCGCTGAGTTGGCGAGACGGGTCTTTGCACATCTTCCTGATGTGATCCCGGCCATGTGAATAGGGTGGTTCACCACCTGGTTTTGACATGCGCCGCGTAGCCGAGGCACTCCAGCTGAGGCCTCACCCTGCTCGCCGAATCCCCCCTGCTCATTTGCGGAGAATTCGATGCGACGGTTTGATGTTTCCCGGGCGGTGCGCGCGGCGTGTGTGGCCCTGTGTGCTCCCTTCATGTTTCAAGCGGCTTGGGCTCAAGGTCTGAGCCTGGATGCGGCGCTGTCCATGGCACTGGCGCACCACCCTGATTTGCGCGCCTCGATGCTGGAGCGAGAAGCCAGCGAAGGGGCCACCCAACAAGCCGGTGCCTGGCAGAACCCCGAGTTGTCCACTTTGGTGGAAGACACACGGCAGGCCACGCGCACCACCACCATCCAGTTGAACCAGCCCATTGAACTGGGTGGCAAGCGCTCGGCGCGCGTCAATGCGGCGCGGGCGGCCCAAGGCCAAGCTGAGCTGGATGTGGCCGCGCGGCGCGCTCAGGTCAGATCCCAAGTGATGGCGGCGTTTTATGGCGTGGCCGTGGCGCAGGAGCGCGTGCGGCTGTCGGCCGAGTTGGGCCGCTTGGCCTCTCAGGCGCGTGAGGCCGCCTCCAAACGGGTGCTGGCTGGCAAGGTGTCTCCGGTTGAAGAGCTCAAGGCACAGGTCGCAGAGGCCCAGGCGCTGTCCGCCAACGCCGTTGCCCAAAGCGAGTGGCGTGCTGCGGGGTCTCAACTGCGTCAAGCGCTGGGTGATCCGAGCGCCAAATTCGAGCGCGTCGAGGTTGACATCGGGCGATTGCCTGCCGCTGGGCAGTGGGAGCCCCTGTCGCAGCGGCTGGAAGCCTCGCCGGGCATCGCCAGAGCACAACAGGAAATCGCACGCAGGCAAGCCCTGAGCGACCTGGAGCGGGCGCGCCGCATTCCGGATCTGACTTTGACGCTGGGCGCCAAGCGCGACCAGCAATTGGGTCGCGACCAGCCCATCGTGGGGGTGAGCCTGGTGCTGCCGCTGTTCGACCGCAACCAGGGGGCCATCCTGGAAGCCAGCCGCCGCGAAGACAAGGCCCGGGCCGAGTTCGATGCCTTGCGTGCCAGCTTGGAAGCGCAGGCCGTGCAGGCCCTGTCGCAACTGACCTCCGCCCTGACGCAGGCCCAGACGCTGCGCGACAAAGTGCTGCCTGCCGCGCGGCAAGCCTTCGCTGCCAGCACCAAAGGTTACGAGCTGGGCAAGTTCGGCTTCCTCGACGTGCTCGACGCACAGCGAACCCTTTTCGACGCAGAGACACAGGCGCTGAGCGCCGCCGCCCAGGCCCATCAAGCCGATGCCCGCTTGCTGGAACTGCTGGGCGAGCCCACCCCGACGAAAGACTGACACCATGAACACCCCCAAGAAAATCACCTCTCGGCTGGCCATCGCGGTCGTCTTGGCCCTGGGTTCGCTGCTGGGCTGGGCGATTCTTCAGAAAGACAAACCCCAGGCCACCGATGAGCATGGGCACGCTGAACACGCGGAGGCCAGCGGCCACAAGGATGACGAGCACCATGGTGGCGAGGCTGGCAAGCCGCACGCCGATGCCAAAGAGCATGACGATGATGAGCACCATGAGGCCGCAGCCGAGGCCAAGCCTTCCAAAGGCCCCCATGGCGGCCGCCTGTTCACGGCTGGCGGCTTTGGGCTGGAGGTCACCATCTTCGAGGATGGTGTGCCGCCCGAGTTCAGGCTCTACACCACGCTCGGCGGCAAGCCGCTGCCCCCAGCTCAGACCACAGTGAAGCTGACGCTGGAACGCCTGGGCCGTGAGCCCCAGGTGATCCAGTTCAAGCCGCAGGGCGATTTCCTGCGGGGCGATGCCGAAGTGGTCGAACCCCACTCCTTCAAGGTCAGCATCGAGGCCGCACAAGGTGGGCAGACCCATCGCTTTGGCTATGAGCAGGAAGAAGCCCGCGTCACCATGAGCGACGCTCAGTTGCAACAGGCCGGTGTCTTACTGGCCGTGGCAGGCCCGGCGCGCATCAACAGCCAGGTGGCGTTGCTGGGCGAGGTCCGCTACAACGGCGACCGCACCGTGCAGGTGGTGCCTCGCCTGGCTGGGATGGTCGAGGCCGTGCCCGTCAGCGCCGGTGACCGGGTCCGCAAGGGGCAGGTGCTGGCCGTGCTCTCAAGCCCGGCGCTGGCAGACCAACGCGCGCAGGGCTTGGCGGCGCAGAAGCGCCTGGCCTTGGCACGCTCAACCTTTGAACGAGAGAAGAAGCTCTGGCAAGACAAGATCTCGGCCGAGCAGGACTACCAGCAGGCGCGTGTGGCTTTGCAGGAGGCAGAGATTGCCGAGCAGAACATCCGGCAAAAGCTGGCCGACCTGAACGCCACGGCCACGAGTGGTGGCAACCTGACACGCTTTGAACTGCGCTCGCCCATCGAGGGCATCGTCACCGACAAGCGCATCACGGTGGGCCAGTCCCTGGGTGAGAGCGAAGCCGTGTTCACGGTCTCCGACCTGTCGTCGGTGTGGGTGGAAGCACCCGTGGCCACCAAGGACCTGGGCACCATCCGCTCAGGCATGGCGGTGCAGGTCAAGGCCTCGGGCTTTGAGGCACAGGCTGCAGGCACCATCACTTACGTCAGCGCGCTGGTGGGTGAGCAGACCCGGAGCGGCACAGCGCGGGTGGTCTTGCCCAACCCCAAGGGTCTGTGGCGCCCAGGTTTGCCGGTGCGCGTGGAGGTCACCTCGGGCGACGCCGAGGTCCCTGTGGCCATTCAGATGGACGCCATCCAGAGCGTGCGTGACTGGCAGGTGGTCTTTGGCCGTTACGGCCAGCAACTGGAAGCACGTCCCTTGGAACTGGGGCGCAGCGACGGGAAGGTGGTGGAGGTGCTCAGCGGCTTGAGTGCGGGCGAGCGGTATGCGGCCAAGAACAGCTTTGTGATCAAAGCCGAACTGGGCAAAGCCGGAGCCAGCCATGACCATTGAACACACGCCATTGCTTGAGCACGTCAAGGAGCCCCGCCATGTTTGAACGCATCTTGCGCTTTGCGCTGGAGCAGCGCTGGTTGGTGCTGCTGGCCACGCTGGCCGTCGCGGCCCTGGGGCTGTTCAGCTACCAGAAGCTGCCCATCGATGCCGTGCCGGACATCACCAACGTTCAGGTCCAGATCAACACCGAAGCCTCCGGTTACTCGCCACTGGAGGCGGAACAACGGGTGACCTTTCCCATCGAGACCACGATGGCTGGGCTGCCTGGCTTGCAAGAAGTGCGCTCGCTGTCGCGCTACGGCTTGTCTCAGGTGACGGTGGTTTTCAAGGACGGCACCGACATCTACTTCGCTCGCCAATTGGTCAATGAACGCATCCAGGAAGCGCGCGGCAAGCTGCCTGCTGGCCTGAGCCCCTCCATGGGGCCGATCAGCACAGGCTTGGGCGAAATCTACATGTGGACAGTGGAAGCCAAACCGGGTGCCCTCAAGCCTGACGGGAAGCCCTACACGCCCATGGACTTGCGCGAGATCCAGGACTGGATCATCAAGCCGCAACTGCGCAACGTGCCGGGCGTGACCGAGATCAACACCATCGGTGGTTACGCCAAAGAATTCCAGGTCGCGCCCGATCCGGCCAAGCTGGTGGCCCACGGCCTGAGCCTGGACGACCTGGTCACGGCCCTGGAGCGCAACAACGCCAACGTGGGCGCAGGCTACATCGAGCGGCGCGGCGAGCAATACCTGATCCGCGCGCCCGGCCAGGTGCAGGGCATGGCCGACATCGGCAGCATCGTCGTCAAGCAGGCGCAAGGCGTCAGCGTGCGCATCCGCGATGTGGCCGAGGTGGTGCTGGGCAAGGAGTTGCGCACCGGAGCGGCCACCGAGAACGGCCAGGAGGTGGTGCTGGGCACCGTGTTCATGCTGATTGGCGAGAACAGCCGGGATGTATCGCGTGCGGTGGACGAGCGCCTCACGCAGGTCAACAAATCGCTGCCTGCGGGCGTGATCGCCAAGACGGTCTACGACCGCACCGTGCTGGTGGACAAAGCGATTGCCACCGTCAAGAAGAACCTGTTCGAAGGCGCGGTGCTGGTCATCGTGATCCTGTTTGCTTTCCTGGGCAACTTCCGTGCGGCCTTGATCACGGCCATGGTGATCCCGCTGTCCATGCTGTTCACCTTCTCGGGCATGGTCAGCCAGAAGGTCAGCGCCAACCTCATGAGCCTGGGGGCGCTGGATTTCGGCATCATCATCGACGGGGCCGTGGTGATCGTCGAGAACTGCGTGAGGCGCCTGGCCCATGCCCAAGCCCACCATGGCCGTCCATTGACCCGAAGCGAGCGCTTTCATGAAGTGTTTGCTGCAGCTCAGGAGTCGCGTCGGCCCTTGCTGTTCGGGCAGCTCATCATCATGGTGGTCTACCTGCCCATCTTTGCCTTGACGGGTGTCGAGGGCAAGATGTTCCACCCCATGGCTTTCACGGTGGTGGTGGCCTTGCTGGGGGCCATGGTGCTGTCGATGACCTTTGTGCCAGCCGCCGTGGCCCTTTTTCTGACTGGCTCGGTCAGCGAGAAAGAAAACCGGCTGATGGTCTGGGCCAAGCGGGCGTATGAGCCCCTGCTGGACAAGGCCCTGTCGCGTCAGCCTTTGGTGCTGACCATCACGGCCGTGTCGGTAGCCCTGGCGGCGCTGATGGCCACCCGCATGGGCAGCGAGTTCATCCCCAGCCTGGACGAGCATGACATCGCACTGCACGCCTTGCGCATCCCCGGTACCAGCTTGAGCCAGGCCATCGAGATGCAAACGCAGCTTGAACGCACGGTCAAGTCCTTTCCGGAGGTGGACGCGGTGTTTGCCAAGCTGGGCACAGCCGAGATCGCCACCGACCCGATGCCGCCCAGCGTGGCCGACACCTTCGTGATGCTCAAGCCGCGTGACCAGTGGCCAGACCCCAAACGCTCCAAAGAGGATCTGATCAAGGCCATGCAAGTGGCGGTGATGAAGGTGCCCGGCAACAACTACGAGTTCACGCAACCCATCCAGATGCGTTTCAACGAGTTGATCTCGGGGGTGCGCAGCGATGTGGCCGTCAAAGTGTTTGGCGATGACATGGACACGCTCAATGAGACGGCCGAGCAGATATCCAAGGTGCTGGAGGCGGTACCTGGGGCTGAGGACGTCAAGGTGGAGCAAACCACGGGCCTGCCCATGCTGTCGGTACAGATCGACCGCGAGAAGGCTGCGCGTCTGGGCCTGAACGTGGGCGACATCCAGGACACGCTGGCCACGGCGCTCGGTGGACGAGAGGCCGGAGCCGTGTTTGAGGGCGACCGGCGCTTTGACATCCTGGTGCGCTTGCCTGAGACCTTGCGCAGTGACCTCGATGCCCTGGGGCAGTTGCCCATCCGCCTGCCAGCGAATGCATCGGGCGAGCATGCTGGTTTTGCCCGCCTGGGCGATGTGGCCACGATGGACTTGACGCCTGGCCCCAACCAGATCAGCCGCGAAGAAGGCAAACGCCGGGTGGTGGTCACCGCCAATGTGCGGGGACGTGACATCGGCAGCTTCGTCAATGAGGCCCGCAGCCAGATCGAGGCCAAGGTCAAGGTGCCTGCTGGCTACTGGACCGCCTGGGGCGGAACGTTTGAGCAACTGCAGTCCGCCTCCCAGCGTCTGGCCATCGTGGTGCCTGTGGCCCTGCTTTTGGTGTTTGTGCTGCTCTTTGCCATGTTTGGCGATGTCAAGGATGGCCTGCTGGTGTTCACGGGCGTGCCGTTCGCACTGACCGGCGGCGTGGCCGCGCTGTGGCTGCGGGACATCCCGCTGTCCATCTCGGCGGGCGTGGGCTTCATCGCCTTGTCGGGCGTGGCGGTGCTCAACGGCCTGGTGATGATCGCCTTCATCCGCAGCTTGCGAGAGAAAGGCATGGCTTTGGAGCCTGCCATTCGTGAAGGGGCCCTGACACGCCTGCGTCCGGTGCTCATGACGGCGCTGGTGGCCAGCCTGGGCTTTGTGCCCATGGCGGTGGCCATTGGGACGGGTGCCGAAGTTCAGCGACCACTGGCCACCGTGGTGATCGGCGGCATCTTGTCGTCGACCGTGTTGACCTTGTTTGTGTTGCCGCTGCTCTATCGATGGGTGCATCGCTCGGACGACTTAACCCCCGTGATCTGACTGTCTCAACTTGAAGGAGCTCATCATGCTGAAACTGAAAATGACGCTGGTCGCCATCGTTGCGACTTTGACCACAGCCTGTACGACAGGGCCGCAGGTGACGGCAGATGCCTACGCCAAAGGCTGGCGACGGGCGCAGATCCTGGCCGTTGGAGAGGATCAATTGGCAGTGCCATCCAGCAAGGAGGACTGTCGAAAGGCTGTGAGTGCCGATGCTGGGTACGATCGGTTTGCTTTGGCCTCCTACAGCTATGGGGGAAATCCCAACCTGAGGGCCAAGCGCATCGTGGCCATCCCCAATCAAGTCGATGTGGCTGTGGGTGATTGGGTTTATGTCAGCATCACGGATTGCCGCCTTGCGCTCAAAAAAGTGGACCCTCGAAATGTGGGCTATTGAGTCATGACAGACCTCTTATTTGAATCTGCTTGCCCATGATCCAAAAAATGCTCTCTCATCGACATGCGGGGATCATGTCGGCGCTGCTCGCCGCATTGTTGTTCGGTGTGAGCGCACCGCTGGCCAAGGTGCTGCTTGCTCAGACCAGCCCATGGCTGCTGGCGGCGCTGTTGTACCTGGGCTCGGGGATGGGCTTGTGGGTGGTACGTCGCCTCCAGCATGTTCAGCCGGTGACGCTGGCCTGGCGCGATTGGGCCTGGTTGGCAGGCGCCATCGTGACAGGAGGCATCGCAGCGCCCGTGCTGTTGATGACGGGGTTGGCAGGCATGTCGGCGTCTCAATCGTCCTTGTTGCTCAATGCGGAGAGTGTGTTGACCGCCGTGCTGGCCTGGGTGGTGTTCAAGGAGAACGTGGACCGGCGCATCGCGCTGGGCATGGCCGCCATCGTGGCCGGTGCCCTGGTGCTGAGTTGGCCAGGTGCAACTGCTGAGCACTCAGCCACTTCGACACTCTGGCCATCCTTGGCGGTGCTGGGGGCATGTTTAGGCTGGGCTGTGGACAACAACCTGACGCGCAAAGTCGCTTTGAACGACGCCGGCTTCATTGCCATGGCCAAAGGATTGAGCGCGGGCAGCACCAACCTGGTCTTGGCCGTGGCGCTGGGCGCTGGGTGGCCCGGTTGGGAGACCACATTGTCTGCGGGCTTGCTCGGGTTTCTCAGCTATGGAGCCAGCCTGACCTTGTTCGTCCTGGCGCTGCGACATCTGGGGGCGTCGCGCACAGGGGCCTACTTCTCCGTTGCGCCGTTCTTTGGCGCGCTGGTGTCTGTGCTGCTTCTCCACGAGCCTGTCACGGTTCAGTTGCTCGTCGCTGCGGCCTTGATGGCTTGGGGTGTCTGGCTGCACTTGTCGGAGGACCATGCGCACGAGCATGCGCATGAGGCCCTGGAACACGCGCATGAGCATGTTCACGATGCGCACCATCAACATGAGCACGATGGCCCTGTCGTGCCGGGTGTGCCGCACAAGCACGTTCATCGTCATCGCCCCATGAGCCACAGCCATGCGCATTTTCCGGATGCGCACCATCGGCACGGCCACTGACGTCAGGACGACGTTGGCTGAAACGCAATGAAGGCCTTCCCAGCCAGCGCCATGCAGGCCCAGACCGCTGTCCCAGCGGCTTGGGGTGATGCCATCCACTTGCCACAGCCACGCCAAGGCCCCGAAAATGTAGACATCACCACAGGCCGCGTAGGTTCGCCCGGCCGCCGTGGGGTGCAGCGTCGGCAGCCACGGAGAACAAACTCAGCGCTGTCGCAGCAGGCAGCAGGAGCCACATGGACTTGCCCTGCTTGAGTACCAGCGCTGGCAGATAGACCAGGATTTCAAGTGCGTCACTTTTTCTTGAAGCGCTGTAGCCGCAGGGCATTGCCAATCACCGACACGGAGCTCAGACTCATGGCCAGAGCCGCAATCAATGGGGACAGCAGCCACCCGGTCAGGGGATACAGCAAACCCGCTGCGATGGGAATGCCCAAGGCGTTGTAGAAGAACGCGAAAGCCAGGTTTTGCTTCATGTTGGCCACGGTCGCCATGGATAGCATGCGCGCCGTGGCAATCCCTCTAAGGTCGCCTTTGACCAGGGTGATCTGGGCGCTGTTCATGGCCACATCTGTACCCGTTCCCATCGCGACACCCACATCCGCGCGAGCGAGCGCGGGTGCATCGTTGATACCGTCGCCCGCCATGGCCACCACGCACCCCTCTTTCTGCAGGCGCTCGACCAGCAAGAGTTTGTCTGCGGGCTTGACCTCGCCATGAACCTCATCGATACCCAACCTTGCGCCGACCGCTTTTGCTGTGGTCTGTCCGTCGCCTGTGGCCATCACTATCCGAATACCTGCCTCCCTAAGGACGGTCAGTGCCTCAGGAGTGCTTGATTTGATGGGGTCAGAGACAGCCAGTAAGCCGGCAATCTGGCCATTGACAGCCAGGTACATGACGCTGGCGCCCTCCGCGCGCAACGCTTCTGCCTGCGGCACAAGTTTCTCTACGGGAGCCCCGATCTGTTGCATGAGGGTGGTGTTGCCCAGCGCCAAGCGATGACCATCTACCTCCCCTTGTACGCCAATGCCTGTGCCAGATTCAAAATTGATCGGCTTGCCCAAGAGCATGCCCTGTTCGCGAGCTGCTCGCACGATGGCATCGGCAAGTGGATGCTCGCTACCCTGATCGAGGCTTGCTGCCAACCTCAATACTTCGGTGGCGTCCCAGCCAGGCGCTGCCACTGCGCGGTCGTAGGCTGGCTTGCCTTCTGTGAGCGTACCCGTCTTGTCCACGATCAACGCGTTGACCTGACGCATGCGTTCGATGGCTGCAGCATCCCTGAACAAGACACCTTGAGTGGCCCCCTTTCCGGTGGCCACCATGATGGACATGGGTGTTGCCAGACCTAGCGCACAAGGGCAGGCGATGATCAGCACAGATACCGCATTGATCAGGCCGTACACCCAGCTCGGATCTGGCCCCAAGAAACCCCAGCCGAAGAAAGTCAGCACGGCAATGCTGATCACAGCAATCACGAAGTAACCGGCTACAACATCGGCCATGCGCTGCATGGGAGCCTTGGAGCGCTGCGCCTGGGCCACTAACTGCACTATCTGCGACAGCATGGTCTCCGATCCAATACGCTCCGAGCGAATGATCAGCGCGCCGTTGGTATTGATCGTCGCGCCTATGACCTTGTCGCCCGATCGCTTGCTCACGGGAATGGGCTCACCGGTAAGCATGGATTCGTCCAAGGCACTCGTGCCTTCCTCCACGACGCCGTCCACAGGAACTTTCTCTCCGGGCCTCACGCGCAAGCGGTCTCCGACGTGCACATGGGTCAACGGGATGTCTTCTTCGGTCCCGTCAGGCTTTAACCTCCGGGCTGTCTTGGGCGCCAAACCCAAGAGCGATTTGATGGCCGCGGAGGTTTGAGAGCGCGCCTTCAGTTCAAGCAACTGCCCAAGCAGCGTCAGCGAAATGATCACTGCAGCGGCTTCAAAGTAAACCGCCACACGCCCCATCGCCATGAAAGAAGCAGGAAAGGCCTGCGGCGCCGCGGTGGCCACGACGCTGTACCAGTACGCCGCACCGGTGCCCAGGCCGATCAATGTCCACATGTTGGGGCTGCGATGCACCACCGATAGCCAGCCCCGGTAGAAGAATGGCCAACCCCCCCATAGGACGATGGGTGTGGCCAGGGCCAACTCGACCCAGCTTTGGACGGTCATGTCCATCAGCCCCAGGTTGTGTCCGAACATTGCCAGCACAAACACCATGGCGGTCAGTGGCAGCGTCCACCAAAAGCGCTGCTGAAAGTCACGCAACTCGGGGTTGTCGTCATCGAGGCTGGGAAGCAAGGGCTCCAGGGTCATGCCGCACTTGGGGCAGTTGCCCGGGTGGTCTTGACGAACCTCCGGGTGCATCGGGCAGGTATAGGTGGCGCCTGTGAGCTGCTCTGAGGCGGGTAGCTGAGGAGGTGTTGCTCCAGCCTGCTTCCCCTCGTTCGGCAAGGCGAACCGAGCTGGGCTTGAGAGGAACTTGGCCTTGCAGTGTTCGCTACAGAAGAAGAACATCTTGCCTGCGTAGCTCTCAGTCAGTGCCGATTGCTGCTTGATCGTCATGCCGCAAACCGGATCCTTGACTTCGTCGTCAAGCAATGCGGTGCTATCGCTTGGTGAGTGGTGATGGCTGTGATTTTCATTCACGGGCAACTCTCCAGCGGTGATTGGAAAAAGCGCGGCAGGAACCTTGGTGTGATGAAAGCATGGGCCTCGTAGGCCGCTCCAAACTCATGTTGTATGCACTTCATCGGGTTGTCTTGCCAGAATCTGCCGATTCCTGTGGCGTGTCAGACCCGTGCTTTTGCCCTCCGTGACCGCCATGGCCATGCCCGAACAGGTGCATCAGTGGGCATGCCAATAGCAACAGATAGGGCAGCTTACCCACGACATGCGACCAGTGCTCTCGCAATACGAAGAACGCCAGAATGGCGCCGACCATGATCAACGCTACGCCGAGCGGGGACCTCAGAAACGATGGGCGTCCAGTGCTGCTTTGGTGATGGGTGTGTGCGTTTGTCATTTGCGCTCCGTGTATTGCGAGTGTTTACGTGGAAATCACTTTTTCGTACCGGATGCCGGGCCCATGCCCATGCCGTCCTTCATCATTGGACAGCCGCTTTCCTTCATGGCTTTCATGTGCTCATTCATGGCTTCCTGGCGCTTCTTGAAGTCTCGGATCTTCATGATTCGCTGGATTTCGGCGTGGTGCTTTTCCATGTGGGCGTGCATGCCCATTGACTCGCCCATGGCCGACGAAGTCGATGCGCTTGGGGCAACAACTGACGCGGATGCCGACGCCGACGCCGCAGGGTGATGTGCCGAGTGATCTTCTGCCTTTGATTGTGCAAAGGCCATTCCGTTCAGTGCCAAAAAAACCAGGGCTGCGGCAGAGAAATTGCGTTGATTGACGATCATGCTGACTCCAGTATTCGCTAGGCGAACGGTTGTGGTGAGTTCAGCTTAGTGGCGGCACCTTTCATGCAGGTGAGCCGGAGATTACAGGTTTGTTATCTTGGTGTCATTGAGGCCATTAACGCCAGCCAGCTTGATCTAGATCAATGGCAGAGGGCGCGCATTGCGCGGCACCGGGTGCCTGGATGCCAATTCCACAACAGAACGAGCACGTCAGGCGTGGGTCGGGTTCGCCCTGTCGCCCACCGGGAAACTCAGCGTGAAGCAGGTACGCCCATGCTCTGAGGTGACGGCGACTTTTCCGCTGTGGGCTTCGACAATCGCACGGGTGATGGACAGACCCAGTCCTGCGCCGTCGCTGGATGGGTGAGCCCGAGCGGGGTCTGCACGGAAGAATC
>Ga0209066_10005145_pt1 | contig 13927 bp, 15 predicted proteins | sample All_14_2_FD_187198 | JGI IMG/M metagenome (GOLD analysis project Ga0209066, IMG submission 187198) | Freshwater microbial communities in response to fracking from Pennsylvania, USA - Allegheny Zone_MetaG_DW_15 (SPAdes) (version 2) ...
GGGCGCTGCGTCAGCGAGGGCGACTTTACCTATCTGTCGGTGGACGTGAACGCCGATCCGGCCGATCCGCGCGTCGATGACATCACGGGCGACATCCTGATCATGGGGCGGCCCCTGAAGGACTGGGGCCTGCATCTGATCGACGTGAACCTGACGATGGGCGACCTGGTGGCCCTGGCGGGCGAGCAGTCCAAGGCCTACGCGGCCAGGCCTTAGACGCGGGAGCGGGCGACCAGCCCCTGAGACCGGTCGCCCGCCCGGAACTACTTCGCGACGGTCTTGAAGATCGTCGCGCCCAGGACCAGCATGATGACAAAGCCGATCAGCAAGACGACGAACAGAATCTTGGCGACCCCCGCGGCGGCGCCGGCGATCCCGGTAAAGCCCAGAGCCCCGGCGATCAGGGCGACAACGGCGAGAATGATGGCCCACTTCAACATGGTGCGTTTCCTTGTGCTGGACGTCGGTGACGCTTGTGACAAAACAACCCCCGAGACCGCACAGCGTTCCTTGTTTTCGCCGCCCGGGGCCGGTAACCCGTAAGCATGGCCTCCAAGCCCGAAAGCCCCACCGAACCCTTCAAGCGCGCCCTGGCGCACGCCGCGCGCTCGCTTGCCGAAATGCCGGATCTGGAGGTCGTGTTCTCGGGCGATGGTCCCCAGTTGCTGGGCAAGCGGGCCGTGCTGCCGCACCCGCCGCGCGACCTGAACAGCAAGGAGGCCGCGCGCATTCGCGGTCTGGCCGACCAGATGGCGCTTCGGCTGGCGCACCACGACGCCGGCGCCCACGCACGGGCCCGGCCGTCCTCGCCTGACGGCCAGGCAGCGTTCGAGTCGATCGAGCAGGCCCGTCTGGACGCCATCGGCAGCAACGCCCTGGGCGGTGTGCGCGGCAATCTGACGGCGGCGCTGGAAGCCCGGCTGGAAAAGCAGGGCCTGACCCGTAACGTGGCGATGGATCGCCAGTCGGCGCCCATGGCCGAGATCCTGGGCCTGCTGGTCCGCGAACGCCTGACCGGCGATGCTCCGCCCGACGGCGCCAGGGCGCTGGTAGACATCCTGCGCGCCGATATTGAGTCCAAGGCCGGCAAGGACCTGGATCGCCTGGCCGCCGCCATCGACGACCAGGTCGCCTTCTCCCGCGTCTCGCGCGAGATCCTGCGGGATCTTGATCTGGGCGAGGAAATGTCCGAGGCCACCGAGAGCTCGGACGAGGACGACGGCGAGCAGGACCAGCAGGACCAGACCTCCGACGAGGATCAGGGCGAAGGCGAGGGCGAGCAGCCCGAAGGCTCCTCCCCCCAGGAGACCGAAGCCTCGGACCGCGAGACCGAAGCCGGCGACGAGGAGATGGTTCAGTCCGAACAGGACGGCGAACCCGAGGAGAGCGACGAAAGCCCGGAGATGGGTGACGGCGCCAAGCCCGCGCGCCCCGACAGCGCCCCGGCCCAGCCGGGCGAGCCGGCCTACAAGATCTTCACCAACAGCTATGACGAGGTCGTCCCGGCCGAGGACCTCTGCGACGCCGAGGAGCTGACCCGCCTGCGGGCCTATCTGGACCAGCAGCTGTCGGCCCTTTCCAGCGTGGTCTCGCGCCTGGCCAACAAGCTGCAGCGCCGCCTGCTGGCCCAGCAGAACCGCGCCTGGACCTTTGATCTCGAGGAGGGGATGCTGGACGTCGCCCGCCTGACGCGGGTGATCATCGATCCTACGGCTCCCCTGTCGTTCAAGCAGGAAGAGGACCAGGAGTTCCGCGACACGGTCGTGACCCTGCTGATCGACAATTCCGGCTCGATGCGCGGCCGGCCGATCATGGTGGCCGCCGTCTGCGCCGACATTCTGGCCCGCACGCTTGAGCGCTGCGGCGTCAAGACCGAGGTGTTGGGCTTCACCACCCGGGCCTGGAAGGGCGGTACGTCGCGCGACGAGTGGGTCAAGGCCGGCAAGCCGCCCGCGCCGGGCCGCCTGAACGACCTGCGCCACATCATCTACAAGGCCGCCGACTCGCCCTGGCGCCGGGCCCGCAAGAACCTCGGCCTGATGATGCGCGAAGGCCTGCTGAAGGAAAACATCGACGGCGAGGCCCTGATGTGGGCCCACCAGCGCCTGGTCGGCCGGCCCGAAGCCCGCCGCATTCTGATGGTGATCTCCGACGGCGCGCCGGTGGACGACAGCACCCTGAGCGTCAATTCGGGCCACTATCTGGAGCGCCATTTGCGCCAGGTCATCGCCGAGATCGAGGGCAAGAGCCCGGTCGAGCTGATCGCCATCGGCATCGGCCACGACGTGACGCGCTATTATCGCCGCGCCGTGACCATCGTCGACGTGGAACAGCTGGGCGGCGTTCTGGTCGAGCAGCTGGCCGCGCTGTTCGACGAAGAGCCCCGCGCCGTGAAACGCGCGCGCGGCCTGCTGGCGCCGCTTCAGACCGTCCAGCCCTCCGCGCCAAAGGCGGCTCGCAAGGTTCCCGCGTGATCGGACTGCGCGCCGCTCTGGTCCTGGCGCTGGCGGCCGGCATGCTGGGCCATTGCGGTCGCAAGCCGCCGCCCCTGCCCGCCGCGCCGGTCAAGGCCGGACCCGAGATCGCCCTGCAGACCACGCCCGTGCCGCTGGACGCCTCCGACCCGGCCAGGACCACGCTGGAGGACTTCGTCTTCGCCGGCGGCGTCGCCATCACCAGCGCCGAGACCGCGCGCCTGCACGGTCTGTCGGATCTGGCCATCACCCCTGACGGCGGGCTGGCGGCCGTCACCGACTTTGGCGATCTTTTCCAGGCCCGGCTGGTGCTGGACCCGGCCGGCCGACTGGTCGGCCTGACGGATGGCAAGCTGGAGGGCCTCAAGGGCCCCGACGGCCAGCCCTTGCAGGACAAGGACAAGGCCGACGCCGAGGGACTGGCCATCCTGGCCAATGGCGACCGCCTGATCAGCTTCGAGCGCGACCACCGCATCTGGCTCTATCCGGCGGACGGCGCCGCCCCGCGTCCGGCGCCCAAGCCCGCGACGACCCTGCCCTATAACGAAGGCATTGAGGCCCTCGCCGCCTATCCGGCCGCCGGCCCCGACGCCTATCTGGCGGGCGGCGAGGAGGGCGAGGTCTGGCTTTGCAAGCTGTCCGCCGCCTGCCAGGCCCTGGCCCCGCAGCAGGGCCCCGACTTCACCTGGGGCCTTACGGCCATGGCGCCGTTCGACGGACCGGCCATCGCCACGCTGCATCGTGGCTTCGACCCCATCCGGGGCTGGCGCGGCATCCTGCGGTTCGTGGCCAATCCCCTGGCGCCGGCCGCCAGGCAGGTCCACGCCGCCAGCCTGCACCTGGACGGATCCGTCACCCGCGACAACTACGAGGGCGTGGCCCTGAGCCGCACGCCTTCTGGCGCGACGCGAATCTACCTGATCTCCGACGATGGCGGCCTGCCCGGTCAGCGCACCCTGCTGATGGCGTTCGACTGGACCGCGCCGCCGCCTCTCCCGCCTGCCCCGCCCAGGACCCGGAAGCCGGCTCGCAAGCGCTGAGCCGGGGTCTGCGACAAGTTACCGCTAACATTTTTGTTATTGCAGTGCAGCATCACCCTTGCGGTGACAACGTTGTCATGTATTCTTTGGCTGACGGCTGACGAGGCGAGACCCAAGGGCCGTCAGAGGAACGCGTCGGGAGGAGGTTGAACCCAACCCCCTTTCCGGGACTGAAATCATGATCCGTCTGCTTGTTCTGGCCGTATCGGCCCTGATGACCCTCTCAGCCGGCGCCGCCAGCGCCGCCGAAGTGACCGTAAAGATCGCCGGCAAATCGACCCCCCAGGTCCATGCTGACCTGGTGGACGCCGCGAAAACCATCTGCCGCGAAGATCTGGGCCGCACGACCTTCGCCGCCGACCTGATGCCCTATTGCGTCCGTGAAGTGACCCGCGCCGCCATCGACAAGGTTCGCAGCCCGGCTCTGGTCGCCTATGACAGGGCTCAGGGCCGCTCTGCCTATCTGGTGAAGATCAGCCGCTAACAGCCCCCCCTTCATCGCCGGTCGAACGCCCCGCGAAGCCCCGCTTCGCGGGGCGCTTGATGTTCGCGCACACGTCAAAATAATCGGGGTGCAGCGCAACATAATCGTTGATAACTCACCTGGCTGCCGCTAAGGCTTTTTTGACGGCCAAGCAGGCGAGAACCGGACGGTCCGTCAGAGGAACGCGTCGGGAGGAGGTTGAACCCAACCCCCTTTCGTGGACTAAGCACAATGATCCGCACCATCGCCCTGGCCGTTTCGGCCATCGCCCTGACTGTCGCCGCTCCCGTTTCGGCCGCCGAACTCCGCGTCAAGGTTGCCGGCAAGTCCGCCGACCAGGTCCGCGCCGAGGTCGTCAAGGCCGCCAGCACCGTCTGCTGGGCAGACCTGCGTGGCGAAGCCATGGCCGGCTACCTGTATCCTGCCTGCATCCGCGCTTCGGTCAACGACGCCTATGCCAAGATCAACGCCCCGGCCCAGAAGCTGGCTTCGAACTCGGTGGTCTCGGCCCGCTAAGCCGGCCTGATCCTTCAGTAAGCTTACCAAGCCCGGCGCGGTCCTCCGCGCCGGGCTTTGCTTTGTCTGATCGAGATTTCAGAGGCAGGACTCCAGACGCGAAAAAGCCCGCGCGGATCGCTCCGTGCGGGCTTTTCGATTATGCGCTGGATCGTCGCTTAGGCGGCGACAGCCACGGCGGCGGCCTTGGCCTTGGCCTTGACCTGAGCCTTGATCTTCAGGGCGCGCGGCGACAGCTGCTCGTCCTTGGCGCCCAGCAGGAACACGTCCAGGCCGCCCTTGAAGTCCAGGGTGCGCAGGGCCGCGTTGCTGATGCGCAGACGGAAGGTCTGGCCCAGCGAGTCCGAGGCCAGCGTCGCCGGCGACAGGGCCGGGAGGAAGCGGCGCTTGGTCTTGATGTTGGAGTGGCTCACATTGTGGCCAACCATCGGACCGATACCGGTGAGTTCGCAGCGGCGCGACATGGGACTACCTTGGCTGGGCGAAACCCGGGGGCTCCGCATGCATTGAATTCGGGGCGCGAAGGGCTAGCCACTCCGCGAGAGCGGGCGATATAGGCGAAGGGGGCTTGCCGAGTCAAGGCGCGATGACCGCCTCCGGCCGTCCGGCAGATGAAGGGCGCCTCAGGACCGCCTTCAAACCAGGTTCATCTGCCGCCCTATATATAGAGAGCCCATGAAGGAACACTCGTCCATGCGCCTGATCGCCCTCGCCCTGACCGTCGCAGGTCTCACGACGACTGCCGGCATGAGCCTGGCCGCCCAGCCCGCGCCCAGCACCATTCTCCCGGGGCACTGGGAGTACAGCTACAAGGTCGGCCCCATCCCGGCCGGCGACGAAACGCGCTGCCTCAAGCAGTCAGACGTCGAGCAGTTCGCCAGGGGCATCTGCACCCGCAGATACACCTGCGACTACACGACCCGCGTGGTGAAAGACGGCAAGATCGAGCTGAAGGGCGCCTGGACCGACAAGAAGGGCCGTGTGGCCCCAGTGACCGCGCGGGGCGGCTACACCGCCGAGAGCTTCAGGCTCGACATCAAGCTCAAGACCGTCAACGGAATCCCCCTAGCGGGCGTGATGGACGCCAGGCGCATAGGGGCCACCTGCCCGGCTGACGCCAAATAGCGACTCCTGGCAGATCGTTTGTGGTTAATCCGAATTAAGATACAATAGCTTGTAGGGAACAAAGACTGAATCGGCCGACGTCGCTGATTCGGTCATGATTCGTTTCGCCCCTGTTCGCCAGTTCCGCTCGCGGCGTTAACTGGCGTGTTGCTCGGTGAAGCCGCACCACGCACGCCGTTCTACCCGGCCTTCGCCGGGGGAGGCGGATGTTAGGCCCCGCGCGGCGGGGCCACCGAGAACTCCAGATCGAACAAGGTGGGCGCCGCGCTGGTTCGGGCCCGCTCAAGGGTCAAAAGCTGGGCCTTGGTGTTCGCGCCCCCTTCGGCGCTGAACCCGCCCATCCTGCCTGACGCCGCCAGCACCCGGTGGCAGGGCACGACGATGGGCCAGGGGTTCTCGCCCAGGGCCTTGCCCACCGCCCGCGCTGCGCCGGGCTCGCCCATCGCGCGGGCCACCTCGCCATAGGTCGAGGTCTCGCCGGGCGCGATGGCCCGGGCGATCTCATAGACCCGCCAGTTGAAGCTCTCGACCTGGCTCTGGTCGATCACAAGATCAGTCAGGTCGTCGCGGCCGCCGGCCAGCAGGTCCAGCACCCGGTCGATGATCCGCTCGATCTCAGGCGGCGGCGGCGTTTCGATCGCCTCGGGGAAACGCTTGCGCAGGCGGGCCCAGGCCACGCCGGGCGTCGCTTCGGGCAGTTGCGTACCGATCAGCCCGGAATCGCTCCAGGCGACGCCGCAGCGGCCGATGACGGTGTCGAAAAGCGCAAAAGCTGGCCCCTGCATCCTTCTTTTATAGCATCGCGGTTGCGGCTTTCGAGCGGCGCCCTACGATTTCCGTTTCTTGCTGTCTGGAGATCGCCGTGCGCCACCTCGTCCTCGCTGCCTTGTTGGCCGCCACCAGCCTCTCGACCGCCTCCGCCGCCGACCTGCTGATCCACGGCGGGCCAATCCACACCGGTGTGGAGACTGCCCCAAGCGCCCAGGCCGTACTGATCCGCGATGACAGAATCCTGTTCGTCGGCGACCTGGCCGCCGCCCGCGCCAGGGCCGCCAAGGATGTTCGCGACTTCGACCTGAAGGGCGCGGCCGCCTTCCCGGGCTTCGTTGACGCCCACGCGCATCTGACCGGCATCGGCCTGCGCGAACTGACCCTCAACCTTGATCAGGTCAGCTCTGTCGAGGCCCTGGTCAAGGCGGTCGGCGCCTACGCCGCCGCCAATCCTGACGGCCCGATCTATGGCCGGGGCTGGATCGAGACCCACTGGCCCGAGAAGCGCTTTCCCAATAGAGCCGATCTGGACCGCGCCGCGCCGGGCCGCGTGATCGTGCTCGAACGCTCCGACGGCCACGCCTCGGTCGCCAGCAGCGCAGCCCTGGCCCGGGCCGGCGTCGCCAAGGACACCGCCGCGCCGACCGGCGGCCAGATCCTGAAGGACGCCGACGGCCAGCCCACCGGCATGCTGATCGACCACGCCCAGTCCCTCGTCGCCGGGGTCATCCCGCCGCCGTCGGAGGCGCTGAAACGTCAGGCCCTGGAGAAGGCTGGCGCGCTCTACGCCTCGCGCGGTTGGACAGGTCTTGGCAACATGAGTGTTGAGGCGCCGGACCTGGCCCTGATGACCGCCCTGGCCGCCGAGAAGAAATTCCATATCCGGGTCGACAACTACATGGACCCCAGCGGCGCCGCAGAGGTGCTGGCCAAGGGCCCGTTCCAGGACACCACCGGCCTGATCCGCACCCAAGGCATCAAGCTCTATATGGACGGCGCCCTGGGTTCACGCGGCGCGGCGCTCCTGGAGCCCTACAGCGACGCTGAGGGCGCGGGCCTGTTGCTGACCGAGCGCGACAGGGGGCTGGCGCTGATGAAGTCGGCGAAAGCCGTGAAGGCCCAGGTGGCCATGCACGCCATCGGGGATCGCGGCAATCGCATGGTGCTGGACTGGTTCGGCGAAACGCTGGCGGGCGACACCGCCGCCCGCTGGCGGATCGAGCATGCCCAGATCGTCGCCGACCCCGACCTGCCGCGCTTCAACGCCATGGGCGTCATCGCCTCCATGCAGCCCAGCCACGCCATCGGCGACCTCTTTTTCGCGCCTGCCCGCCTGGGAAAGGCCCGCCTGCATGAGGGCTATCGCTGGAACGGCATGCTCAGGAGCGGCGCGGTCGTGGCCGCCGGTTCGGACGCCCCGGTCGAGGTGGGCGATCCGCGCATCGAGTTCTACGCCGCCGTGCACCGTCACAGCCTGACCGGCTTCGCCAACCAGGACTGGCGCCTGGAAGAGGCCGTCAGCCGCGCCCAGGCCCTGAAGATGCTGACCTGGGCGCCCGCCTATGCGGCCTTCGCCGAAAAGGATCGCGGCACGCTGGAAGCCGGCAAGAAAGCCGATGTGACCGTGTTCTCCAGGGACCTGATGACGGTGGCGCCGGCCGAGATTCTCACCGCCGAGCCGGTGCTGACCGTGGTCGACGGCGTGGTGGCGTTCGAGCGGCGGCCTTAGGCGCGATTTAGCCGCCGCTGCGGCGCAGAAAGCGCTATGCAGAGAACATGGATCGTAGACGCAGAATCCTGATCGTGGGAGGCGGCGCGGCGGGTTGGCTCGCCGCCGCCTATCTGGCCAGGTCGCTGCGGATCGCCGAACAGACCCATCTTGAGATCACCCTGCTGGAATCCCCTGATGTGGGCATCATCGGGGTGGGCGAGGCGACCTTCCCGACCATCCGCGCGACCCTGCAGTTCCTGGGCATCGACGAGGGCCAGTTCATCTGCGACACCTCGGCCACCTTCAAGCAGGGCATCCGCTTCAACGACTGGGCCTGGGCGCCGAAGGCCGACGGCCAGCGCCACCGCTACTTCCATCCCTTCGAGGCGCCCTTCTCGACCGATGGCGCCAGCCTGACCCCCTACTGGCTGCTCCAGGACGAGGCGACCCGCGCGCCCTTCGCCGAGGCCATGACCATCCAGGCCCGCGTGGCGCAGGCGCAGCGCGCGCCCAAGCGCCCGCACGAGGGCAACTTCTCCGGGCCGCTGAACTACGCCTATCACTTCGACGCCGCCAAGCTGGCTAGTGTACTGGCCGAGCGGGCGCGCGAACTGGGCGTGCGGCATCTGCAGGGCCTGCTGACCGGCGTGGCCCTGGACGAGACTGGCGCCATCGCCTCGGTCTCCTGCCAGCAGCACGGGACGCTGGAGGCCGACCTCTATATCGACTGCACCGGCTTTCGCGCCGAGCTGATCGGCCAGGCGCTGAAGTCGCCGTTCAAGTCCGTGCGCTCCACCCTGTTCGCCGACCGGGCCCTGGCCTGCAAGATCGTCCAGGACGGACCCGAGGCGCCGATCCAGAGCTTTACCGTCGCCACCGCCCATGCGGCCGGCTGGACCTGGGACATCGGCCTGAACGGTGCGCGCGGCGTGGGCTGCGTCTATTCCAGCGATCACATGGCTGACGATCAGGCCGAGGCGATCCTGCGCGGCTATGTCGGCGACGGCGTCGAGATCGCCCCGCGATCCCTGTCGTTCGACGCCGGCTATCGCCAGAAGCAGTGGATCAAGAACTGCGTGGCCGTAGGCCTCTCGGCCGGCTTCCTGGAGCCGCTGGAATCCACCGGCGTGGTGCTGGTCGAGGCGGCGGTAGCGATCATCGCCGAGCTCTTCCCGCACAACGGCCCCATCGCCGCGCCGGCCCGGCGCTTCAACGAACTGATGACCGCCCGCTACGACAACATCATCACCTTCCTGAAGCTGCACTATTGCCTCAGCCAGCGGACCGAGCCGTTCTGGCGCGACAATGTCGATGACGCCTCGATCCCCGAGCGCCTGCTCGATCTGCTGGAGCAATGGCGCTATCGGCCGCCCACCCGCTATGACTTTACCCTGGATCTGGAGACCTTCGCCTTCTTCAACTACCAGTACATTCTGTACGGCATGGGCTTCAAAACCGACCTGTCGCCCGGACGAGCTGAGTTTCCTGACGTAGCCGGGGCGGAAAGGCTGTTCGCCAAGATCCGCAGCTTTGGCGAGCGCGCCACCCACGACCTGCCCAGTCACCGCGACCTGATCGCCCAGATCAACCAGTTCGGTTTCGACCGCTCTCTCGAACCCGCCTGAGGATCAGGCGGCGGCCTTGGAGGCGCTGTCCAGACCGTCCAGCTCGCCGGATTCGCGAGCCTTCTTGCCGTAGACGGCCTCGAACAGCGGGCCGGCCATCACGGTGGTGACGATCGCCATCAACACCAGCATCGAAAACAGGGTCGGACCGATGATGCCCTTCTGCAGGCCGATATTGATGATGATCAGCTCCATCAGGCCGCGCGAGTTCATCAGGGCGCCGATGCCCAGGGCGGTTCGGTTGTCCTCGCCGGCCAGGCGGGCGGCGGCGTAGCAGGCCACCCCCTTGGCGACGATCGAGGCCAGCAGGACGCCGAGGGCGATCAACAGCAGTTGCGGCGAGTTGACCATGTCCATCCGGGTGTTGAGGCCCGAATAGGTGAAAAACATCGGCAGCAGCAGGACGACCGCCAGCGGCTCGACCTTCTTCTTCAGTTCCTCGACGAACAGGCCGCGCGGCATCACAGCGCCCAGCATGAAGCCGCCGAAGATGGCGTGGATGCCGACGGCGTCCATCAGGAAGGCCGAGAAGCAGAACAGCATCAGGGTGATGGCCAGGACCGTCAGGCTCATCTGGCCTTCGCGCTCGACCATCCGGCCCAGCGGGGCCAGCAGGCGCTTGCCGAACAGCCCCAGGACCAGGACATAGGCCAGGCCGCCGCCGATCGCGAGAAGGGCCACGCCGGCCCCGCCGCCGAAAGTGGCCAGCACCACCGCCAGCACGCACCATGACACCGCGTCGTCGAAGGCGCCGGCCGTCAGCGACAGGGTGCCCAGCGAGGTCTTGGCCAGGCCGCGCTCATTGATGATCCGGGCCAGCATCGGGAAGGCGGTCAGGGCGATACAGGCGCCCAGGAACAGGGTGGCGTTGAACTGCGAGATCCCGGCCGCGAACAGGCCCGGAACCTTCAGCAGCCACGGCGTGATCAGCACGGCGATCAGGAACGGCGCGATGATGCCCGCCAGCGATACGCTGGCCGCGCTCCTGGCCTTGGCCTTGAAGTGGTCAGCCTGGAAGGTGACGCCGACCATGAACATGTAGAGCCCCACGCCCAGCTGGGCGCCGACATACAGCACGTTCTTGGTCTCCTTGGGGAACAGCAGGCCCTGGAAGGCCGGGAACAGCAGGCCCAGCAGGGACGGGCCCAGCACCACGCCGGCGATCATCTCGCCGACCACCTGGGGCTGACCCAGGAACTTCTGGCCAATCCAGCCGACCACGCGGCAGGCCAGCAGGATCACCGCCAGCTGCAGGAAGAAATGCACGCTGAAATCGGTCGGCGTGTAGCTGTGGGCGGCCGCCTGGGTCGCGGGCCCGTTGGGCGAGAGGACTTTCCCCGCGACTTCGACGACGCTGGCCATGATGTCAGACAAGTGTGCTTCCCCCGATCGCGGCTCTTGGGGCCTGCGTCTCACGCCAGAAGGGGGCAGGCTTTCGGAAGCCGCGCAAGCCCAGCGCTGTCAATTTTCCCTGCTCATCAGAAGATTGTATTTACTGGTGAATTTTCTGTTGCCCGACAGCAACAAGGTAGTAACGTACCTACAAGACAGCCTTGTCATTGTAGGTATGTAGCCACGTGAAGGTCATCACCAGTCGTGCATTTAACCAGGATGTCAGCCAGGCCAAGCGCGCCGCGCGGATCGCGCCGGTGTTCGTCACCGACCGGGGCAAGGCCACCCATGTGCTGATGAGCGTAGAGGCCTATCGCAAGCTGGTTGGCCAGACCGAGAGCATCGTCGATCTGCTGGCCATGTCGGGCCTGGAGCCCATGGACCTGACCGCCGCCCGCTCGGGAACCTGGGACGGCCGGGGCGGCGACTGATGTACCTGCTCGACACCGACACGGTCTTCGAACTGCGCAACGCCAAGTCCGGAGGGGCATCGCCGGCCCTGGCCGCCTGGGCCAGCGGCGTTCAGCGCACCAGCCTGTTCATTTCGGCCCTGACCTTGCTGGAACTGGAGTCCGGCGCCGCGCGGGTCGAACGCACGGACAAGGCGGCGGGGACAGCGCTGCGGACCTGGCTGAACGCCCAGGTCGGTCCGGCCTTCGAGGGTCGCATCCTGCCCGTGGACGCCGCAGTCGTGCGCCGCCGCGCCCACCTGACCCTGGTCGCAAACCGCGACGCCCTGCTGGCCGCCACCGCCCTCGAGCACGGCCTGACCCTGGTGACGCGCGACATCACCGCCTTCAAGGCGGCGAGGGTCAAGCTGCTCAATCCCTGGGACTACGCCCCCGAGGCCGCCGAGGATGAGGACTGGGGCCAGGCCGCGAAGTCGAGCTCGCTATGGCTGAGGAACATCTTCGTGCGGGGATAAGTCTCCGACCGCTACCACTCCAGCAGCGACAGCCCGGGCACGTCATGGAAATCAGTGGCGTTTCGGGTGACCAGGGTGGCGCGGTGCACCAGGGCCTGGGCGGCGATCATCCGGTCGAGGATCTTTCGGCGCGAATAGCCTGCCGCCTCGATGATCGCGCGATAAGCATCGGCAGATTCAGCGTCGAAGGTCAGGATGGGCAGGGCTTCAAGCAATAGATCCAGGCGAGCGCGCCGTAGCCTGGCCTCCGAAGGCTCGCGATAAACCCCGCCCTCAAGCTCCACGCGTGTGATGATCGACAGCAAGACCGCCCCGTCCAGCGCGGCAACCCTCTGCATGATCAACGAATCACCGTCGCGCACGTGGATCGCGATATTGGTGTCGAGGAGGTAGCTCACGCTCAGAGTCCCGGCCGCTCCGGTAGGGGCTCCTCGTCACGCACCTCAACCGAGGCGGGACGCGGCAGGGCAGCCAGGCGACCCAACAGGTCGCTCACCGATGTCCGGGCGGGATAGATGGTTAGCACGTCGCCCGACCGCACAAGCGTCAGTTCTACGTCGGGACCGAAAGCCACGTCCCGCGGCAGACGGACAGCTTCGCTATTGCCGCTCTTGAACGTGCGCGTTGTGACGACAGCCATGCGGGCCCCCTTCGGTGATGACACGTATATACATAAAACCCACCCTCCGGTCCACACCAATGCCTCCGCTTGTCTCCAGCCGATTCCCGCCCCACCTTGAGACCATGAGCGACCGTTCCACCGGCCTTGCCCCCTCCAAGCTCACGGCGGTCCTGGGCCCGACCAATACCGGTAAGACCCATCTGGCCGTGGAGCGGATGCTGGGTCACGCCTCGGGCATGATCGGCCTGCCGCTGCGCCTGCTGGCGCGCGAGATCTATGACCGGATCGTCAAGCTGCGCGGCAAGGCCTCGGTGGCCCTAATCACCGGCGAAGAGAAGATCACCCCGCCGCGCGCCGCCTATTTCGTCTGCACCGTCGAGGCCATGCCCCTGGCCCGCGAGGTGGAATTCCTGGCCATCGACGAGATCCAGCTGTGCGCCGATCCCGAGCGCGGCCACATCTTCACCCACCGCCTGCTGCACGCCCGGGGCAAGTACGAGACCATGCTGCTGGGGGCCGGCACGATGGCCCCGCTGATCCGTCGGCTGTTGCCCGACGCCGAGATCATTAGCCGCGAGCGGTTCTCCAACCTGTCCTATGCCGGCTCCAAGAAGCTGACCCGCCTGCCCCGGCGCAGTGCGGTCGTGGCCTTCTCGACCGACGCCGTCTACGGCATCGCCGAGCTGATCCGCCGGCAGCGCGGCGGGGCGGCCGTGGTCATGGGCTCACTCAGCCCCCGCACCCGCAACGCCCAGGTCGCCCTCTATCAAAGCGGCGAAGTCGACTTCCTGGTCGCAACCGACGCCATCGGCATGGGCCTGAACATGGACGTCGACCATGTGGCCTTCGCCGGCCTGCGCAAGTTCGACGGGGTGCGCACCCGCTGGCTGCACGCCCAGGAGGTGGGCCAGATCGCCGGCCGCGCCGGGCGCTACACCCGCGACGGCACCTTCGGCGTCACCGGCGACTGCGACGAGATGGACGAGGACCTGGTCGAGAGCGTGGTCAACCACCAGTTCGAGCCGATCATCGCCGCCGAGTGGCGCAATGCCCGGCTGGACTTCGGCTCGCTGCCGCTGCTTTTGAAATCGCTGGGCCAGGGGCCGGGCCGCACAGGCCTGACCCTGTCCAACGAGGTGCTGGACGAGCGCACCCTGCGCAAGCTGTCCCAGCAGGACGACGTGATCGCCCGCTGCAAGGCCGACCGCTCGGCCCTGATCCGTCTGTGGGACGTGTGCCAGA
>Ga0209066_10005147_pt1 | contig 13922 bp, 10 predicted proteins | sample All_14_2_FD_187198 | JGI IMG/M metagenome (GOLD analysis project Ga0209066, IMG submission 187198) | Freshwater microbial communities in response to fracking from Pennsylvania, USA - Allegheny Zone_MetaG_DW_15 (SPAdes) (version 2) ...
GCGTTATTGCCGACATCGGCCTGGCCGACTGGGGCCGCAAAGAAATCAAGATCGCCGAGACCGAAATGCCCGGCCTGATGGCCATCCGCGAAGAGTTCGCGGCCAAGCAGCCCCTGAAGGGCGCGCGCATCACCGGCTCGCTGCACATGACCATTCAAACGGCGGTGCTGATCGAGACCCTGCAAGCCTTGGGCGCGCAGGTGCGCTGGGCGTCTTGCAACATTTTCTCGACGCAAGACCACGCCGCCGCGGCCATTGCCGCCGCCGGCACGCCGGTGTTCGCCATCAAGGGCGAAACGCTGACCGACTACTGGGACTACACCCACCGCATTTTTGACTTTGGCGCTGCAGGTACCGAAGGCGAAGGCCCCAACATGATCCTGGACGATGGCGGCGATGCCACGCTGCTCATGCACCTGGGCAAGCGCGCCGAAAAAGACGCCAGCCTGCTGGACCACCCCACCAGTGAAGAAGAAACCTGCCTGTACGCCGCCATCAAGGCCAAGCTGGCCCAAGACGCCACCTGGTACAGCCGCAAGAGCGCCCAGATCATTGGCGTGACCGAAGAAACCACCACCGGCGTGCTGCGCCTGAACGAGATGAGCGTCAAGGGCACGCTCATGTTCCGCGCCATCAACGTCAACGACTCGGTGACCAAGAGCAAGTTCGACAACCTGTACGGCTGCCGCGAATCGCTGGTGGACTCCATCAAGCGCGCCACCGACGTGATGATTGCGGGCAAAGTGGCCGTGGTGGCCGGTTATGGCGACGTGGGCAAAGGTTCGGCCCAGGCCTTGCGCGCTCTGAGCGCCCAGGTCTGGGTGACCGAGATCGACCCCATCAACGCCCTGCAAGCCGCGATGGAAGGCTTCAAGGTGGTGACCATGGAATACGCCGCCGACAAGTGCGACATTTTTGTGTCGGCCACCGGCAACAAAAACGTGATTCGCTACGAGCACATGGCGGCCATGAAAGACCAGGCCATCGTCTGCAACATCGGCCACTTCGACAACGAGATCGACGTGGCTTCGCTGGACAAGCTGACCTGGGACGAGATCAAGCCGCAGGTGGACCACGTGGTGTTCCCGGACGGCAAGAAAATCATCTTGCTGGCCAAGGGCCGTTTGGTGAACCTGGGCTGCGCCACCGGCCACCCCAGCTTCGTCATGTCGTCGAGCTTTGCCAACCAGACCATTGCGCAGATTGAGCTGTTCTGCCATGCCGACGGTTACGACGTGGGCAAGGTCTACACGCTGCCCAAGCACCTGGACGAAAAAGTGGCGCGTCTGCACCTGAAGAAGGTCGGCGCGATGCTGACCGAGCTGAGCGACGAGCAGGCGGCTTACATCGGCGTGCCCAAGCAGGGCCCGTACAAAGCCAACACCTACAGGTATTAAGTACCCCCGCGCCGCCTTGCGGCGTCACCCCCCCCCAGGGGGCGACACTGGCCGTCCGGCAAAGCCGGCCCGGCGGTGTCCTGGGCCAAGGGCCCATCCTTCTCAATGCTTCACAGTTTTAAAAGTGTCTTGTCATGCGTGCTGACCAACTCTTAGTCGAACGCGGCCTGGCTGCTTCACGTTCGCAATCCCAGCGGCTCATTGCCTCGGGCGTGCGCTGGCGCGTGTCGGGTGGCGATTGGAAAACCGTCACCAAAAATGGCGATGAGCTGCGCGAAACGGTGGAGCTGCAGTTGCTGGATGGCGCCGAATCGCGCTTTGTCTCGCGCGGTGGCTTGAAACTGGACGGGGCGATCAGCCGCGTGGCTTTGTCTGTTGCCGGCATGCGTTGTTTGGACGTGGGCCAGAGCAGCGGTGGGTTCACCGACTGCCTGCTGCACCGCGGTGCTGCGCAGGTGGTGGGTGTGGACGTGGGCCAGGGCCAGTTGCATCCCAGGCTGCGCGCCGATGCCCGCGTGGTGGGTATTGAGCAATGCAATGCACGCGATCTGGACGCCGAGGCTGTGGCCGCAGCGGGTGGTGGCGAGGCGCCGTTTGACCTGATCGTGGGCGACCTGTCGTTCATCTCGCAGACGCTGGTGTGGCCGGCCATCGTGCCGCTGCTCAAGCCGGGTGGCCACTTGTTGATGCTGGTGAAGCCGCAGTTTGAACTGCAACCGGCTCAAATTGGCAAAGGTGGCCTGGTGAAAGACCCCGCCAGCTACGCCGTGGTGCGCGAGCGCATCGAGCAAGCCTGCCGCGAACACGCCCTGGCGCTGCTCGACTACTTTGAAAGCCCGATCACCGGCGGTGACGGCAACCGCGAATTTTTTGTGTCGGCCCGTGCAGCGGCTTGATGCGGCCAACCGCGCACAACAACGTTTTTTAGGAGGATCCCAAATGGGCCTGCCCCTGAGTTTTGAATTTTTCCCACCCAAGACGCCCGAAGGCGCCGAGAAACTGCGCGGGGTGCGCCAGCAGCTCTACGCCGCCAAGCCCGAATTTTGCTCGGTCACCTACGGCGCAGGCGGCTCCACCCAGCAGGGTACGTTTGACACCGTCAGCGCCATCCAGGCCGAAGGCGTGGCAGCGGCCTCACATTTTTCGTGCATCGGCGCCACCCAAGCCAGCGTGCGCGAACAGCTGGCCACGCTGAAAGCGATGGGCGTGAAGCGCCTGGTGGCCTTGCGCGGCGACCTGCCCAGCGGTTACGGCATGGGTGGTGAGTTCCACTACGCGAGCGATCTGGTGGCCTTCATCCGCGCCGAGACGGGCGACGACTTCCACATTGAAGTGGCCGCCTACCCCGAGGTGCACCCGCAAGCCAAGTCGCCCGACGCCGACCTGCAGGCCTACGCCACCAAGGTGCGGGCCGGTGCCAACAGCGCCATCACCCAATACTTCTACAACAGCGACGCCTACTTCCGCTTCGTGGACGATGCCCACAAGCTCGGCGCCGATGTGCCGGTGGTGCCCGGCATCATGCCCATCACCAGCTCCACCCAGCTGATGCGCTTTTCAGACGCCAGCGGCGCCGAAATTCCACGCTGGATCCGTTTGCGCCTGCAGGCGTTTGGCGACGACAGCGCGTCCATCAAAGCCTTTGGTCTGGACGTGGTGACCGACCTGTGCGACCAACTGCGCAACGGCGGCGTGCCTGCGCTGCATTTCTACACCATGAACCAGAGCGCAGCCACGCTGGCCGTGCTGGCCCGCTTGGGTTTGTGACCATTGGCCATGGCTGACCGGGTGCTGCGGGTGTGGCGGGCCGGGCGCTTGTTGTGGTGGTGTCTGTGTGCAGGACTGGCAGGCCCTGCGCTGCAGGCTTCCGAATTCTCTGTGCCCTTGTCTGAACCCGTTCCAGCCTTGGATGAGGTCGCTCCAGCCGCGCTGCAGGTCGAGAACCCGGACCCGGACCCGGTCAGTCAGGCTGGCAGGCACTCCTTGGGGCCTGGATTGAGTCCCCCGTCCAAGCCGCCTGTTGTGCATTGGCCGGGTGATGTCGATCCTGCTGCGGACACCAGCGTCAGCCCGATGGGCTTGCGGGCCAACACGGCGGCTCTGCCGGGTCTGGTATCCGGCGTGGCTTCGTGGTACGGTCCCGGCTTCCATGGCCGGCCGACCGCCAGTGGGGAGTTGTTCTCTCGCGACGACATGACGGCTGCCCACCGTACCCTGCCCATGGGCACACTGCTGCATGTCACCAACGCCAATACAGGTGTGGGCGTGGTGGTGCGCATCAACGACCGGGGCCCCTTTCACAGCAACCGCGTGATCGACTTGAGCCAAGCCGCCGCCAGTGCGCTGGGCATCATGGCCAAGGGGGTGGGACGGGTGGAATTGCGCTTGCCTTCAGACGATGAGGCCGTCACCTTTGCCCGCCGCCTGGCCGAGGTGGCCCGAGAGAAGGTCACGCCCAAGGCAGCACCGGGCCGTTCTGGTCAGGCCGTTGTGCCCAGGCGGTCACCACCCAAGCCGCACAGGCCGAACCCGTCTTTGCGCTGAGAGGTTGAGCGTCTCGCTCATGCCCGCTCACCACCCCCAAACGCACCCTCTGCGTTGCACATGCGCTTTACAGGCTCAAGCCATGGCTGTGCTTTGCGCCTTGATCGGGCACGTTTTGAGGCGTCGCTCGGACACGCCCGAAAAACGCTCAGCCTCTGAGGCGTGCGGTTACCGGGGGGCGCATCGGCTGTTCAACGGGTGGCGTTGCTCAGTTGGATGATCGTGTCCAGCAAGATGTTGGCCTCCAGCGGTTTGAAGCAGACGGTGGCTCCAGAGTCGCGCAACCGCTGGATTTCGGCGGGGCCGGTATCGCCGGTGATGACGGCGAATGGCAGTGGTTTCCCCCTGGCTTCGGCCAGGCGGGGGGCGAGGTCGATGCCGGTTTCCTGGGCGCCCAGCCGGAAGTCGATGATGGCGATGTCCAGCTCGGGGTGGGCCTGCACGGCCTGCATGGCGCTGCCGGAACCGGATGCCGTCACCACGCGGGCCCCAAACGATGACAGCAGGGCCGACATGGCGGTGGTGATGGCCACTTCGTCATCGACCACCAGCACGTTCAAGCCCTCCAGTCTCACGCCGTGCGCGGGGTCCGTTGCCAGCGGCGGTGGTGCGGACGGGACCGAGGTGGCCCATTCTGTGGTGGGCGGCCTGGTTGCCGAGGGTGTCAGCAACAGAGAAAACGTGGAGCCACAGCCTGAAGCCGAACGCAGGCCCAGGTGCAGGCCATGCAGTTGCACCAGCCGTTTCACGATGGACAGCCCGATGCCGAGTCCCTGGGAGCGGTCCCGCCCGGGGTTGCCGAGCTGGAAGAACTCGTCGAACACCTTTGTGTGGTGCTCTTTCGGGATGCCCAGCCCGGAGTCGCGCACCTCCAGCCTCACCTGCGGGGTGCCATCGGGTCCGCGCTGTGGCCGGGCGCACACCAGCACACCGCCGGTTTCGGTGTACTTGATGGCGTTTTCCACCAGGTTGCCCAACAGACGCTCCAGCAGGTGGGGGTCGGCCAGCACCCACCGCCCGCCGCTGCGAAACCGCAGGGACAGTTGCCGGCTTTCGGCGCGGGCCAGGTAGGTCTGGCGCAGAGCCGCGAAGAGGGTGTTCAGGTCCACCGGCCGGAGGTTGACGGGCACCACCCCGGCATCGAGCCGTGAGATGTCGAGCATGGTGTTGAGCGATGCGTTCAGGGCCAGCACCGACTGCATCAGCCGGTCAAGGTCGGCCGCATCGGGGGCGTTGGCGTATTTGCGCCGCAGGGCTTCGCCGAACAGGGTCAGCGCGTGCAGGGGCTGGCGCAGGTCGTGGCTGGCCGCCGCCAGAAAACGGCTTTTTTCGGCGCTGGCTTCCCGGGCGATCTGCACCTGGCGTTCCAGGTCCTCGGCCAGGGCGTTTTTCTCCAGTCCCAGCCGCAGCGATGAGGCCTGCAGGCGGTGGGTCTGCAGGCCAAACCAGATGAACACCACGGTGGCCACCGCCGACCCGATGGCTTGGCCCAGGTACAGACCGGTGCCACCGCTGGCCATGCACAGTGCCAGGCTGAAGCCCGTGATGCTGCAAAACCAGACCATGGCCTTGCGCATGGAGGCCAGGGCAGGCGCGGCTCCGGCAATCATGCCCAGAAACCAGAGCATGAGCAGGGCATTGAATGTCTGGTTCTGGCTGTCGAACATGGTCCAGGGGCCCGCCGCATAGGTCAAACCACTGACAACGGCGGTCCACCAGGCCTGCTTTTCCCAGCGTTGCGGGTCGGCGTGGGTATGGGGCTGAGCCCGGTAGCGCAGGTTCAGGGTCAGCCGCAGAATTTGCGCGGCCATGGTGATGCCCACCCACCACAGGATGGCAGGCCGTCGGTACTCCATGTAGAACATGCTGCCCCACAGGGGTGTGATCACAAACACGGGCAAAAACTGTTGTTTGACCGTGGCGTAAAACTGGGCCACCAGGTGTGCCCGCACCTGGCGCTGCACCTCGGCTTCCATGGGCAAGGAGGACGGGGCGGTGGCGGGCGTCATCGACTTGGCAGGCATCAGCGGAACAGGCTGATCAACTTGGAGCGCGAGCTGACATTGAACACAACGAACAGGCCTGAGATGTAGTTCTTGACTGTGCCCAGGCGCAGATCCGTCCGCTCGACGATTTCCTGGTTGGTTTTGCCTTGCAGCACCAGTTCCAGAATCTCCAGTTCACGTTCGCTCAGCCGCATGCCCTCGCTGTGGTGGCGCAGGGGGGCATGCGGCCTTGCCGGCGTGGGGCTGGGGCGAACTGCGCGCAGCAGGGTGGAGGTGAGTTTGCCCAGGTCGCCCGATTTGGGGAAAAAACCTTCCGCGCCCAGTTCCTGCGCTTCTTGCGCAATGGCCGGGTCCACCGTGCCCGAGAGCACCACGATGCGTGCCGCCGGAAACTGTTGCTTGAAGGTTTGCAGGCCCGACAGGCCTTTGCTGTCGGGCAGGTTCAGATCCAGGATGACCAGACCGGTGTCGTGCTGGTGCTGCCGGTACAGGTTCAGCGCGTCTTTCAGGCTTTCGGCCTCCAGCATGGGGGTGCTGTCCAGGCCCAGGGCATTCAGGGTCGAGCGCATGCCCAAGCGCAGCAGTTGATGGTCGTCAACCACGAGGATCGAAGGTTGCAGCATCGTGGAGTCGTGTCCGGGCCAGCGGTGCCCGGTCGCTGTTGGCGTGGTTGGTCAGGGAATGGATGAATTATCTGGAGCTGCCATGCGCGGTGAATTCGAAATTCGAAGGCAAAATTGCCTATTCTTGACAAAATTTCAGGAGAAACGGCCATGTCTTTTGTTTCAGACGCCAGCTTCGTGCTGGACACGAAATCGTGGCTGCTGTTGCAGGCCTTGCAGGAGGATGGCCGTGCGCCGCTCAAGGTGCTGGCGGCCAAGGTGGGCCTGTCCATTCCATCCACCACCGAGCGCCTGCGCCGTTTGCAGGAGTCTGGTGTGGTGCGCAACATCGTGGCGCAGTTGGAGCCCGCACGTGCGGGCTACAGCGTGCAGGCGGTGGTGGGCATCACCGTGTTTCAGCCGGGCAAAAAGCAGCTGTTGGACAAGTTGCGAACCATGCCCCAAGTGATTGAATGCCACCATGTGGCCGGTGCCGATTCCTACCTCATGACCGTGGTGGCCCGCGACCTGGCCGATCTGGAGCAGTTTCTGGGCTCCATCAATATGTTCGGAGAAACCCGCACGTCCATCGTATTTTCAACACCCATTCCACGCCGGGGACTTCAACCCCCAGGTGCGCCCTGACGTTGCGTCTGGAATGGCGTCAGCCTATGAACCCCAGATCCTTGATGTTGAAGTTTTTCAACTCGTTGGGGAACACCGCGGTGTCCAGCGTCGCGGCATCGACGCCAAACCATTTTCCAAGCGTGGCCCCGATCTGCTGGTTGCTGATGGTCGGAATCCAGGTGCCGCGCGTGGTGGCATCGTCAGGGCCACCCAGCGTGAAATCTGGAAATTGACCGTATACCCCGCCCTTGACGGCGCCGCCCATGACCACGGCATGGCTGCCCCAGCCGTGGTCGGTGCCACTGTTGTTGGGCGCGAACGTGCGGCCAAACTCCGAAGCGGTGAACAACGTGACCTGTTTTTCCAGACCCGCATTGGTGATGGCGGTCTGGAACGCAGACAGGGCCGCTCCCAGTTTGCTCAGCAGATCGGCATGCGCCCAGGATTGGCCGCTATGGGTGTCAAACCCCGGCAGCGACACGTAAAACACCTGTCTGCCGGCCCCTTGTTTGGCGTTGTGGGCAATCAGCTGTGCGGCCACTTTGAGTTGGTTGCCCAGGCTGGTGCCGGGAAAGCTGGCGGCCAGTGGTGCAGCGGTTGCTGTTTTGAGCAGCGCTGACAAAGTCAAGCCATCGGTCAGGGCCTTGTTGGCCGCGTTGGACACCCGGTTGCCGCTGTCGCTGGCCAGTATTTTTTTCAGGGCATCCATCCGCTGGTCGGCCTCTTTCTGTGGCCAAAAGTTGAAGCCGCTGAGCGAAATGCCGCCGGTTTCAGGCACCAGGTTACCCCGGTGGATATTGCCCTGGACAAACATGCCTGCCGATCCGATGGCGATGGCATCGAGAGGCCGATTCGATCCCACGGCATCCAGCAGGCGGCCCCCCCAGCCGGTGGCCGATGCGGCAGCCAAGCCCGCATGGGCCTGCACCTGTTGGTCGGGGTGGGAAAACAGTTCACCCGGTACGGTGGCTCCGCTCTGGTAGTCGGCCTTGGTCAGGGGTTTGGCCAGGTTGCCCATATTGAGCAGGACGGCGACTTTTCCTTGGACGTACAGCCCGTCCAGCGCCGAGAGCTGGGCGTTGAATGCAAACGCTTGGTTGCCTGATGCGCGTGTGGGCATGAGTTGGCCACCGCTGAGGGCCAGGCCGCTGCCGCCACGGATGGCGTTGTAGGCACTGACGCGGGAGGCCTCACGGGCCACGATGGTGTTGTCGCCGTCGTTGCCGCCGGGCAGAAACACGCAAATCAGGGCCTTGTAGTCGGAGACGGCGGCACTGGCGGGGGCCGAGAGGCTGAGCAGTCCGGTGGACGCCAGTGAGGCCAGTCCCAGAGAGCGGGCCGACTGGCCCAGAAATGCACGGCGGTTGGTGTGGTGGTGGGTCATGCTGGGTTCTCCTTTGCGCAATGGCTGTGTGTCTCGGACGTTCAGTGCTGGACCGCAAATTCGGCGGTGATGGCCGTGAGGTAGAGCGCGGTGAGTGCCCGCTGCTTCATGTCGCTGATGTTGAACACGGCGGTACCGATGGCCTGGCGCGAGGTTTCGCTCATGCGGTTTTGCAGCAGGTTTTTGTTGACCAAGGCCATCAGTGCCTGCGGATCTTTGGCGGCCGTGACATAGGGCGTGATCTCTATGGCGAAAGAACCCGACATATTTCCGCTCAGCATGTTCAACAGGAAGTTGGCTCGGCGTATGGCATGGCCTCCGCTGAAAATCTGGAATTCAGGACCCACAAAGCCCGGGCTGTCAGGCAAGGACGTGAGTGGCGAATAGAAGCTGAACACGCTGGGGGCCTGTGCCAGGCGCTCACCCATCAGGAAGTAGTCCCACAAGACATTTTTCGGGTCAACCACCTGGCCGTTCAGCGCACGCACCAGACTCAGGGTGTGCAGCATGGGGTCTTTCAGCCGGCCGCTGTGGGTGTCTGGTTGATCCATGCGGGCTTCCGCGTCCAGCAGAATGGCCCGCACAACGGCCGCCAGGTCGCCGTCGGTGTTCTTGAATACGGTGGACACGCGCTGGATGTAGGCGCCCGAAGGGTTGCTTCTCACGAAATGGCGAATCAGGCGGACCGAGATGAAGGGCGCGAGGTTGGGGTGCTGGAGCAAGGCGTTCATCACCGCCGTCATGTCCTGCTGGGCGGTCTGACCCGCGGGCAGCTGGATGCCCCGCACAATGGTTTTGGCCCCCTTGTCGTGATAAGCCTCACGGGCCACCAGTGGGGCGCTCATGTCCTCGTAGCCGTTGGCAAAGCCCCAGCCGCTGAGTGCACGGGCCATTTCGGAGATGGTGGTCTGGTTGTAGGTGGGTATGCGTTTGCCCGCGCCATCCAGTTGGTAGCTGCCGTTCATGTTCATCTCGTGCAGGCCGATGGTGAACAGTTGCATCACTTCGCGGGCGAAGTCTTCGTTCGGTGAGGGTGCCTTGCTGTGTCCCAGCGCCAGGTATTTGCCCATGGCCGGGTTTAGGGTCATTTCGCGCAGCAGGTCTCCGAACTTGCCAAACGCATGTTTGTCCAGCGTCTGGAGCCAGGGGGTGATTTCGTTGGCATAGGGGTTTTTGTCGGACGACACCACCATGATCTGCGACAGCGCAAAGATCATGCGCTGTCGCAACTGGTCGGGTGCCGAGGCCATGGCCTGGAACCAGCGCTGGCGCACCGGGTCCACGCTGCCGGTATCGCCGGGGACGATGGGCGTGGCCTTCATGCCGATCTGCTGGTTGATCCAGGCGCTTGCCCCCATGGATTTGACCAAGGCCATGTCTGCGGGGGTGGGGCCGAAGGTGGCTTGTTCGAGCAACCGCGCGGCCGCAATGTCAGCGGGTATTTGTGCCGGTGCCGCAAAAACAGGCGCCACAGCAGGGGTGGCGGTGCCGGTACCGGTTCCCGACGATGAGCTGCTGGTCGATCCGCCGGATGATCCACCCGGGGCTGTACCACCCTTGCACTCGTAGCTGTTCGGCTTTTGCCATGTGCCATTGTTGCAGCGCAGACCTGCCCAGCCGGTTTCAGGCGCCGTGTTGTCGTAGATGTAGACCGTGACGCCGGAAGCCGCTTCGCCTGTCATGGCGCTGCAGGTGGAATACGTCCAGCTGGTTGTCCACTGAAGCATCTGGTTGGGGCATTTGACGGACTGTGCCTGTGCGGGCTGCTGTGCCGACAGCAACAAAGAGGCTGCCAGAGCTGCCGCGGCATACCAGCCGTGCCTGCGTGTGTTTGTGTGTGTGGTCATGGGTTGAACTCCTTGCGATCTGAACGGAAACGAGCGTCGAAAGTACCGGCGCAGTTGGTTCATGGAGGGTAAGAAGTCAACCCCTGTTGGGCGCATGACCAAGGTCATGTTTGAGCCGTGTTTTTTTTCCTTGATCGCAAATCGAGAAGGCATGAAGATGCTGCACCTTTGACGACCCAGCAGGAGACAACACATGCACCTCGAAACCATTGCCGTGCACGGCGGCTACACCCCCGACCCCACCACCAAAGCGGTGGCCGTGCCCATTTACCAAACCGTGGCCTACGCGTTCGACGACACGCAGCACGGCGCCGACCTGTTCGACCTGAAGGTGGCCGGCAACATCTACAGCCGCATCATGAACCCCACCAACGGCGTGCTCGAAGCCCGCCTGGCCGCGCTCGAAGGCGGTGTGGGCGCGCTGGCCATGGCATCGGGCATGGCGGCCATCACCGCTGCCATCCAGACCATTGCCGAGAGCGGCGACAACATCGTCTCGGCCAGCACGCTCTACGGCGGCACCTACAACCTGTTCGCCCACACCTTCCCGCAGCAGGGCATCACGGTGCGCTTCGCCGACCCACGCGACCCGGCCGCGTTCGCCGCGCTGATCGACGAGCGCACCAAGGCGATCTATTGCGAGTCCATCGGCAACCCGCTGGGCAACGTGACCGACATCGGCGCGCTCGCGGCCGTGGCCCACGCCGCCGGCGTGCCGCTGATCGTGGACAACACCGTGACCAGCCCCTACCTGTGCCGCCCGTTCGAACACGGTGCTGACATCGTGGTGCACTCGCTCACCAAATACCTCGGCGGCCACGGCACCACCATTGGCGGCGCCATCGTCGACAGCGGCAAGTTCCCCTGGGCCGAGCACAAGACCCGCTTCAAGCGCCTGAACGAGCCCGACGTGAGCTACCACGGCGTGGTCTACACCGAGGCGCTGGGCGCAGCCGCCTACATTGGCCGCGCCCGCGTGGTGCCGCTGCGCAACATGGGCGCGGCGCTCTCGCCCATGAACGCGTTCCAGATCCTGCAAGGCATCGAGACGCTGGCGCTGCGCATGGACCGCATTTGCGAGAACGCGGTGAAGATCGCCACACACTTGCAAAACCACCCCAAGGTGGCCTGGGTCAATTACGCTGGTTTGCCCGGCCACAAAGACCAGGCGTTGGTGCAGCAGTACATGGGTGGACGCGCCTCCGGCATCATCAGCTTCGGCCTCAAGTCCGACGACGCCATCGCCGCTGGCACCCGTTTCCAGGACGCCCTGCAGCTCTTCACCCGCCTGGTGAACATTGGCGACGCCAAGTCACTCGCCTGCCACCCCGCCACCACCACCCACCGCCAGCTCAACGCCGACGAGATGAAAAAAGCTGGCGTGAGTCCCGACATGGTCCGCCTGTCGATCGGCATCGAGCACATCGACGATTTGATGGCCGATTTGGAGCAGGCGCTGGCGAAGGTGTGACGGGCAGCGCGTGGTGCGCACGGTGTTGCTGTGGCTGGCGTCTGGACTGGCGCTGTTTTACCTAGCGGGTTGCGGGGTCATGTACACGTGGCAACGTTCGATGCTGTACCACCCGCAACCGACCCGGCTGTCGGGTGAGTCGCTGGCGCTGCCGGTGGATGGCGCCACGCTCTCCATCAGCGTGCGGGCGCGCCCTGGCGCCCCGGCACTGCTGTATTTCGGTGGCAACGCCGAGGACGTGTCCGCCACGCGGCCGCAACTGGCGCAGCTGTTCCCGGACCATGCGCTGTACCTGATGCACTACCGCGGCTACGGGCAGAGCACGGGTGAACCCAGCGAGAACGCATTGCACGCAGACGCCCGCGCGCTCTACCAACACGTGTGGCGGGAACACGCGGAGATCAAGCTGATCGGGCGCAGCCTGGGCAGCGGTGTGGCTGCGCGCCTGGCCAGTGAACAGCCCGTGACCCGCCTGGCTCTGGTCACGCCCTACGACAGCATCGAGAACGTGGCGGTCGAACACTACCCGTGGTGGCCCGTGCGCTGGCTGATCCGGGACCGTTTTGATTCGGCGGCCGTGGCCAGGCGCATCAGCGCGCCCACCACGCTCATCGCCGCCGAACGCGACACGCTGATCCGGCCCGAGCGCACGGCGCAACTCGCCCTGCATTTCAAACCGGGTGTGGAGCATTCGGTCGTGGTGCCGGGCGCCGATCACAACAGCATCGGCGCCAGCCCGATGTATGAGCGTGCGCTGGTAGAGGCGTTGCGCTGAACGCTGCAGCGCGACCGCTCAACGCTTGTCGCAACGGATTACCCGCTTGTCGGTCACACATCACCGCGGCACGACCAGGGCAGGTTCAGGTTTCGCGGGCGACGGTGCGTCTGAAGGAAGCCGGTCCCGGCCCGCGGACCGGGTGTGATCAGTCTCTCATTCCGTTTCCAGATCAATCGTGAATGCGAATGCAAATGCGAAGGCGAAGCGCAGACAGTACAAACGTACGGCAAGCGAAGCCGACAAAGTGCATGGTTGATATGGAAATGGAATCAGGCCAGCCGGACCAGACCCAGCGTGAACAGCACGCCATCGGTCACGCTGCGTGCCTGCACCGTGCCACCCATCTTGGCCATGTAGGTCTTGACCACGAACAGGCCCTGCCCGCGGTGGCCTTCGGTTGGTGGCAGGTCGGACACGCCGTAGTCAAAAATCCGCGGCAGCAGCGCCGCGTCAATCGCCGGCCCCTGGTTGTGCACCGCGATCCAGGCGTGCTGCGGGTCGGCCGTCAGTGACAGCGTGATGGCGCTGCCCGGTGTGCGGCAGCGCTGGGCGTTGTTCAGGAGGTGCGTGACCACGTCTTCCAGCGCGAAACCATCGGCCCGCACTTGCAGGCCCGCCAGCTCGGTGTTGCCAGCATCCAGGTAGCGCACACCGTCGATGCCGGAGAAGTGCGCGTTGTCGGCGATCTGCTGCAGGAAGGCGTGGATGTCCAGCCGCTCGCTGGCCATGTCGGCCGCGACGATCGCCTCGCTGGGGGAGGCGTGCCCGTACAGCACCTTGACAGCCTGCTGCATGCGCTGCACATAGCGGTGGCTCGGGTCTTCGGGTCGGCCGTGCAGCACCATCAGCGACTGCAGCGGCGACATGATCTCGTGCCCCACGGCGTGCCACATGTCCAGCGCCTGCTGGGCGCGCTGGTGTTCGCGCGAGATGTCGTTCTTCACCCGCTGCAGCAGGTCGGACAGGCCCCCGGCCAGGATGCCGAGTTCGTCGCTGCCGCGCAGATCGCTCACGTCCAGGTCGGCGAGCCGGTTTTCCGGCAGAGGCGCGTGCACGTTGTACGACACCGCCGCGGCGCGCCGGGTGAGCTGGGTCACACGGCGGATGAGCCCGATCTCGATCAGCAGCCAGGCCAGCACGATCGCGCCCAGCATGGCCCCGACCAGCCAGAGCAGGCGCGTGGCGACGATGCTGATGCGGCGCTCCACCGCGCGCACGTCGCCTGTGAGCGTGATCTCGAAGCGGCCCACCGGCGTGGCTACGGTG
>Ga0209066_10005149_pt1 | contig 13918 bp, 11 predicted proteins | sample All_14_2_FD_187198 | JGI IMG/M metagenome (GOLD analysis project Ga0209066, IMG submission 187198) | Freshwater microbial communities in response to fracking from Pennsylvania, USA - Allegheny Zone_MetaG_DW_15 (SPAdes) (version 2) ...
GCTACTATGTCAGCCAGACGGTGCTGAAGCATGGCGCTGGGTCGTGCCCGGTCGGCCGCGTGCCCGCGGGCGATATCGAGGCGGCGGTGATCGACCAGCTTCGCGCCGTCTTTCGCCAGCCGGAGATCGTGGCGGGCACGTTGAGAGTGGCTTGGGCGCAGGACGAGGAGATCACCGAGGCCGACGCACGGACAGCGCTTCAGCAGCTCGACCCGCTTTGGGACGAACTATTCCCCGCCGAACAGGCACGCATCGTGGCGCTGCTGGTCGACCGCGTGGACATCGGCACGGATGGGCTCAACGTCCGGCTCCGTATGGATGGGCTCGGGGGTCTCACGCGCGAGATGCTGGCTGGATACATGGGAGCGGCTGCATGACCCGCGGCACGCCGATCCCCGAAACCATGACGCTCCACGTCCCGTTTCGTATCGTGAAACGCGGCGGGCGGAAGGAGATGCAGACGCCCGACCGTGTCCGACCAGAGCGCACGCCGGACAGCACGCTGGTCAAGGCGCTGGCCCGCGCGTTCCGCTGGAAGCGGATGCTCGAGTCGGGTGAGTTCGCCACCATCGCCGAACTGGCCGAGCGAGAGGGGATCGCTGCACCATACCTCACGAGGACCATGCGCCTGTCGCACCTGTCCCCAGACCTGGTTGAGTCGATCCTCGACGGACGTCAGCCGCATCACCTGACGCTCGAAGTCCTGCGGCAACCTCTGCCGGAAGACTGGAGCGAGCAGAAGCGTGCGCTTGGCGAAGCTGCGACACCTCAAGATCTGCGGCAAATCAGGGGATTCACGTCGGAACCAAGGCATGTTACCGTCAAAGAAAAGGGGCAGGCATGAGCGTAGTATTCACGGTTGGCTATGAGGGAACCGACATTGATCGGTTCGTCCGGACGCTGAAAGCGGCCGGCGTCGAAAGATTGGCCGATGTTCGCGCGGTTGCTGCCTCGCGCAAGGCCGGTTTCTCCAAGACCAAACTGGCTGCGCGTCTTGCCGACGAAGGTATCGAGTATTCGCATTTCATCGCCCTTGGGGACCCCAAGCCGGGCCGAGAGGCTGCTCGGGCTGGCGATTTTGATCTGTTTCGTTCGATTTACGGCGCGCATATCGAGACAACCCCAGCGCAAGAATCGCTGCGGGAATTGATCGATTTCGTTCAGGATGCGCCGACTTGCCTGCTCTGTTTCGAGCGCGATCCGGAAACCTGCCACAGGACAATCGTTGCGCACGAAGTGATCGAAGAGACAGGCTTCGAAGTATTCAATCTGTTCGCTGATGATCCGGAGCGATATGTCCGTCACGCTGCAAAACTGCCGCGTTTCCATTCTGGTGAAGGCCTTACCGCAGCGTAGCGCCAACCACGGGGAAACTGTCTGCTGCGCCGGGGTGACAGCCCACGGCGAATTCAAGCGCCTGTTCCCAATCCGATTTCGGCATCTTTCCGACGGCGCTGCGTTCAAGCGCTGGGACTGGGTCGATTTCAAGTTCAGGCCGCCGACCAGTGATCGTCGTGCGGAGAGCTGCCATGTGATGGAAGACAGCATCACCGTGAACGGCAGCATGTCGCCTAAGGATCGAGCGTCGTTTCTCAGCCCGCTCGTGTCTGCCTCCATCAAGGAAGCCGAGGCGGCTGGCAGGTCGCTTGCGCTGATCCGGCCGCGAAACACCCGATTCTTCTTCAAGGCCAAGAAGCCGGATGAGATCGAACAGGAACGGCGACTGTATGCGGAGGCCGCGCGCCAGGGTTCGTTCTTCGATGAGCAACTGAAGGCGCTCGAACCCAGTCCCTATGATTTCCGCTTCAAGTTCGAAGATGGCACGGGCCCCCACGACTGCGCGAATGGCGATTGGGAAGCTCACGCCATGTTCTTCAATGGCCGTCGGCGGGAGGGATCCGACCAGGCTGCGCTGGACTGGATGAGCAAGACCTTCAATGAGGAATACCCTCGGAAGGGCATGTTGTTCTGTGTCGGCAACATGGCCAAGCGCCATCATACATGGCAGTTGCTCGGTGTCCTCCGCGTGGACGACACTGGTCAGACGTCGCTGTTCTGAAAATCGTATGGCCATTGTTGTCCATCCTGGCGCAGACAGGAGCCGAGGACTGCGGGCGCAAGCCGCCATTCGGCTTGCTTCATCATGCACTTGCAGATTAGTCTGCGCGCGTAAACGGCGGTTCTGTCAGCTCATTTTCGCAGGGCGTTCGGCAAGTCCGTCGCCGCCTGACAGGACATAGAATTGATGACAGCCGCGACCGCGATCCCTACCACCTTGCCTGCCCACCCGCCGCCTGCGGTCGAACGCGCGCATGCCTTGCTCCGCACGTCGCGCGCGGGGCATCACGGGTGCGGTGCAGTTGCGGGTGCGGGGCACGAGGGCTGGCAATGTCGCGTCTGACGGATCTCATCGCCCGGGCAAAGGCCAGGGACAGCGCTCTTGGAGATGAGCTCGAGCGGGAGTTCAAGGCGCTGGCGTCTCGGCGGGCCTTCGGTCTGAACTTCGAACGGCACCGCCCCGAAAGCGTGGAGCTGCCCGGCCGCCCCGTGCGGCGGGGCGACAAGGTGCGAATCCTGCCGCCGCGGGGCTCTGTCCAGCGCCCAGACCAGCGGCTGTGGCGCGTCAAGCGAATTGACAGCAAGGGCAAGGCGCGGATGGCGCTGGTCGAACTGATCGACGCCGAGGCGCCAGAGACGGTGGATGTCGCAGTTGCCGATCTGGTCGTGGTGGCCGAGTTCCGGGATTACATCTATCCCGGCTTGGTCAGCACCGGGCGGGTGGAGCGCGGCGGCGACAAGCCGTTCCACACGGTGATCAACGGCGAAAACTTCCATGTGCTGGAGGCGCTGACCTACACCCATCGCGGCAAGATCGACGCCATCTACATCGACCCGCCCTACAATACCGGGGCGCGGGACTGGAAATACAACAACGATTACGTCGAGGCAGAGGACCTGTATCGGCACTCGAAATGGCTGGCGTTCATGGAGCGGCGGCTAAAAATTGTCGGCAAGCTTCTGAACACCGAAAGGGGCATCCTGATCGTCACGATTGACGAAAAAGAATACCTCCGCCTGGGGCTGCTCTTGGAACAGACCTTTCCCGAGGCTGAAATTCAGATGGTCAGTAGCGTCATTAATCCGAAGGGCACGGCGCGCGGAAACGAGTTCGCTCGGGTCGATGAGTATATCTTTTTTGTCAAGTTCGGCGGGATTGCGTTATCGCGCTCAAACCGAGACATGTTGAACGAACGAGACTATGCCCTTGATGAAGACGTCAGATGGCGCGGACTCGCACGAACGGGTCGCAAGGGTCTGCGGGCTCACAACCCTGGTTCTTGGTACCCGATCTACGTCCGAATGGACGGAAGCGGCATTCACTCGGTGGGCGACACTGTCTTGGCCGGGGAGCCCGAGCCCGCGGAAGCTCCAGAGGGAACTATCGCGATTTGGCCGCCTCGGGCTAACGGTCAGGAATACAGCTGGTCCGTGGTCCCTGAAACGCTCCGGACGCTGATGGAGAAGGGCGCCGTTCGTACGGGCAGAATTGACCTAAAGAAGCTGTCGGTTCCGATTTACTATCTGTCATTCAATCAGTTGGCAGCGATCGAAGACGGTCGACTGCAAGTTGTAGGCAAGGCAGAGGATGGCACGCTCGAACTGAAATATGCCGCCGGATCGCGATCTGCCGCGCCAAGAACAGTTTGGAATATGACATCACATGATGCAGGTAGTCACGGCACGAGCCTTCTTCGCGTGATGATGCCGGACAGGAGATTCCCGTTTCCGAAATCGCTCTACGCTGTCGAAGATGCGCTCCGCTTCTTCGTAAAGGAAAAGGATGATGCGATCATCCTTGATTTCTTCTCCGGTTCAGGCACCACGGCTCATGCCGTCATGCGCCTGAATCGCCAGGACGGCGGGCGACGGCAGTGCATCTCGGTCACCAACAACGAGGTCGCAGCCGACGAACAGGCCAGCTTGCGCAAGGCGGGCCTTCGCCCCGGCGATCCCGAATGGGAGAAGCTGGGCATCTGCGACTACATCACCAAGCCCCGCATCGCCGCCGCCATCACCGGCAAGACGCCGGACGGCAAGGACATCGAGGGCGACTACAAGTTCACCGATGAATTCCCGATGGCCGACGGGTTCGAGGAGAACGCCGAGTTCTTCACCTTGACCTACGAAGCGCCCGTTGCCGTCAGCCACAACCTCGCCTTCCAGCGCGTAGCACCCCTGTTGTGGATGCGCGCCGGATCGGAGGGCCGCCGCATCAACGCTCTTCCCGCCGCCGGATGGGACGTGGCCGACACCTACGGTCTGCTCGTGGATCTGGACCGCGCCGCCGCGTTTTGCGACGCGGCCGCCGCCCAGCCGACCCTGCGCATCGCCTACGTCGTGACAGATGACGACCGCCGGTTCCAGGCGGTGGCGCGCGCGCTGCCCGACAGCGTCGAACCGGTGCGGCTCTACGAGTCCTACCTCTCCAATTTCCGCTTTTCGATGGGCCGCTGAGCCATGAAGTTCACACTCAAGGATTATCAGGAAGAAGCCGTTCGGGAGGTTCTGGTGAACCTCAAGAAGGCCTCGCGTCGCTGGCGCGAGGACGGCGACAAGCATGCCTTCTCGCTGACCGCCACCACGGGCGCGGGAAAGACCGTCATGGCGGCGGCCGTGTTCGAGGCGCTGTTCCACGGCGACGACAACTACGACATCGAGCCTGACCCGGGTGCCGTGGTGATCTGGTTCAGCGACGATCCCTCACTGAACGAGCAGTCGCGTTTCCGCCTGCTCGAGGCATCGGACAGGCTGTCGATCTCGGACCTTGTGGTGGTGCAAAGCACGTTCCAGCGCGAGGTGCTGGAACCGGGGAAGGTCTATTTCCTGAACACCCAAAAGCTGAGCAAGTCGAGCCTCCTGGTGCGCGGACACGATCCCGATGACGAGGGAATCGAGAAGGACGGCCAGATCCGGCTGATGCCCGACAGTCGCTCCTTCACCATCTGGGACACGATCCAGAACACCATCGATGACCCCGCGCTGACGCTCTACCTCGTGCTCGACGAAGCGCATCGCGGGATGCGCGCCGCGACCGGCGCGGGCGAGAAGACCACCATCGTCAAGCGGCTGATCAACGGCTCGGGTCCGGTCCCCGGCATCCCGGTCGTCTGGGGCATCTCGGCCACGGTCGAGCGGTTCAACGCCGCCATGACCGACATGACGGGCCGCGCGACCCTGCCGAACGTGGTGGTGGATTCCGCCAAGGTCCAGGCGTCAGGTCTGCTGAAGGATACGATCATTCTGGACGTGCCGAAGGAGGCGGGGCAATTCGATACCGTGCTGGTGCGCCGCGGCACCGACAAGCTGAAGGAGATTTCCTCCGCCTGGGAGGCCTATGGCCAGCAGCAGGACGATGCCGGAACAGTGCTGCCCCTTATGGTTCTGCAGGTCCCGAACGCGCCCGATCACAACGACATCGGCCGGGCTCTCGACACCATCTTCACGCAGTGGCCGGACTTGCCCGAGGATGCGGTGGCGCATGTGTTCGGGGAACACTCCACCCAGACCTTCGGCCGCCACACCGTGCCCTACATCTCGCCCGAACGTGTTCAGGAATCGACGTGGGTCCGGATCCTGATCGCGAAGGACGCCATCAGCACGGGTTGGGATTGTCCGCGTGCCGAAGTCATGGTGTCGTTCCGGCCCGCTCGGGACAAGACGCACATCACGCAGCTACTGGGGCGCATGGTGCGCACACCACTGGCGCGGCGGATCCCGGGCAACGAACGACTGAACTCGGTCGATTGCCTGCTACCGTTCTTCGACGAAGCCTCGGTCAAGGACGTCGCCAAGGCGCTGATGTCCGGTGGGGACGGCGGCGATGACCTGCCGGGTCGCCGCGTGCTGATCAACCCCGTCGAGCTGAAGCCCAATCCTGCGATCCCGGAGGCGGTTTGGGACAAGCTGCTCTCGCTGCCATCCCAATCCCTGCCGAAGCGGCATGCCCGTCCCGTCAAGCGGCTGACATCGCTGGCGTATGAGCTGGCCGTGGATGGCCTGCTCGATGACGCTGGCAAGGCTGCCCATGCGGAAATGCACAAGGTTCTCGATGGAGCCAGAGCGCGCTACAAGGCGGAAATCGAGACTGCCCGCAAATCTGTCCTGACAGTTGAAGGCAAGAGCCTGAAGGCCGACCTGAAAGGCGGCGGCATGTCGTTCGACGACTTCCTCGAGGAAGCGGACTACGCCGTGATCGAAGACGCATATCGCAGGGCGGGCCGTGCGATCAGTCCGGATCTCGCGACCTCCTACAGCGACTACCTGGCGCGGAGCGAAGGCGATACGGACGACATGGAGGCCGCTCTCATCGATGCGCACGTCACGATTGGCGCTCTGGGATTGGTTCCCGGCATCCGAGAGACACTTGAGGCTGAGGCCGAGAAACTCGCGAACCAATGGCTTACTCGCTTCCGGGTCGACATCAAGAACCTCTCCGACGAGCGTCAGGACGTGTATCGCCAGATCCGGGAGATGAGCGCGAACCCCATGGATGTGGACCTGGCTCGACCGACGTCATGGATGCAGCCGACGACGATCCGGGAGACGAACGGCTCAGAGACCCCGCTGCCATCGTTCGAGCGGCACATGCTGTGCGATGAGCATGGGATGTTCCCCAAGGACTTTAATTCCTGGGAAGGTGAAGTCGTGAAATCCGAACTCGCGCGGGCGGGAGCCGTCGCGTGGTACCGGAACCCGTCGCGCGCCAGCCAGGACTCGCTTGGCATCATTTACGAGGATGGTGGAGAACCAAGGATCGTCCGGCCCGACTTCGTATTTTTCGTTCAGCAGGACGATGGGACCGTCGTCGCCGATATCGTCGATCCGCACGGCATTCAGTTCGGCGACGCGATGCCGAAGCTCAAGGGGCTGGCGCAGTACGCAGAACGCTTCGGCGATCAGTATCGTCGGATCGAGGCCGTTGCAAAGATCGGCGACAAGTTCCGTGTCTTAGACCTGAAGGAAGCCGCGACGCGCGCGTCGGTCTCTGCCGCGACAACCATCAAGGCCCTGTATGAAAGCGCGGACGCATTCGATTACTTGCCCTAACCATCACAGAGTTCGATGCCAGTTCCATGCGGCATGGATACGGCTTCTACAACGGTTGCGAATGATCTGTGTCTCAAAACCCTTTATTATCAGGGCCCTGATCGGCTTAACCGGACCGCGCGCGGTTAACAGGTCCGGAGAATATCGGCCCGGAGAGAACGCGTGTGCGCCCTTCGGGGCGTGGGCCGGTTAACAGCCCCTCCCGCATAACCCTCGAAAACAACGGAAAAATCCGGCCGCAGCCGGATCGGGAGAACGCTTTCGCTGGGGCAAGTGGCGGAGAGGGTGTCTTTAGAACTGAGTTCCAACGCGATCCCGGTAGGATAAAAAGACCCTTATATATCAACACTTTTTCTCGATTCCCGTCCGAAATCGTCCAATATGGATTGCCAAAATCCGGCTCATATTTGATAATCAATTTGATAAATTGAATTTGGGCAGGCAATCTCATGGTACGCAAGGCAAACAGGCTGACGGCCCGAACGGTCGCAAGCAAAACGGCCCCCGGCCTCTATGGCGACGGCAATAATCTCTATTTGCAGATAAACCGCCAAGGCGCGCGCTCATGGGTTTTCCGCTACATGAGCAACGGCAAGGCCCGTGGCATGGGGTTAGGGCCGGTAGACACGGTGTCGCTGGCAGAGGCGCGCCAAGCGGCCCTTGAGGCCCGTAAGCTGCTTTTGGCGGGGACGGACCCCATTGAGCACAAGCGCGCTCGCAAGGCTGCACAGGCCGATACAATCACATTCTGGGACGCAGCCGAGGCGTACATCGAAACCCATAAATCGGCATGGCGGAACGAAAAGCACGCGGACCAATGGGAAAGCACTCTCAGGGTCTATGCAAAGCCGGTATTGGGCAATCGCGACGTGCGAGGCATCGAGCCCGGTCACGTTCTCCGGGTCATTAAGCCGATTTGGGAAACCAAGCGAGAGACGGCCTCGCGTGTCCGGGGGCGCATTGAAAGCGTTCTCGATTGGGCCACGGCCAACAAATACCGGGAAGGCGACAATCCGGCCCGCTGGAAAGGCAATCTGGCCCATTCCCTTCCGCGCCGCGCCAAGCTCGCCACTGAAAAGCACTTCCCCGCCCTCCCCTATGGCGAAGTCGCGGCCTTTATGGCGGACTTGCGGACGCAACAGGGCGCGAGCGCCCGCGCTTTGGAATTCGCAATCCTGACGGCCAGCCGCTCAAAGCCCGTCCGCTTGGCGAAGTGGAGCGAAATCGACTTGAAGGCGAAGCTATGGACCGTTCCGGCTGAGAACATGAAAGCCGGACGCCCGCACACTGTGCCGCTCTCAGACAGGGCGATTGCCATTTTGAAAGGGCTTGCCGAAACAAGGGAAAGCGACTTCATTTTCCCAAGCACAAAACCCCGCAAGGGCCTTTCGGATATGGCAATGACCGCACTCATCCGCCGGATGCACAAGGCCAGTCTGGCCGCAGGCGGCAAGGGCTACACGAATAAAGACGGCGAAGTCATAACCGTGCATGGGTTCCGTTCGTCATTTCGGGACTGGGCATCGGAACAAACCGCCTTCGCCTCCGAAGTGAGCGAAATGGCGCTCGCGCATATTGTGAGCAACAAGGTGGAAGCCGCTTACCGGCGCGGCGATCTTCTCGAAAAGCGCCGCCGTCTTATGGATGAATGGTCTAGGTACTGCGAACGTGCCCTTTCAAGGCGAGGAAAAGTGGTTTCAATAAGAGAAAAAATCTCAAATCACGCCGAGTAGACGGCAAATTTCTGTTTAAAATAAATGACTTACTAAAAATATTTCGTCCGTATACGGATAATGATCGAATATGCATCGCCGGTTTGAGACAATCAAATACGGTCGATAACATCCGAGGACGGACGATATGATTAAAAATCCAATTCTACGACTTCCCGAAGTGCGTGCAGCTACCGGGCTGAGCCGGTCGACAATCTATTCGGCGGTACGCAACAGTGAGTTTCCACCTCCGGTCAAACTCGGCGCTCGCGCAGTCGGCTGGCGCGCGGACGAAATTGTGCGCTGGCTTGAGAGCCGCGAGGCCCGCGCCTGATGGTATCCCTCGCAACAGCCTTCCCCGGCGGCTTCAAAGCCCAGCCTCCCAAAAAATCAGCCTACGTATCAATGACCGATCCGCGCGCGGCTTTCGTGGATCACTTGCGCGAGAGCGGTTATCTCCCCCCGACATTCCTGAGCCGGACAGACATAAGCCGGTTTCCCGCACCGGGCGACAAGCCGCACGGCGATGCAGGATGGGCGGTCTATTACGAGTTCCCCGACACGTTCAATCCGGGCGGCAATATCGGCGTTGGCGTTTATGGCGACTGGCGCACGGGCGAGCGCGAGACGTGGGTTAGCAAGCGCGCTGAAAGCATGTCGCATGAAGAACGCGCCGTCCTGTCCGGCCACATAGAGGAGGCCAAGCGGCTGCGAGAGGAGGCGCAAGCGCGGCTACATGCCGATACCGCGATAATGGCGCAAGCGGAATGGGCGGCGCTGCAACCCGCAACGGCGCATCCATATCTAGACGCGAAGCGGATCAAGCCGCACGGCGCGCGGATCAAGGGCGATGCACTCGTTATCCCGGTATGCGATGCCAGCGGCATTGTCAGCCTGCAATATATCTGGCCCGAAAAGAAGCGGTTTATGACCGGCGGCAAAACGCGCGGTTGCTACTATATTATTCCGGGTGCTGATAATACTGTGTATGTGTGCGAAGGTTTCGCCACAGGCGCGACCATTTCAGATGCGACAGGCGCGACGGTCTATGTCGCGTTCAATGCTGGCAACCTCATAGACGTGACGCAGGCCGCTAAGGCAGCGCACCCGCAAGCACGGCTCATTGTTGCGGGCGATGATGATGTAAACACCGAAGGCAACCCCGGACGCGCGAAGGCCACCGCAGCGGCGGATATGGCGCGATGCGACGTTGTTTTCCCGTCAGTGCCGACAGACTTTAACGATATGGCTTGCGCCGGGCACGATGTTGCGGCGGCGCTTGTGCCGAAGGGACAAAGCCAACTTTTCGCGAGCATCGGCGAACTGCTCGCTATGCCGGACCGAATCGACTGGACGGTGTGCGACATAATAGAGCGCAATGCGTTCGGCATGATCTTCGGCACGCCCGGAGTCGGAAAAAGTTTCGTTGCAATCGACTTGGCCGCATGCATCGCCACCGGCTCTGAATGGCACGGGAAACGGGTGTCCCAAGGTGCGGTCGTTTATATCGCGGGCGAGGGATATCAGGGAATAACGCGCCGCTTTAGGGCGTGGGCGATGCGTCGCGGCGTTCCGTTAGATAGCGCGCCGGTCCATATCTCGCGAAACGCAATCGCGATGGGAAACACAAACGCCTTAGACGACGCAATCCGCGAAATCGATGAGATGCCGCAGAGCCCGCGATTTATCGTCGTCGACACAGTCGCCCGCGCGATGGCAGGGCTAGATGAAAATTCGACAAGTGACATGGGCGCATTCGTGGCGGCATGCGATAAACTTCGTACACGCTACGATGCAACGTTAATCGTAGTACACCATTCCGGCCACGCAGAAAAACAACGCGCGCGCGGTTCATCGGCGCTGCGGGCTGCCATTGATTGCGAAATTCTTGTCGCGCCTCAAACGGACGGCATTCGGCTGACGTGCACGAAAGCGAAGGATGCCGAGCCGTTCGCGCCGATTCATTTTTCGCTTGAGACGGTCACGATTGGCACAGACGAAGGCGGCGATTCGATTAGTTCCGCTGTGCTGGCTTTGCGCAATGCGCCGCCAGAGAAAAGCCGACCTACAGGGAGAAATCAGCGCGCGGTCCTCGATACGTTACGCCGTTTGATTTCCGAGTCCGGCGGGGACGAAATCGACGAAACAACGCTGCGTCGCGAATGCGGCGTTGACCCGAAGCGGTTCGGCGAGGTGAAAGGAAGTCTATTGGAGGCCGGGTTAATCTCTTTCGATGGCGAAAATTATTCGATTACGGACGAATGAGCGACCGATCCGATTTCCCTTCCGAAATCCGATGCCCTACGGGCATTTCGGAATTTTCGGACAAGCAGGAAACGCAAGATTCGGAATTTTCGGACAAATTCGGAACGATTTCGGAACGCTGAGATATACGATTGGAAACTGATTTCATGACACTCACGGCTAAGCAGGAAAATTTTTGCCTCGCCTATCTGAAATGCGGAAATGCGAGCGACGCCTACAGACAATCATATGAGGCGAGCGGAATGAAGGCCGAGACGATACATCGCAAGGCAAAGGACTTGTTGGACAACGGCAAGATCGCGGCCCGTTTGCAGGAACTTCGCGCGCCAGCGGTCGCAGAGGCCCAAATGACGCTTGAGGCTCATTTGGATGCACTCGCAGTGATACGCGATGCGGCGGCAAGAGATGGACAATATGGACCGGCGGTCGCTGCGGAGCGATCAAGAGGCCAAGCAGCGGGCTTTTACGTCAATCGAGTGAAGGACGAAACGCCGGGCGCTGGCGTATGGCGGACAATCAATTCCGATATGTCACCGGAGGAGGCGGCCCGGATTTATGCGGAGGAACTGAAGGCGGACAAGTAGGTTGGATTATGCGCATACAGCCTATCATTGGCGCATAGGGTGACAAAGCTATGGACACAGCGCTTTCCCCATCTCAGCCTGTTGATCGATCCGTGCAGCGTCCAGAATCGTGACTATCACACCGAAGCCAACCGGCTGTCCTGCGCGCCAGATCGGACCGCATATCTGACTAGCCTCCTGATCACGCGGTTGCCCATTATTTGCCATCGTCACCCAAAATGACCGGCCACCCGCATGTGGCCACATCGCAGCGAGAACCCCGGTTTGTGCTTCCACCATTTCCACTGCCCGATCACGCCATAATTCGTTTGGAACAACTTGTGCGTCTTCCAGCACGATCCATCGAGTCGCGGTATTTGCTGGATCAACAATGTGCGGAGGCATAGCAATCCGGGCCGCGATGCTCGTGCGACGCCCTGTCCATGCAAGCGCGCCTCCTAGTGGCCTGTGGTCACCCCAGTCAGGAAGACTGGAGAATGAGACTAATGATTGGAGACCGCGATCACCAGGAACACCCATAATGACTTGAGGGTCTTCCATACCAGCCACAAAAAACATCTCCCAGACTACTTTCTTTCCAAGGCATTCGCGGATGAAAATAGCCTCGGTTGCGCCATCGCAGCGGGACAGGTATTTGCTCAGATCAATTTCATTGGCAAATGTTAGAAGTTGGTCGGACTGGTTCGCCACTACTGGCGACGCGGATGATGGAACACTATCCAGCACAGTGGTTCTCTTGTCGCCATCCGAGTCTGTTTTGTCTGCAAAGTAGGCGTCCGAAAAAGCTAACTCAAATTTGGCCCGGCGATTGGGGCGCTCTCCCATGGCAACGGTATAACCCGAGAGGGTCACGTCATCCCCCTCGCGGTAAACCCAAACGGTGTCCTCTTCATTGCCACCATATCTATTGGCGGCGTCACCAATTACGTGACCGACTTCCTCTTTGGAGAGACCTCCGGGCACCCGGACCTTAACGCCCATTCCGCCTACATATTCTGCCCGGCTGACAAATTCATAGTCCGGAATGGGCGCTTCCCCGCCTTGCGCCAATTTTACGTCGCTAGAGACACCGCCCGAATCCGCTTCAACGAAAAGCCCTGAAAGAAGCGCAATGCCAAAGCTGGCTGCTATGACCAGCAAGGCATTTGCCCGCGTTCGCACTTTCAATTTCGGAATGGGCCGGATCAGCGCGGCGATGCCGACAAAGAATACAATGACGCTAATTGCGCTTAGCAGCGTTGCCATACCGTTCGCCCCCCGTCCCCTGAAAGTGCTTCATTTGCGAAGCTAGCACCTACGTCTGGCACGTCATCCTATCCGTTTTACAGGTGTGACGGACGCGTGTTGCGTTCAACGGCCAACATGACAAGAAGAAGCCCTGCACCAATCAGCAACGAAATTGAAACGGCAAACGCGAGAAACGCTATGGCCATTCTGGCAGGCTCTTCATAATCGCCTAACGGAGATGATTTCATCCGATCCAATTTAACCGTTCGATAGGCGTTGATGAAATCAACAACGCTTTCTTCGCGTCTTTCTGCCTCAACGATGACTGACTCCATATTTGCGATGAAATCGGCACGCTCATCATCATTCTTGAGCGCCGCAAGCCATCCGTTCAATACTTTAAGGTTTTCTTTTGACCCCAGATGTTCCCGCGTGCGGGGTGGCAGCTTTGATATGGCTTCGCCAGATTCGGACAAATCAAAATTCACCGTATCAGCCGATGAGATATGTTTTTTAACGTCAACAAATCTCACTTCCCCCTTCCCACCGGCTGCCCCTGCGAACAGAATAACGGAATAGATGATGCCCCCAAGGGCGCAAAGCGCAACTAATGAAATTACAACTCGCGAGACTGTAAATATGCCTCGTTCGAGCATGGTTGATTTCAGCGCCATTCCGACTCCCCCCGTGATCTCTTGTGTGGAATTCCAAGGTAGAACGCTACCATCGGCGCATGGCGTCGCCAAAAAGGAAATGACCAAGCCACATTAGGGGCGGGTGAAGGCCGAGCCTACTTGATAATCAATTTGATAAACAAGTTTGGAAAACGAGTAAATCATTCAATAAAATCAATATCTTATGCAGAAAAAATGGCGGAGGGAATGGGCCTGACGTCGAACCTTCTTTTGTGGATGCCGCTCGGTTTGCAAGGAATTTCTGATCGTCGGGACACGTGATCGAGTGCGGTCTTTTGTCAGGCCTGTTCGTGCGGCTGACTGGCGCCGCTGGCCGGGATGGTGATGC
>Ga0209066_10005150_pt1 | contig 13913 bp, 15 predicted proteins | sample All_14_2_FD_187198 | JGI IMG/M metagenome (GOLD analysis project Ga0209066, IMG submission 187198) | Freshwater microbial communities in response to fracking from Pennsylvania, USA - Allegheny Zone_MetaG_DW_15 (SPAdes) (version 2) ...
GTTTGAGCGCGGCGGTCTTGCTTTCTTCGGTGGTCGTCTTTTGACCAACGAGGTAGGCAAGCATGCTGCAAACGGTGGTTGCATCGAGGTCTTCGATCTTGCCCGCATACTTTTCGAGAGCTTTAACGGCGAAGTTGTGGTCGCCATTCATGACCGCATAGATCGCATCAAGGCCGATCTTTTCGACCAAGCCATCGAACGCTTCCATGTCGCCTGCTTTGCTGACTTTAACCACTTCAGCGGATAGGGCAGCGGCTTCTTTTGCCTTAGCAGCTTGCTCATCAAATTTGGTTTTGAACGCCTGCAGATCCCAGGTCTTGTTCACAATCGCTTCAAGCGGTGCATCCATGGTTGCCGGGTGGCCGATCCAAGCAATGACGCCTTCTTCGTTAACAATGAAAGCACTCGGAATACCGTTTTGTCCTGCAGCGCGCATCCAAGTCGTAGCGATGGTGTCTTTGTCATCGTCCAGAACGATGTTGTAAGCCATTTTGTCGCCTTGCTTTTCAACGAACTCAGTCACACGCTTCACATGCTCTTCTTTCGATTCGTTTTGATTGCGCGGATAATCCCAAGTATTGACACTAATCGTGGTGATCTTGCCTTCGTACTTCTTCGTCAGTTCGCTGAGGTGGGGGAAAACAGCAATGCACGGGCCACACCAGGTTGCCCAAAATTCGATAATGTAAGGCTGACCTTTTTTAAGTTCGGTGACTTTTTCACCTTTGATATGACCATCAACTTTAAACGCGGGTGCGGGATCGCCGATGGTGAGGGGCTTGACTTCTGTTTGTGCGAATGCTCCCGTCACACAAGCAAGAAGAAGGGGAAGGGTAAACCGCTTCATACTATTATTCTACAACGTGTGAATATGCAAAAGGTTCCGCAACCCATTTGGGTGGGCCGATAAATCAGTTGGCCCTACCAAAACGGTGGGGGCCAACTTTGAAAATGATTGCGAGGAGAATTTAGCGAACGAAGTGGATTTGGGGGTCTTCCATGTTGTCCAGCAGCATCAAGCTGACAATCGGCATGGGCCGATCTTTGGCAACTTCGCGGGCTTCATCAAAGCTGACTTCTTCACTGAGCATTCCGGGCATGTTGATCCAGGCCGCAAAAGCCGAAGCACCGGCTTCGTTGCTAAAACAAGCAAGCCCGTGGGTTCCATCATAACAATAACAGCCGTATTTATTCGTCGGCGTGTGCTTGACGATGTACAGTTGTTGCGGGAATTCGCTGGTGAGCCCGAGTATGGGACAGTCAAGAATCTGGTTCATGGCTTCTTGCTTTAACTATCGGTAGTTTTGCGGAAACTGGATAGGGGGTGGTGCCAATTTAGTGATCGAGAAGTTGGGTGATTTCGGCTTTTGCTTGTTCGTGGGCGGTAGCAATATTTTGGGCTTCGGTTAGTCCTACTTGCGCCTCGTCAATTCCTTGGAGGAGGTTATGGATCATTCTTTCGTAAGCCGCTTCTTGCTCAATGTTGCTGGCACCCATCTCGTCGATCATCTCAAGTTTTTCGATCAAAATTTTGCGGTTTCGGAGTTTGGAGACTTGGTCTTCCAGACTTGAAAGTTTTGAGGAAAGCTCAGTTTCCTTTTGTTGGATTTTGAAAATCTGAGAATCATTGACAGCGATCAGTTTGCGGACTTTCTCCAGTCTTGGTTTGAGAATGCTTCTCCAATCGGCCTCAGAATCTGCCATTTCATCATTAATATCTTGTTCTAGGCTCTGGAGTGATTGGTTTTCGCTGGTAATTACCCTTCGTTCTTCTTCCAAAGTGCGAAGAATCCGTGTGAGACTGGTAATTGTAGGGTTAGTGAGTTTCTCGGCGGCTCTGGCCATGACAGGTAGTGAATAGAGGTCAACTTCATCTTTTGAAGGAATAGGACTGGGCTGAATCGATTTCAGTTGGAAGTATGTATCAGTAATAAAAGAGAGAATGCCAACGATTCCATTAGGCGTGACATTTATTTGTTGCTTTTTACCGATAAGGTATGCAGCCAAAAAGATCAGCATAAAGCTGAATCGTAGAATCTCAGTGCTTACCGTTGCAGCCCAGGTGATGGGAATTATGCAGAAGTAGATCGCGAAATCTAAGGCGACCGCGACTCTGTGCAATGGATAGTTGCGATGAGGCGGAAATCGCTCCATCGGCGGTCTTGCGAGACTCTGTTTGTTGACCTCCAGCCAGATATCATAAAGTTCGTCCTTCGATAAGCTGTTTAAGGGCCAAGAATAGGAAGCATCGCTTGTGAATTGGTTTAAGTTGCTTCCGTCATCTCTACTCATAATTTAAGCTCGATAGGTATCCATACGAACCCCCTTATTTAGAGTTTCATGTGCGTTTGAAGAAGCGCTTGCTGACAACTGTCGCAGGTTCATGCGATCCCCTAATATCAACCGTGCACGGCGTATTCAGCTTAATATCGGAATTGATGAACGCGAACGCGATCCCGCATTCCAGAAGCGGGCTATAAACGCCCGAAGTAACTTCACCAACCTCGACTCCTTCAACTGTGACCTTCATGCCCGGAGTCGGGAAGCGGCGACCATTCATGCGGATACCCTGAAGTTTCTGGGCCGTGCCGTTGTCGCGAGCCGCGTTGATATGCTCCGACCCAATGAACGATTTTGTTTTGCTTATCACCCAGCCAAGTCCCGCAGAAATCGGCGAAAGCTCGTCCGTCAGCTCATGGCCATAAAGGGGAAGTCCGGCTTCAACCCGCAGCGTATCGCGTGATCCAAGTCCGCACGGTTCGACCCCCGCTTTTTGCAAAGCGTTCCACAGGTTAGAAGCCTCCGAAGCCCCGCAAATGAGTTCAAATCCATCTTCACCGGTATATCCGGATCGGGCGGCAAAAGTCGTCACCCCCGCAATTTCGACCGTCGCCGTTCCAAAAAATGGGAGAGCTTTCAAATCGTCGCTTTGTTGGGTCAGTGAATAAACAATCTCCGCCGCTTTGGGGCCCTGAACAGCAATCATCGCAGTTTCGCTGGTCTGATCAGTCATCGAAATGCCGCTCGGAAGTAGTGACCCCATGTGGGCCACGTCTTTAGCGTGGTTCGCCGCGTTGACAACCATTTTGTAGGTGTCATCCGTAATCTTATAAACGATAATGTCATCCACAACGCCACCTTGCGGGTTGGGGAGCATTGAATATTGCCCGTGATCGTTCGTCAGCGTGGCGACGTCGTTCACTGTAATCTCTTCAAGATATTGAAGAACTCCTTCACCCTTAAATGTGAGCCGGGCCATGTGAGAAACGTCGAACATTCCGGCTCCATTTCGTACGGCCAGAGATTCGGCAATGATGGATTTGTATTGCACAGGGAGTTCAAATCCGGCGAATTCGACCATGCGGCCTCCGAGGTCGATGTGGTCTTGGTGGAGCGGGGTTACAGACGGCTTCGTCACGGGTTTGAGTATAGTTCGGTTGCTCGGTTGATTGTGTTTTCGGTCCTGGTGGAATTTGAATGTGAACTAAGTTCAAGGTTTATTTCGTCATTTTGGTGTGCGACTGGTACAATGTGTATTGATCGCAGGAGTGGAACTGGGGCATTTTGATTGCTGAGTCAGCTATCGGCATGAGGTTTGCGCCGGAGAGAAGTGGTAATGGGAAAGATTGAACTGTTGGTATGCGCAGAGTGCGCGGCGAAGAACACAATTGATGGTGCTTTTTGCAGGCAGTGCGGTGTCCTCTTGCCCGAAATAACGCGTGATGAAATGAAATTAGAGGCAGAGAAATTATTGATAGATGGTCGTCAGTTATTAAACGACGGCCGGACACAAGAAGCAGGCTTGGTTGCCGATTCTGTTTTAGAAATTGATCCGAGCAATGCCAATGCCTTAGCATTACGCGGCGATATTTTTGAACGCGATGGACTCTTCGCCGAAGCTCTTGAAACATACGAGCGAGTGATGGAAGTTCGACCGGACAACGCCATGGATCGGATTCGGGTTGCCCACCTTTCCAAATTGGTCGCCGCCGAAGAAATTGCCATTGAAGAACCGGTGAGCAATCGACGCGGCATTCTTTTGGTCGCCGCCGCGGGCGTTTTGCTGGCATCTGTTGGTGCCGCACTGTTCATTGCGGCAAATAGTTCGCAGTCCAACATCCCCGACAATTTATTAGTCAAAAATGAAAGCGGAACCGGGTTCACAAACCTTGATCCAACAATCGTTCCGATCACCCCGAACGGCGTGAACAACATCAATTCCGGCGGCGGACAACAAACAGATTTAGGGACAACAAATGTGACCGGTGGTCAGGGAACGGGTAGCGCAACTTACTCTCCTTCCAACCCAAACTCGGGTTATTCGCGACCAGTTCAAAGTGGGATTGGACAAGGTGGTATCGCGCCATTTACACCAGAAGGACCCAAATTACAGGATTGGCCAAATACTGCCGGTGTCTCAAATACTCGTCCGAATCCCGGCCCAACCCAACCCGAAAACCCCAACCCAGTTGATAATGGGTCGGCAGAAGAAGCTAATCCGCCGAAGGAAGATCCGGGCGTGGTAGAAATTCGAGTTAAACCGGGTAGCGAAAACAGCAACCCGGGCGCCGAAAGTGGCGGGGCGATGTCGGCTGAACAGTTGATTCAAAAGGCACGAAACCTCTATATCCAAGAAAATTATGCCGGAGCCGCCGAAGCTTATGAAGCCGCGATCCGGGCCGGAGCAGGCTCCGGGGCAACGTACCAACGACTTGCCCAATGCTACGAAAAAATGGGACGGAAATCCGATGCCATTCGTAGCTACCGCAACGCCGTAAGAGCATTTGATTCACAGATTTCGCGTGGGAATGGTTCGGATTCAGTTCGCGCCGCAAAAGAAAGTTGCGAGCGAGCGATTTCGGCTTTGGGAGGTTAAACCGATAGTGGGATGAACTTGAGCCGACTGGCATTCAGCGGGCTTCTGCTTGCATGGGTGGGATCCTTGGCACTTTGCGATGTGCCAAGGATTTTTGTCGTTCAACTCACCGAGAGCGCAGAGTCAACCCCGGGCTACGAAAGCCTCCTTCTCGACAGTTATGTGGCCGCCGCCCTCGACGAAGTCGGCCAAGTTGATCCCATCGTCTGGTCTATGGCCGACCAACGGTTTAGAAAGATCGCTGAAGATAGAAACTTTCCCCTCTCCCTGGAAGCACCCGTTCAATCCGAAATTGTGAACGTTTCGCGGGCTGTCGGAGCCGAGTACACATTGGTCGTTTGGGCCATGCGCCAAGGAACAACCGTTCGACCCGTCTGCACGCTTTATCGTAATCCCGGATTTAGAGTGATCTGGCGTTACGGTGACTGGGAACGTCGAATGGCTCCGTTTTTCGTCGGCGAAAACGTGCCCCTCAACGAAGAAGAACTCCAGAAATTCAAAAATACGTACGGGGAAGAGGTCAGAGAGTTTTCCGCAAGTATGGCGGGGCGAGATCCAGATTGGGATTCAACCTCCCGGACAATCGCCCGGACATGGGCACACCTAATCCGCCAAGGGCCATTCGAAAAACTGCCCCTCAGCCCAAAGCGATTACTGCCCGAAGCTGACCCCGGAACCACGGTTCCGCTCCCAATCGGCGTCACCTTGCCGGATGAGCAAGGCGGAATTGCGGGAGTCGAAGCACTCCTGGAAAAAGGTCAGACTGAACTGGCGATTGTCCAACTTCGAGACTTAATCGACCGCGAACCGTTTGAAGATTCTTACCGCATGAAGCTGACCCAAATTCTGGCGCAAGAAAATCTCTTTATCGAAGCCGCCCGTGAAGCAATTCGCGGAGCGCAAGTCAGTAACAAATCCGTACCGTTTTATCAAATCGGGGCGAAAAACTGGCTCCGAGCCGGATCCATGGATCAGGCACGCGATGCGCTCAATAATGTTTTGGCGAGAGGCGGTCAAAACCGCGATGTTGAATACATGATGGGGCAATACTATCTGCGGACGGCGGATTATACGCAGTCCATCGAGTGGTATTCCAAGGCCATTCGACAAGGGCCAACGCCCGAAATCGTTTATGAACGAGCGGTTGCATTCGCCTTCGCCGGTCAACCGGAAGCGTGTCTCAACGATCTAGCCAGCTTGGTCGACCTACCCGCCGAGCGTCTCACCATTAGCTACGAAATGATGGTGGAAGTGTGTGAGGATCAACTAGAAGGCATCGGCGTGCGGCTCAGCGATCGCATCCCCCTGATTCGCATTCACAAAGACGATGCCGAACTCGTCGCTCATCTCGCGCGCGACCATCAAATGGCGAAGGGGCTGTCGGCTCTGATGGACATGACGCCGATTCCACCTCAGTTCAAGAATTCCCACGAAAGTCGCCAATTGGCACACAAGTTGTTATTTCAATCAACAACCGAAATCTTTGAGTTCGCAACGACGCGAAAGGAAGATTTGGCAACAGAAGGTCAGATGAGTTTGCGGGAAGCGATGAAACTTCTTCCGCAGATTAGGAAGCTTTTTGCCGCCGATCATTCTAGTCACCGCGACTGAGAAGAGATTTTGTTGAGGAAAACTGATGATTGAATTTTTGCAAATGGTTGGTTTGTTGGCGGTGGTGTTTACCGTCAGCATGGTGGTGAGTCACTTTGTTATGGCACGGTCACGCCGCCAGGTGACGTTTGTTCCGATTGCCGAGAACACCCGAGTCCGAATGGTTGGACCGGGAGGAAGTTACCGTTGTTATTTCGTCCGCCGATCCAAAAAAGGGTTGGTTTTTAGTGCGCCCCTGCAGCGCGATCGTTATGTGCCTGTCCGAGTTGGAGAATCCATGATGGTTCAAGCTCCCGTCGGCGACAGTTTAGTCACGTTCCGAAGCTCCGTGGAATCACGTGACTCAGAAACTCATGAGTTTGTCTTGGCCTGGCCCCTCAGAATTCGGCAGGTTGACCGCCGTTCAGAAAGCCGCGACCGGTCAGTTGTCGGATCAATCGTACGACTCAACGGTGAACCCGCGAGTCTGCTTGATCTCAGTGCCGGGGGTGCAAAGGTAATGTCAAACGCCGTTGTCGAAGCCGGTGCTTCCGTTTCAGTTGAACTACCGGAGCAGACAGAAACCGTTTACGGATGGGCCCTGGAAAGTGTGCCAAGTGCATCAGGAACTTCAATCACTCGCGAAGTTCGAGTGCGATTCGATGAGCCATTAAGCGGCCTGGCCGGGATTCGGCGCCGACATCTTTACCTGGGTAAATAGGGGCAAAAAATAAGGGCCCCGCTGGGAACGGGGCCTTGGTTTGGACTGGAACAAGACAGGTCTGGGAATGCCTGCCTTTTTGTTGTTTGAGGAGGATTCGCGTCCAATTGTATTAACGCTTTTCCCGGGGAATTGCTTCCCGAAATGGTCGAATGTCCTAGTGGCCCTAAGAATCGGGAAATTGTTGAAAATTTGAACCTCGTATATCTGCGGATTAATGAAGGCGTACCGAGAATCCAAATAAGGATATGTGGACCTTCGAAACCAATAAAATTTTGAAACAGAGTCGGCGGATTTGGAATGAATCAATTCGCGGGCATTTTTACAACTGGGAGCTCGCAAAAACTATGGGAATATCTGTCGGAATGCTCGTTGCTATTTCGCTGATGGAAAAATGGTTTAACGTCTGGCTTTTTAACGATATCGGGCTCAGTTATCTTTACTTCTTGCCGATCTGGTTCTCTGCCCGCAAGGGCGGGCGACTCGCCGGAGGCATGACCTCATTTTTAACCGCGACAAAGTGGCACATTTTTTCAAGCGGGAATCCACCCTTTGCGGCCTGGTTCATGAACCTGCTCATTCTTGGCATTGTCATGCTGTTCTTCGAAGGTTTTGAAAATCGCATCAAAGTAGTGAATAAGCAAGCTTCGACCGACTCCCTGACCGGTTTGCTCAATCGAGCCGCTTTCACCAGCCAAGCTAAAGAAGCGCTGGCCCTCGCCGAGCGGATGCGCACCAATTGTGCGGTGGTCTTAATTGACTGCAACAAGTTTAAGGAAATCAATGACGAGCACGGTCACGCCGCCGGAGACGCTGCCCTCAAGGTTCTGTCCCGAGCATTGCGAGATAGCTCGCAGGGCGATGACATTCTGGCCCGACTCGGTGGCGATGAGTTCGTTATCCTTTTGACGGAGACAGACTCCGTTGGCGCAAATCTCTTCTTGAACCGATTGAACGGCACCCTTCGGCGTGGTTCGGCAGTGTTGCCATTCGAAATGACGGTATCAGCAGGGATTGCCTATTACGGCTACGATGCGCGTTCGCTCGACATGCTCATGCAGATCGCCGACGAGAAAATGTATAAAAACAAGCAACGAGGCCGCATGGCTCTGGTCGATCTTGAAGAAGAATCGGAGACGGTTTCAAAAGTTGTGTGATTGATCCCAGATCTGATCTGGAATCAATCACTACAAAAAAACTAAACCGACTCTAAAGTCCGGTTGGCACGCCACCGAACATCGAGCATTTTCACTGCTTTAGCTTCATCTAAGCGACCAACAATCTGCGAAGTAGGCGCGTCGTGAAGCAGTTCCGGATTCGTTTCTGCTTCTCCGCAAATTTTGATCAGCGTGTCACAGAAATCATCCAAAGTCTGTTTGGACTCAGTTTCCGTGGGTTCAATCATCAAACATTCCGGAACGATCAAAGGGAAGTAGTTGGTGGGCGGGTGATACCCGTAGTCGATCAATCGCTTGCTAATATCCAGGGCACGAACTCCGTTCTGTTTGTACTTCTTCGCCGTCAAAACACATTCGTGCATGCACGGTCGATCGTGCGCTGGCGGTAGAACTTCCTTCAGTCGCGCGCGGACGTAATTGGCGTTGAGCACGCTATACCGGCTGATATCCGCCATGTTTTCTTTGCCGTAAGCAAGAAGATAAGTCAAAGCGCGAACCGCCATCAAAAACTGCCCTTGGAAGCTACTCACGCGGCCAATTGACTGAGGCCGGTCGTGGTCAAGAATCGCTTTTCCATCAACCCGCTTGAGAACCGGGCCCGGAAGAAATGGTTCAAGGTGGCTCTGAAGCCCAATCGCTCCGCATCCCGGACCGCCGCCCCCGTGGGGAGTGGAGAATGTTTTGTGCAAATTGAGGTGCATGCAGTCGAAGCCATGATCGCCGGGTCGCGTCGTGCCGACCATCGCATTCATGTTTGCTCCGTCGCAGAAAACTTGTCCGCCCGCCGCATGAACCATTTCGCAGATTTTGCTAATGTTGCGTTCGAACAACGCAAGCGTGCTCGGGTTGGTCACCATAAACGCCGCAACCGTGTCGTCTAGTGCCGCCGCGAGGGCTTCCATATCGCAGTCGCCATCATCGCCCGTGTGAATTGTCTTAACCGTGTATCCACAGCGAGCCGCACTAGCCGGGTTGGTGCCGTGCGCACTATCCGGAACAAGAACAACCTTACGCTTGTCGCCCTCACCGCGCGATTCGTGATAAGCCTTGATGAGCATAAGGCATGCCATCTCACCGTGGGCACCGGCGACCGGTTGCATATTAATGTCGCTGAACCCCGTAAGCTCGCGGAGAATATCGTAAACCGAAGCAAGTACCTCAAGTGCTCCCGGAACCGTGGATTCCGGTTGCATCGGGTGAATGTTGCGGAACCCCGTAAAGCTCGCCGCCGCTTCGTTAATGCGCGGGTTGTATTTCATCGTGCACGAACCAAGCGGATAGAAGCCCGTTTCAATGCCGTAATTAAGATGACTCAGATTCACAAAGTGGCGCATAAGTTCCAGTTCGCCGACTTCGGGGAAGTGAAACTCTTTACGCGTATCACCAATGGCTTCGCTCAAATTGACCTTCGGAGTGTCAGCGACGGGGATGTTTGCGCCCATACGACCATCAACAGACTTGTCGAAGATGAGTTCCGGTACGCGGACGGCTTTTGTGCGGAGGTTTGGCATTTTAGTGGGCAAGCTCCTGTTGGAGTTTGGTGGCAAAATCATCGATTTGCGCTTTAGTGCGAATCTCGGTGACGGCGACAAGGAGACAATTCTCAAGCGTTGGATCGTAGCTACCAAGCGGCAATCCGGCGAGAATTCCTTGTTTCAGCAGGGCATCCCGAACCGAATCTGCCGATTTGGGCAGTTCGAGCACAAATTCGCCGAAGACCTTGCCTTCAAACCGAAGTTTGGCTCCGGCAGCCGTGAGTTGCTGGATCGCATACTGCGTATTCTGCACCGTCGACTCTGCAACACTGCGCATCCCGTTTTTGCCCAGGGCCGTCATATAAACCGTGCTCGCAAGAGCCATCAGCGCTTCATTCGTACAGATATTCGAAGTCGCCTTTTCGCGCCGAATATCTTGCTCGCGGGTTCGCAAAGTCATCGTGAAACCAGATCGACCTTGCGCGTCAGAGGTTCGTCCAACGATGCGGCCCGGGATCAGGCGAACGTACTCTTCTTTGCAAGCAAACAACCCGAGCAAGGGTCCACCGTATCCCATCGGGATTCCCAGGGGTTGCCCTTCGCCCACCACAATGTCTGCTCCAAAATCACCCGGCGGAGGCAATATCGCACAAGCTGTCGGGTCGGCAACCACAACAAGCAAGGCACCAACTCGGTCAGCCGCTTTGCGAGCTTCGGCAAGATCTTCAATCACGCCATAAAAGTTAGGATATTGAACAACAAGGCAAGCGTGCTCTTCCGTCAGCGCACTGTAATCCGTCGTAGCCCCGTTCGTGTCCAAGATGGTATCCACATTGAGATCGAGCGACCAGGTGTAAGTGCCAAGAACTTTTTTATAATGCGGATGAATTGCCGATGCACACGCGATCCGTGATCGCTTTTTAATATAGGTCGCCATGATCGCGGCTTCCGCCATCGAAGTGGAACCGTCATACATGCTGGCATTGGCGAGATCCATGCCATAAAGCTCGGCAACCATGCTCTGGAATTCGTATATTGTCTGCAAATAACCTTGCGATGCTTCGGGTTGATAAGGCGTGTAGGCGGTTAAAAATTCGCCTCGGCTTATGACCGCGCCCACCGTTGCGGGGATAAATTTGTCGTAGATTCCCGCACCAAGAAAACAAGTGACTCGAGTGAGGTCGGTGTTTTGTTCGGCAAGCGATTGAAGTTTGCCCAGCAAAGCATGTTCATCCAGCCGATTGGGGATGTTCAGTTCGCCTTTGAGTTTGAGGTTTTGTGGGATATCGATGAAGAGATCATCAATGGAATTGACGCCAATTGTTTTGAGCATGTCGGCGACATCTTGTTCGGTATGAGGAACGTAGGGCATGGTGGTCGGGGTGACACTTTATGATGACTAAGAATAGGGTGGGGCCTTGTGACTCGCTGCGGGTTATTCCTGCTGAGTGAAAACGAGCTTGATTGAATCAGCTGAGGCATAATCACAAGATGCACTTAAAGATTGCAGGATTAGCTTTAACCTTACTTATCTTATGTGGATGCACCGGCTCATCGCCAAATATCGTTGGCAAATGGGTGCAAAAGAACCCACTCCCGTGGGCAGAAGCAACTGCTGCGATCAATGAGAAGAAATATCTGTCCGGTTTTACAGAAGTGTTTCGTGGATCAACCATTGAATTCAAGTCTGGTGGAAACATGGAGGTTACAAGGGTCGAAAATGGAATTGGGGTTCGATTTCTAGGAAATTACAGAGTGGGATTTGGTCGGATAACTCTGTCGATCTCTTCTTGCGAACCTATCGGCCAAAGTGGAAACAAATTTGACTCAGTTAACTCATCGATGGCCTTGGCCAAAAAGCTAGGTTTATTGCCTCCCTTGAGTCAGCCGTATGAGATAGGGAGTGATGGGTCAATGACATTTATCGGGATCGATGGTTCCCGCGATACTTGGATCCGGGTACAAGAGTAACAATGGAAAGATGGGTTGCTATTTCTGTGGCTATCGTCGGATTGAATTTAGCCGGATGTGCGCCAAAGCCAAGTTTGCTTGGGAAGTGGCAGGATACAGAGACGAGAACACTCATTACAGAAGATAATCCCACTGGTGTAGAGCTTGGCCCGAAAACTGTGATCTGCTACTACGAATTTCGTTCAGATGGAATTGCGACATTTGAATGTACACACACTGCTGCGAATGTTACTCAGAAACAATATTTTCGGTACTCGGTCTCAGGAGATAGGCTGACTTCGACCTTGTACGATTTTGAAGTAATTGGGATTCTAGACGAATCGCGCAAGAAGAGAATGATTGAAGGGTATAGAAAGCTTTTTGGGAAGCCTGAAGTCTACGAGATTACTCTTCTTGAGGAAAAAACTCTTCACCTTGACCTTAACGGATCCAAAATGGAGTTTGTTCGAAGCAATTAGGGCGACACTTCTGTGTGTTGAGAATAAATACACGACTTGATTTTTCTATGAAATTGTTTGTTCACTGATATTGTTGCGATTGAGGGATAATAGCGAAATGAAGAAAGCATTTGCCCTCAGTTTCGTTGTTTTAGGTTTGATGATGGTGGGGTGCAGTGCCAAACCGAGCCTGGTCGGCAAGTGGAAAGGTCAAGTTGAAGCCCAAGGTCAGGTCATGGACGCCGAGATTGAAGTGACCGCCGATAAAATGATCAGCGTTTTTCAAGCTCAAGGAATGACGATCACCGGGACAAGCTCCTACAAAATGGAGGGCGACAAAATCACGTCCACAGTTGAGGATATTAAGTTGACGGGAGGAAACATCCCACCTGCCGCCCAAGCCATGTTCGATGCCGCGATTGCTAAAGAAAAAGGGAAATCGGATACTTCGACGGTAGTATTTAAAGACAACGACACTGCGGAATTGACTGGCGCCCAGGGGACAAAAATGACCTGGACTCGGGTGAAATAGGCCCGTGAAAGGATCAGTTGGTTCGATTCTCATTTTGACAGTGTTTTGTTTTGCTGGGTGTAATCAGACGCCTTCTTTCATCGGTAAGTGGAAGATTACAAAATCATCAAATACTCCAGACGAAACCAAAATTACTTTCGAATTGAAACCGGACAAAACGTATGTCATCAGCACCCCGGCGGATGGATATGAAATGACGGTCAAGGGAAAGTACACGGTTTCTGACAATAAGGTGATTCTTGAATCCGCGCAGGTTGATTTTACGGGAGATGGGACAAGCTTTGGAGTGAGGAGTGGTCAGAAAGAATCCGCAATTGAAGAGCGACCATGGTTTATCATCCGCACAATCGATGCGCAGAATATCGAGATCACAGATCAGAAGGGAATCAAAACACAACTCCGTCGGGTTAACTAGATTTCTCAAATCGCTTGAACTTAAGTAGGACATCTATGCTGAATAAATTGACATTTGGTCTTTTGGTTTGTTGCATCACTCTCCTTGCTGGGTGCCAGCCTCACAAGATGGATTTACACGGCAAATGGAGCTACCGATCCCATGTTACTGGCGACCCGATCATTTTCGATTTTAAGCCGAATGAAAATTTGGAGATAACCTTTTCCCGTCAAAATGCACCGACAACCGCTGTGATATCCTACGCATTTAGCGGAAAATATCAGGCGGAACCAGATTCATTGTCCATCCAAATCAAGGAGCCTAGTGCTGATGATTACATGGGTGGACTTGCACACTTTCAGCTGGACATACTGGTACCACAGTTTCTTTTTGAAAAACCCAGTCCTAAGTTCAATTTTGCGAGTTCAGACCAGTTTATTTTGACGAGTGCGTCGGGCGAAAAAGTTGTGATGGACAGGGTGAAATAGGCCCGGCCCTCGGTTTGGGTACTATTTTGACCGGAGTGCGCTCGTAGCTCAGTGGATAGAGCACTAGCTTGCGGAGCTAGGGGTCGGGGGTTCGAATCCCTTCGGGCGCGCCAAAAAAAATTCTTGTCTGAACCTGACACATAGGTTACAAGTAGTTCCTGACACATAGGTTACACTTTTATGTCTCCAAATGGGTTGTCTAGCGGTTGCAGTGTTTTTTCATCTAGGTCGATATAGCCAAGGTCATAGTC
>Ga0209066_10005151_pt1 | contig 13913 bp, 13 predicted proteins | sample All_14_2_FD_187198 | JGI IMG/M metagenome (GOLD analysis project Ga0209066, IMG submission 187198) | Freshwater microbial communities in response to fracking from Pennsylvania, USA - Allegheny Zone_MetaG_DW_15 (SPAdes) (version 2) ...
CAGCCTGCGGTTGCGTCGATAATTCGCAAACCGGGTGCTGGTTTGCAGGCGCGAACCAGGCCCTGCTTTTTCCCTTCAGCGCGGCGTTTTTGCCAATCTTCTCGGTGAAAACTGGCTTGCATGGGTAAAAACGGTGACAGGCAGAGATGCAGTCCATGGGTGTTCAACAACAAACGATCGCTGGCCTGATTGTTTAAGGGCAAGCCAAATCGTTCGGCCAGGGTTTTGGCTTGAGCTGCCAGCTCCGGATCTTCACAAGCAACCGCAACCAGGTTCATCAGGAATGGCTCAGAAAATCGTCTACCCAGTCCGCCAGGGAATGAAAAACCGGTACCTCGGCGTAAGCGGACAAACCGACCAGATCGGTCATCGATGAAAGGATCAAAAACGGCTTTGCGCCGACCGCGTAGGCAGCCTGGATATCGGACACCCGATCGCCAACAAAAGGCACGCCGTCGAGACGACAATTCAGACGCTCGCCCAGGCGCTGCAACATGCCTGGTGCTGGTTTTCGGCAAGCGCAATGAAGATCGGGCATATGCGGGCAGTGTTCTATAGCCGCAATGTCTCCGCCGGCGGCACGCACCAGCGCCAGCATTTTATCGTGGATCGCCTGGAGGTATTCTTCCGAATAATAACCGCGGCTGATGCCGGACTGATTGGTGGCCACGCCGATGGTATACCCGGCTGCGGTCAGGCGGGCAATGGCCTCGATACTACCGGGAATGGGGTGAAAATCATCGACCGAACGGATGTAATGCAAGGAATCGTGATTGATTACGCCATCGCGATCGAGGAGAACCAGTTTGTTCATGTTTTAGATCTCGTTCTTTTAAGTATTTCCGTGCCAAGCCCAACAATGTCTACGCCTTGGCCTGCAACAGAGAAATATCCGCCACTCGTTGCAATAAAACCTGCAAGCGCGACAACAAAGCAAGGCGGTTCAATTTGATCCGCTCGTCTTCAACCATCACCATCACCTGATCAAAAAACACGTCGACCGGCTCCCGCAAATTCGACAGACGGGTCAAAATATTTGTATAGTCAGAAGCTTCATACAAAGACGCCAGCGATTGCTCTTGCTCCAGCAAGGCCTTGAACAAATGCTGTTCCGCCGCTTCTTGCAACAAGGCTTCGTCAACGGTCAGGGTCTGCGTGACTTGTCCATGTTGCAACAGATTATTCACCCGCTTGCAAGCCGCAGACAACACCGCCGCTTCCGGACAGCTCACAAAAGCCGCCAGCGCGCGAACGCGTTGATCCAGATCAGACAAGCAATCATCCTGACGCGCCCGCACCGCCAGCACGATATCCTGAGCAATGCCCTGCCCCTGATACCAGGACAGCAGACGTTCCATAATAAAGGAATGCAAATCCGCGACTTCGGCATTGGGTAATTGCGTACCGTAAGCAGCCAGGGATTCTGCAATCAATTTTGACAGGGACAAAGCTGCGGGAATGCTGATCAGCAAACGCGCCAAAGCCAGGGCATGACGGCGTAATTTGAAAGGATCTTTATCCCCACCCGGTTTTTGACCAATAGCAAAAATACCCACCAGGGTATCCAGACGATCAGCCAGAGACAGCGCCGTACCCAGGCTTTCAGTTGGCAAGCCGTCAGCAGCAAATCGGGGCAGATACTGTTCCTGCAAAGCCAGCGCCACGGCGGCGTCTTCTCCATCATGCGTGGCGTAATAATAACCCATCAAACCCTGCAGTTCGGGGAACTCGCCCACCATGCCGGTCATCAAATCGCATTTACTCAATTCAGCAACGCGAGTGGCCTGAGCCGCATCCAGATGCAGGGGTGCGGCCAAATAACGCATCAACTCTGCAACCCGGGTTGCTTTATCAAGTAAGGTTCCCAACTTAAGCTGGAACACTACTTTGCCTGTTGATGCCACATGAGAACTCAAGGGCTGCTTTTTATCCTGATGGAAAAAGAAAGCCGCGTCACTCAAACGAGCGCGCATCACTTTTTCGTTGCCGGCAATCACTTGTGCGGGATTGCTGCTATTTAAATTCGTCACGGTAATAAAGCAAGGCAACAATTTACCCTGTTGATCCCGCAGCGCAAAACATTTTTGATGTGCTTGCATGGAGGCGATCAAGGCCTCGGCGGGAACATCCAGAAAATCCGCTTCGAAGGTAGCCAGCAACGCCTGCGGCCATTCGACAATGGAAGTCACTTCATCCAGCAAATCATCGGGCATGATAACCTCTGCCTGATGTTGCTGCGCCACTTGGGTGATTTGTTGCACGATCGCGGCGCGGCGTTCGGCAAAATCCGCTATCACCCGGGCATCGAATAATAATGCTTTATAATCATCTGGATGCTGAATGGTTCTGGCCTCCGGCGCATGGAAACGATGGCCGTGGGTCAGATTGCCGGCTGGTAAACCCAGAATCTCGCAGGGTAATACAGCATTGCCAAGCAACATCACGACCCAATGAACCGGGCGCACAAATTCGACATCGCCGGATCCCCAGCGCATGGGTTTGCTGATGGGCAAGGACGCTATGGCTTGTTGCAGCATGCCTGGCAGCAGATCACGGGTTTTGACGCCGCTGCTGATGGAATCGTAGACCAGCCATTCCCCTTTGTCTGTTTTCTGTACGCTCAGCGCATCCAGCTCGACACCGCAAGAACGGGCAAAGCCTTTCAAAGCCTGAGTCGGTTGCCCTTCGGCATCGTAGGCCGCAGCCATGGCCGGCCCACGACGTTGTTGGGTCTGGCTGGCCTGCTCTTCCTGTAAACCGGAGATCAACAGCGCCAGCCGTCTGGGTGTCGCAAAATGACGGATACCCGCATAGGACAATTGCGCTTTATCCAAAGCCGCTGTCAGCGAGGCTTTCAGCGCCTCGGCAAGGGGCAGTACCGCGCCGGAGGGCAGTTCTTCGCAGCCCAGTTCAAACAAAAAATCATTCACCATCACACACCTTCATTGGAAAACCAAGCGCCTCACGGGCGTCGTAATAAGCTTGCGCAACCGCTCGCGACAATTGGCGAACGCGCAGGATAAAGCGTTGCCGCTCTGTGACCGAAATGGCGCGGCGGGCATCGAGCAGATTAAACGCATGCGATGCTTTCATCACCATTTCGTATGCCGGCAGAGGCAAATTGAGGGCGACCAGTTTTTGCGCTTCGCCTTCGTAATAATCGAATTGCTGGAACAGCGCCTCAACGTTGGCGTGTTCGAAATTGTAGGTCGACATTTCCACTTCATTTTGATGGAACACATCGCCGTAGGTCACGATGCCCTGGGGTGTTTTGCTCCAGGGTAAATCGAAGAGATTATCCACGCCAAGAATAAACATGGCCAGGCGTTCAAGGCCGTAGGTCAACTCACCGGTTACTGGTTTGCAGGGCAGTCCGCCGACTTGTTGAAAATAGGTGAACTGGGAGACTTCCATCCCGTTCTGCCACACTTCCCAACCCAGTCCCCAGGCGCCGAGCGTGGGTGATTCCCAGTTATCCTCAACGAAACGAATGTCGTCCATCAGCGTATCCACGCCGAGTGCACGCAGAGAGTCGAGGTATTTTTCCTGGATGTCGAGGGGTGAGGGTTTTAATACCACTTGAAATTGATAGTAATGTTGCACGCGATTGGGGTTTTCACCATATCGTCCATCGGTGGGTCGACGCGAGGGTTGCACGTAGGCAGCCGACCAGGGCTCGGGGCCGATGGCGCGTAAAAAGGTGGCGGGATGGAAGGTACCGGCGCCAACTTCCATATCCAGCGGCTGGAGCAAGACGCAGCCTTGTTTGGCCCAATAGCTTTGGAGCGTTAAAATAATATCCTGGAACGTTGCGGGTTTTGTCATACTTGTCTCGAAATAGCGGGTACAAAATGGGAGTTTTGGCAAATTTTGCGCGTTGATGATCCCGGATTAGTGAACCGAACCGCGACCGTAAGGGAGGGGAAAAGTTAACGGCCTCCATCGGCACGCCAAATTTCCGCTCCCTTACGGTCGCGGTTCGGTTCACTAATCCGGGATCATTCGGACTCGATTTTAACTGGCTGACGCTTTCTTAATCAAGTCTTTCAAGGTATCAGCAGAAGCCGCGCCTGGAATAAAGACTGGTTTGCTGCCTTCTTTGAATACGCCGCCTGGTGTTGACGCGATGATAAAGGCTGGTGTGCCCATCAAATGCAGCTCTTCAGCCAGCTTGCGATTGGCAGTCAGCGCATCGGTCACGGTTTGGCTGTTCATATCTGCTTTGAATTTGGTCATATCCAAGCCAATTGATTTGGCTGCGTCATCAATGATTTGATCATTCAATTTTTTGTCTTGATTGATCAAGGCTTCGTGCATGGCCATATATTTACCTTGCATGGAAGCAGCCAGTGCTGCTCGTGATGCTTTATCAGAGCTTTCACCAAAAATGGGGAACTCTTTATAAACAACACGCAGATTGCTGTCTTTTTTGATCAGGTCGCTGATCACAGGCGCCATTTTTTTGCAATGGATGCACTGGTAATCAAAAAACTCAACCAGCGTCACGCTGCCAGTGGGATTGCCGACAACGGTCAATTTATCCACCATCAAAGGTGCTGCGTTTTTCTGAATGGCTGATTGCGCTTCCTGCTGCATGTTTTGCTGTTGTTTCGCTTGCAGCGCTTGCGATACTTCAACCAGCACTTCCGGATTGCTTACCAGATATTCATGTACGATTTTCTGAATATCCTGTTTTTGCGCATCGTTAAAGTTGCCGGCGGCAGCCATTGCTACCGGTGATGCCATCGTAACTGCCAGAGCACTGGCGCTTAATAAACTTGAAAACTTCACAAACTTCCCCTTGGTTATAGTTTTGCAAACAGCAACGTAGCACCAGCCGGCTTGAAATTCAAGTACCAGCTGATATCCCGGAGCAAATGATCCATCCGAACCGCGACCGTCAGGGAGCGGAACATGTGATTGATGCACCAGCGAGGGCCTGTAAACATTTCCGCTCCCTGACGGTCGCGGTTCGGATGGATCTTCCAGTCTAAGACGAACAACCCTCCAGCGGCGTCAGATTGGCATACGCCAATACCAGCCATTTTGCGCCTTCTGTGACAAATTTGACCTGCACCCGCGTATGCGCGCCGCCGCCTTCAATCCCAATCACCACGCCGCGTCCAAATTTGGCGTGGCTGACGTTTTGCCCCAGGCGTAATCCCGATTCAGTGCTTCGGGTCGTGCTGGTTGATGGCTTGCTCACCGGACTATTAAAAGATCGTTTAACGCGCACATCGTTGAGCAATTCCTGGGGCAATTCGCGTAAAAATCGCGAGGGGCGATGATATTCCTCACGTCCGTATTGACGACGCACCTCGGCATGGGAGATCACCAGTTCCTGCATGGCGCGAGTCATGCCGACGTAGCACAGGCGGCGCTCCTCTTCCAGACGACCCGGTTCTTCCAGCGATTGCTTGCCAGGAAACACGCCCTCTTCCATTCCAACCAGAAACACGAGGGGAAACTCCAGCCCCTTGGCCGAATGCAGGGTCATCAAATGAACATAACGCTCATGCTCGGCGGCTTGCTGATCCCCTGCTTCCAGCGAGGCGTGTGCCAGAAAAGCGACCAGCAGCGGCATGTCCTCATCCACTTCCTGCTCATAGCGAAACTGTTTGGCGGCGTTGATTAATTCCTGCAAGTTATCGATGCGAGATTCCGATTTCTCCCCTTTTACTTTGGAGAAATGATCATACAAACCGCTGCCATGAATCACGCTGTTGATCTGCTCATCCAGCTCCAGGCCCACAGAATCTTGCTGCAATCGTTCAATCAATTGGGTAAATTTCGCCAACGCGGTAGCGGCACGTTGCGGCAACAACTGGCGTTGCAATAGCTGACCGGCAGCGACCCACATGGAGCAGCCTTCCGCTTTGGTCAATTGACGCATGTCGTCCAGCGTCTTTTCGCCAATGCCACGCGTGGGCAAATTCACGATGCGTTCAAAAGCCGTGTCGTCATCCGGATTGGCCAGCAGACGTACATAGGCCAGCGCGTCTTTGATTTCCGCCCGTTCAAAAAAGCGCAGGCCGCCGTGAATGCGATAGGCGATGCCGGCGCGCAGCAACGCATCCTCCAGCACCCGTGACTGGGCGTTGGAGCGATACAAAATCGCGATCTCGTCAGCACTGCGGCCGGTGTTAATCGCCATGGCGATGCGATCGCTGACGAAACGTGCTTCGTCCAGTTCGTTATAGGCACTGTACACCAGAATTTTTTCGCCGCTGCCGCCTTCCGTCCACAAGGATTTGCCCATACGGGTCTGATTATTGGCAATCAGGGCGTTGGCTGCGTCCAGAATGGTTGCGGTTGAGCGGTAATTTTGTTCCAGACGAATGATGTTGGTATGGCTGAAATCGCGTTCGAATTTCTGAATATTTTCCACCTTGGCACCACGCCAGCCGTAGATGGATTGATCATCATCGCCCACGGCCATCACCGTTGCGCCGTTTCCGGCCAGCAAGCGAATCCAGGCGTATTGCAGGGTGTTGGTGTCCTGGAATTCATCCACCAAAATGGCCTGAAAACGTTGGTGATAATGGGACAGAATCGCCGGATTATCGCGCAGCAATTCGTGGGCGCGCAGCAGGATTTCGGCAAAATCGATCACGCCGGCGGTCTGGCAGGCCTGTTCGTAGGCCTGGTAAATACGCAACAAGGTTTGGGTGGGCAAATGCTGACCGGCAACGATATGTTGCGGACGCAAGCCTTCGTCTTTTTTGCTGTTGATGAAGGATTGCGCCTGTTTGAAGGGCCATTGATCCGGATCCAGATTTAAAGACGCGATCACGCGTTTGATCACTCTCGCCTGATCTTCGCTGTCGATGATATGAAATTGCTCGGGCAGCCGCGCATCCTGATAATGACGGCGCAAAATTCGATGGCAGAGACCATGAAAGGTTCCCACCCACAGGCCGAGCAAGGGCACGCGCAGCAAATGGTTGAGGCGCTCTTTCATTTCGCCAGCGGCTTTGTTGGTAAAGGTCACGGCCAGAATGGCTTGCGCCGGCATGTTTTGTTCTTCAATCAGCCAGGCAATACGACTAACCAGCACCCGGGTTTTACCACTGCCGGCACCGGCCAACACCAGGGCGTTACCGGGCGGAGAGGTCACTGCCTCGCGTTGCTTTTCGTTTAATCCTTCCAATATTGCGCTCATAATCGGGTATCCGGCAGTCATCTGTGGGGGCATTATCGTGAATTTATGGGGAAAAGGAAATGGTGGCGATTTCTCCGCTGGCACGGGCATCCGAACCACGACCGTAAGGGAATGGAAATTTGGGGTACGCTTCGACCTTGCTAAAAGCGCCACTCCCTCACGGTCGTGGTTCGGATGCCCCGTGCCAGGTCGCGGCTTCGATCAAAACTCATTGGCGATATATCCAAACTGGTGTACCATAAATTTTTGTTTCAAGAAGTTTGAATAATCATGCGCTTACTCGCTACCCTGACGGCTTTGACCAGTTCTTTAATGCTCACAGCCTGCATACATAATGGCCCCAATCCTGACGATCCTTACGAGTCCGTGAACCGTAGAATTCACCGCTTCAACACGGTGTTTGACAACATCCTGCTCAAGCCGCCGGCCAAATTATACAAAGCGGTCTTGCCTGCCGCTGTTCGCGCCAGCATCAATAATTTTTATGACAACATCAATTTGATTCCCACCGTTGCCAACGACATTCTGCAATGGGACTGGCATAATGCGTCCAACGACGCGGGTCGATTTGTTATCAACAGCAGCATCGGTCTGGCAGGTATTTTTGACGTGGCCAAACAATACAATCTACCCATGCACCGCAACGATCTCGGTCTGACTTTTGCCCGTTGGGGGGATAAAAAATCGCCTTACATCGTCATTCCGCTGCTTGGCCCCAGCACCATTCGTGATGGTATGGGCATGATGTTTGAATACACGTTCTTGACGCCCTACCCCTACATCAGAAACGATGCCGTGCTGTACAGCTTGCTGGGTGTTCGCTATATCGACCTGCGTTCGCAGTTCCTCGACACCGATCGTTATATTGCCGAAGCACTGGATCCCTATACCTTCATACGCGACGCCTATCTGCAACATCGTAATTTCATGATCAACGGCGAGGTCGCCGACAACGCCACCGGCGGCGAAGCGTACCTGGATGACGGTGCCAATGATTATGTCGATGATATCCCGGAAGCCACCACGCCAGCGCTCCTTCCTGCTGTGACAGACAAAAAAACGAGCCACTGATTCGATGACTTTGCATGTAGCCTTATATCAACCGGAAATTCCCCCTAACACGGGGAATATCATTCGTCTCTGCGCGAACAGCGGCGCGCAATTGCATCTGATTCATCCCCTGGGTTTTGAGCTGGACGACAAACGCATGCGCCGCGCAGGTCTGGATTATCACGAATGGGCGACGGTGATTCACTATAAAAATGAACTCGAATTTGTGGAAAATAACAGCCAACGCCGTATTTTTGCCTGCACGACCAAAGCCACCCAGGCGCACAGCGATGTTGAATGGCAAGACGAAGACATGATGTTGTTTGGTCAGGAAACCCGCGGCCTGCCGGATGCGCTGCGCCAGCGTTATCCCGGCATTCGCATTCCCATGCTGGCCACCAGCCGCAGCTTGAATTTATCCAATTCTGTTGCGATTATTCTTTACGAAGCCTTACGGCAGCAAGGGTATCCAGGAAGTCACCGCTGATATCCAGCCCCGTCTCTGCACTGATTTCGCGAATACAGGTCGGGCTGGTGACGTTGATTTCGGTCAAATAATCGCCAATCACATCAATGCCGACGAAATACAGACCCATGGCCTTCAAAGTCGGTGCCAGTTCGGCGCAAATCCAGCGATCACGTTCTGTAATCGGCACAACCTTGCCCTGAGCACCAGCCGCGAGATTACCGCGCAATTCACCTTTGGCCGGAATACGAGCCAGGGCGTAAGGAACCGGTTCGCCGTTGATCACAAGAATACGTTTATCACCTGCTGTGACGATATCAGGAATGTATTGCTGCGCCATCACGCTGACTCGCCCATGCTCTGATAATTCTTCAAGAATCACCGACAAATTCAGGCCGCGTTCATCAACATGAAACACCCGGCTGCCGCCCATGCCTTCCAGCGGTTTGAAAATCACATTTTGATGTGCTTGCCAGAAGGCTCTGAGGACTTGATTGTCGCGGGTCACCAGGGTTTTCGGGCAGCACTGGGGAAAATGCAGGGTAAAAAATTTTTCATTGGCGTCACGCAGACTGCGAGGGCGATTGGCCACCAGCACGCCGTCGCGCTCGGCCAAATCGAGTGCGTAGGTATTGTAGATATATTCGGTATCAAAAGGCGGATCCTGACGCATCAAAATAATGTCAAATTCAGCCAGCGAACGTTCGCCCAGGCTTTTAGTTTCCGCCCAGTCGGCCTGATGCAAATCCTTTTTAATCCGAATCGATGACAGACGAGCAAAGGCATGACCCTCACGGCAACTTAGGTCGCCAGGCGTAAAATATGCGCAAGACCAGCCGCGATCCTGAGCGCTTTGCAGCATGGCGACGGTACTGTCTTTGTACGCTTTCAAGCGATGCAAAGGATCCATCAATACAGCCAGTTTCATCGAAGTTCCTCCACTGCCGCGATTTCATGTGCCGCGGCGAGGGCTGCCAGACGGGCAATCACCCCATAAGCATAAAAGCGATTCGGGCATTCCAGCGGCGCCAGATCGCCGCGCGGTGTATTACAGGCCTGGGCAAAAGCCAGTGGCTCGAAATGCATGCCGGGCGCGTTCAGATTTTCATCAATTCCGCGTCCTTTGTGCACGCGATAAAAACCACCGACAACGAATTGGCCAATCATATAGACAACCGGCTCGGCCACCGCGCCGTCTTCCATGGTTTCAAAAGAATAAACCCCTTCCTGAATAATCACCTTGTCGACCTTCTGACTGCCTTTGCTGGCCGACATTTTGGTGCGTTGCTTGCGATTCAATTGACGTAACTGATCAGCATGATTAATGGTCATCACGCTCATGCCATAGGTACCATTGTCTGCTTTGACCACTACGAAAGGTTGCTCGTTGATGTCGTAGGTTTGATATTTTTGACGAATTTTTTCCAGCATCGCTTCAACCGCGTCCGCCAGTTCGTTGATACCATCCTGGGCCATAAAATCCAGACTGTCCATGGCTTGAAAATAAGGATTGATGAGCCAGGGATCGAGTCCGGTCAATTGGGCAAACTCGGCAACCACCTCATCGTAAAAGCCGAAATGACTGGATTTCAAGCGCGAAGACCAACCGAGTTTGGCTGTCGGTTGAATGCGCTGGTGGATGCCATTCAGAATGTCGGGCACGCCCGCTGACAGATCATTGTTCAAAAACAGCATGCAGGGATTAAAATCAGCCAGACCCACACTGTTGCCTTTTCGGATCAAAGGCTCAATTCGCAACACATCACCGGTATCGGTGGTGATATCCATTGAGCTAAGTAATTCAGGATCCAGGCTGCCAATCCGCACCACAAAACCGGCCTGAATCAGAATGGTTTTGATGACGGCCAGGCTTTGCATGTAAAAACGGTTGCGGGTATGGCTTTCCGGTAGCAGAAGAATGGTTTTACAAGTCGGCAAATAATCAACCAAAGCCGATTGCGCCGCTTGCACGCACAGAGGTAAAAAATCCGGATTCAGGTTATTAAAACCCGCCGGAAACAAATTGGTATCGACCGGCGCCAACTTGAAACCGGCATGCCGCAAATCCACCGAAGACGTCAACGGCGGCGGCGTTTCCCGCCATTTCAGGCGAAACCAGGACTCGATGGTCGCCACCTGATTGAGCAGGATTTTTTCAATATGAAACAACGGCCCGGAATGCGCCGTGGTCAAATGGGGAACCGGACTGTCAAAGTCAGACATGGGTCTCTCGCAAAATGGATTCAGTGCAACGACTATACCGCTCCGAGAAAAAGATGCAAGAGAGAAAAACCTCAATTTATCAGATGGCACGAGACATCCGATAAATCGACGTTTTTCCCTTACCCTGACAGCCCCCATGCGCAAGCTCCCCTTTTCTGTTACCATAGCAAAACAACAAACCCGAACCCAATCAACATGCTGAACGAACTGATACAACAATACGGCAACCAACTGGAAACCCTGCAATATCTACTGATATTCATCAGCAGCATCCTGCATCTGCTCTTTGCCGGGGCCGTTGCGCGTGACGCGGGTAGTCTGCGTGCTGCCGGTCAGCCAACTGCGCTGGTATCCGCGGCGACCTGGGCTTTCGCTACCCTGATTGGCGGCGTTATCACCGCGGCCATTTACTGGTTTATTCATCATTCCACTTTAACGAGACCTTTGCGATCATGAATCAACACGCCATTGCTACCATTAATGTAGAACAGTTAAAACAACAGATGGAACAAAACCCCGGGCTCTGCCTGATCGATGTACGCGAAGTACACGAATGGCAAGGCGGGCATATTCCCGGTGCAGTACTCATTCCCAAAGACGAATTGACCGCCAGGATTGAAAACACTTGCGCCGATCGCGACACAGCAATCTATCTGCATTGCAAAGGTGGTGTGCGTTCACTGTACGCAGCGCATTGTTTGCTGGACATGGGGTATAAACAGGTTTATTCGGTTGATGGCGGAATTATGGACTGGGAAGCCCACGGTTATCCGGTGGTGGATTAAAGTCTGTTGGCAAGCGGGTTGCCAACAGACTTTATGAGGTGGAAATGACTTAAGGAGCCGGAGCTTCTGCAGGTGCAGCGGATGGTTGGGTAGATTTGCTTCCCAAAAATCTGCTAAAAAAGCCTGGTCCTGCCGCCTCAGCTGCTGCAGCTTTTTTAGCCGCAGCTTCTTCTGCAGCAATTTTTGCCTGGGCTTCCACCAGTTTGGAATCTGCACCCGTTTTTGCTTTAATATTGTGTTCCGCGGCCATGGTTGTGCATTCTGTAAATAATGCAGTCAGATTAAAGGGATCTTTTTTATCTGTCTCCACAGCAGTAAACGGATGTACGGCAAGTTTGGCTGAGCCAAGTTTTTGATCTACATGTGTCGACTTGGTGATCAAATTGGCTGCGCTGGTCAGCACAGCGGCATGAGTAGCATGATCCAGTATATTGTCATCATTATAACCAACAACAGCTTTCAGGCTTCTATAAAAGAAACTTCTTTCTGGATTTACCCACTTATAGGACCTTTCGATTTGAGCCATAATGCCCAACACAAAACCGGTAAATAATTTTGCTTTTGTATCTCCTGACACTTTTTGATCATCCAGTATGTTCAACACTGTATTTAATAATTTAACCTGAGATTGTCTTACTTTACGCAAATCATCAATGGTAGCAGCTTGGTGGTCACCTCGTAACGCCACAACTTGAGCAGCAAACTCTTGTTTTAATGTTGCGTAATCCTTAAATTTAAAAGTCATGTCTTTCTCCTTAAAATCCGTTGACTAGTCTGAGTGAGACACCCTCACCGACATTCAGTGTAAACCAAAAATCAACGCTCGTCATGAATTTTCTTTATACGATTTAATCAAATTGCAACCTGATGATTACAATAAAAAATTCCACTCATTTCACACTCATGATAGACTGCAAAAAATTTGTGGAGAGCTGTTTATGAAACGCATCATTCCTTTGATATTTTTGCTGGGTTTTCAGCCCCTGAACGCCCAGCAAGCGCCGCCCAAACTGATCGTCCAGGTCGTTATCGATCAGTTCCGTGGCGACCTGATTCACCAATATCAACGCGATTTCGGTCCAGGTGGATTTAATTATTTGCTGGCCCATGGCCTGGATTTTCAAAACGCACATCATCCTCATGCCTACACCATCACCTGCGTTGGGCACGCCACCATTTCCACCGGCGCGTATCCGGCTTTGCACGGGATTATCGCCAACGACTGGTTTGATCGTGATACGCAAAAGGACACGTATTGTGTAGGAGACGACAACAGCGCCATTCTGCCCACGCCGCGCAGCAAAAAAACACTGGAAGGCCGCTCGCCGCGTAACATTCTGGCGTCTACGTTCAGCGATGAAATTGTGCTCAGCCAGACGGGTCGCGCCTTTGCTGTTTCCTTGAAAGACCGCGCCGCGATTACCCTCGCGGGTCACGCCGGCAAAGCTTTTTGGTTTGATCGTGAAAACGGCGGTTTTATCACCAGCCAGCATTATTATTCCAGCTATCCGGCCTGGGTCAGCCACTGGAACGCACAGTATAGCGATTCAGACGAGATCTGGAATTTGAGCAAAGACAAATCCGCTTATCGTTTTAACAACGCACCCGGCATGGATAACGGCTACCCCGATTTTGGCAAAAGCTTCCCGCATAAAACGGGTGCGCCGGATCAAGCCATGTATTATAAACATTTGTCGATGACGCCAAAAACGGATGAATTGAGCGCTGATTTCGCCAAACATCTGATCACTGAGGAAAAGCTGGGGAAAACAGCCAACAAAACAGATTATCTGGGCATCAGTTTTTCCTCGGTTGATGCCATTGGTCATCAGTTTGGCCCCAACAGTCTGGAATCGGAAGACAACCTGCTGCGCCTGGACAAAACCCTGGCCTCACTGCTGACGTATATCGACAAGGAAGTGGGCCTGGAAAACACCTTGATTGTGCTCAGTGCTGATCACGGTGTGTCCGATTCTCCTGCCTGGCTTGCGTCTCACAAGATGAACAAGGTGGCACCGATCGACGAAACAAAGCTGCGCCAATTGATTGAACACAATCTGGCCGAACGCCACAAATTACCCGCCACTGCCTTGCAGGCCATTCGCTTACCGTATATATACCTGAATCACCGCGTCCTGGCTGACGCTCAGGTTCCCTTGCAAACAGCCAGCAACACACTGATTGAAATGTTGAACCAGCAAGAGGGCGTGTTTCGCGCCTATCCTTT
>Ga0209066_10005152_pt1 | contig 13909 bp, 7 predicted proteins | sample All_14_2_FD_187198 | JGI IMG/M metagenome (GOLD analysis project Ga0209066, IMG submission 187198) | Freshwater microbial communities in response to fracking from Pennsylvania, USA - Allegheny Zone_MetaG_DW_15 (SPAdes) (version 2) ...
CCATGACGACCGGCACGCCGGTCGTCATGGCCTACACCGAGACCGATCTGACGCAGTGGGCGGAGTGCATGGCCCGCTGCCAGGTCATGGCCGGGCTCCAGCCCGGCGACGCGCTCCAGATCATGCCGACCTTCGGCCTCTTCAACGGCGGCTTCGGCTTCTACCACGGCGCGCGCCGCGCCGGCCTCTTCGCCGTGCCCGCCAGCTCCGGCAACACCGCCCGGCAGATCATGCTGATGCGCGACTTCAAGGTCAAGGGCATGGGCGCGGTCGTCTCCTACGCCGCGCGCATCATCGAGATGCTGGACGAGCAGAAAATCGAGCTGCCCGACCTGAAGATCGGCATCTTCGGGGCCGAGTCGTTCTCCGACGAGATGCGGCGGCGCGTCGAGGCGCGGCTGGGCATCCAGGCGTTCGACATCTACGGCATGACCGAGACCGGCGGCGTCGGCACCACCGGCATGGACTGCCCGGCGCGCTGCGGCATCCACGTGTGGGAAGACCAGTACCTCACCGAGATCGTGGACCCCGTGACCGGCGCGCCGCTGCCCGACGGCGCGGTGGGCGAAGTGATCTTCACCTCGCTGACGCGCGAGGCGATCCCGGTGATCCGCTACCGCACGCGCGACCTGACGCGCATCGTGAGCCGCGAGCGCTGCGCCTGCGGCCGCACCAGCCTGCGCATCGACCGCATCGAGGGGCGCTGCGACGACATGCTGATTGTCAAGGGCGTGAACTTCTTCCCGAAGCAGGTGGAGCAGGCGCTGATGGAGATCCCCGGCGTGTTGCCCGAGTACCAGATCATCCTCGAGAACGACCACGGGGTCACCGACGTGCGCATCAACGTCGAGGCCCAGGAGGGCGTCACCGGCTACATGGTCGAAAAGCACCTCAAGGAAAAGCTCGGCTTCAGCCCCAAAGGCGACATCTTCAAGCCCGGCACCCTGCCGCGCAGCGAGGGCAAGGCCAAGCGCGTCTTCCGCGTCGACAAGGCCTAACCGCGGACCGTCGGACACAGCCCGCGAGGCTTTGTCCGGCGGCGTTGCGGCAATCGCGCCCCCGGCCGATGCGCCGGAGCGGCTGCCTGCGGGGGACCGGGGCTTACTGCACCACGATCTCGTACCAGACGGTCTGATACTGCGGCCCGATGGCGATCTTGCACCCTCCCGCGGCTTTCTCGACCGGCACCGCTTTTTTGCGCGCGCCGCCCGGATCGAGCGCGAAGCACGTCGTCCGGGACGCCTCAGACGGCAGCGTCACCTCCGCCGGCACCCCCTCCACCGCCACGGTCCCGTTGCCCCAAACCAGGCGGTCCCGGAACGCGACCGCCTTGCCAGAGAGCGTCTCCAGCTCGGTGCCCTCGTTCTCGGCCGCGCCGGTCGCGGCCAAGAGGATGTTCGCCGAACGGGCCTGCTCGCCGAACCCCGTGCCCTGACGCGAGGTGAGCGACACGGTCGCCCAGCCGAGGCGGGTCTGCCCGACCGACAGCTTGACGCCGCCCAGCGCGATCTCGCGCCCCTCGGGGAACCCGCTGAAAAGCTTCGTGTTCGGCGTGTTGACCGTCCAGTACGCCTTTCCCGCAACTTCGGTGTTCCACGTCAGCTCGCCGGTGTCGCTCGCCAGTACCGGGCCCGCCGGCTTCCCCACCGAGGCGGGATCCGTGCCCTGCTTGGCGGCCAGATCCACCGCCGTCTTGTGCACCAGCGCCAGCTTGCCGTCGAAGCCCGCGCCGCCGATCGAGGCCCCGATCGCCTTCGACCCCACGAGCCGTTCGAAGTAGGCCGGGTAGTCCACCGCGGCCACCACCGACTGACGCGCCTCGCGCACATCGCCGCGCAGATACATCGCCGCGCAAGCCGGGAAGTGCGCCAGAACCTCTGTCCGCGCGACCATGCTGAAGAAATAGGTGTTGCGCGTGGGCTCGAAATCGGGGCTGTGGTTGTAGGTGTACTCGAAGACGCCGTCCCAGCCCTGCAGCGCCCCGTACGCGCGGAGCATCGGCTGGCCCTCGGCGCCGTACGAGTTCGGGAACGGGTGGTTGTATTCGCTCACCGTGTAGGGCTTGCCGGCCACGCGCTCGTTCGCCAGGCCGAGGATGCAGCCCATCGAGTTGACCATCGCGTCGTTGCCGATCGACCACTTCGTGTTCACGCTCGGGTGGCACCAGTACGAGTGGTTGTCGACGTAGTCCAGCTCCGCCATGAGCTGGGGCTGGGTGTAGCCGAGCTGCGTGCCGGAAATCGGGGCCTTGGCCTTGAGCTCTTCCTTCACATAACGGGAGAGGCCGGTCCAGTAGGCGCGCTCCGTGTCCGTCAGAAACCGGTAGAAGTCGCGGCGCGCCTGAGGCGGCACGAATGCGGCGTTCAGCACCACCGGCACCGAGCCGTCCTCGATCTTCGAGCGCTCGTCGAACGCGCTGGCCGCGCCGCTCTGGAACGAGAGGTCGTCGATCTCATAGGTGCCCGGAGCAAAGCGCGTCAGCTGGAACTGGGCTTTGTCCGAGCCGGCCGCCGCGATGAACGGAAGCGTCAGCGTCTTCCACTTGGGCCCGACCTTGACCTTCTGGTGCAGGCCCAGCGAGCGCCAGCCGTCTCGCGTGTCCGCAACGGCCAGCCCGAGCGTCGCCTCGCCGTCGCCCCGGGTGCGGCGGATCTTGAAGGACAGCGTGTAGGCCTGGTTCTCCCTCACGGTCACCGCGCGAAACAGCTTGGGGAAAAATTCGTCGCCCGCGCGCTCCACGTCGACTCTGAACACGCCGTCGGAGGCCGCGGCCGCGGCCTGGGCCGAGCCGCGCGCGAGGATCCAGGTCTTGCCGTCGACCGCGACGGGGCCGCCGAAGCCGCCCTCCGCGATCTGCTCGTCGCCGAGCGGCGTCGCGACCCACTTCCACGCGTCGCGCATCGTGGCGGTCTCGCCGTACTTGCTGCGCAGCCAGGCGTTCCACTGCTTGCGGAACTCGGCCGCATAGCGCGCGGGCAGATGATCGAGCGCGCCGCCGTGGTAGTTGTTGAAGAGCGCGTTCTCGTTGTTGATCTCGATCACCGCCACGCAGGGGTCGTCCGTGTAGGCGAGCTTCGTGTACGGATTCACGCGGGTCAGCAGCCGCTTGGCATACGCCTTTTCGGAGGCGATCATGAGCGGGTCAAAGAAGCTGAGCCCTTTGGGGAAGCGCGCCACGTGCAGGTTCATGTTCACGTAGATGCCGCGCTTCTTGAGGGCGGCGATCAGATAGTCCTGCCGGTCCACCTGCTCCGCCGAAAACGGAATCTCCACCGCCGGATCGGCCGCGAACGCTTTCGGCAGCGCATCGCTCTTGCCGAAAAGGCCGGCCTCTTTTTCGGTCATGAAATTCCCGTACTCGGCGTCGAAGTAGTGCAGGCGCACGCAGTTGATGCCGAAGCGCGCCAGTCGTGCGGCCACTTTGTCCGACTGCTCGTGCGTCGGAAAGTTCGCAGGGCCGGTCAGATTCGTGGCGTGCAATCGGATGCGTCCCGCGTCGGTGACGAAATGCCCGTCCTCGACGCGCACGAACCCGTGCTTGCCCGCCGGCGCGTCGAGCAGGTGCGCCATGCTGGTGACGTTGTCCGGCGCGTCATACGAAATCAGAAAAGGGAACAGCGGCGCCGGCGTCTCCGCCGCGCAGACCGCCCAACCCAGCAGGGCGAGCCCCCCACCCATCAAGCCGATTCTCAGTGTCATGGTCTCCGTCCTTCCTTATAAACCGTCGCCGTCTTTCAGCAGGCTGAACGCCGCGCTCTTCGCCGCGCCATCGCCATCCGTGTACGTCAGGCGGTAGCGGCCCTTGAAGCCCCGGAACGTCACGCGGCCGTCCGCATCCGTCTTCACCGTCAGGCGCGTCTTCCACTCGCCGTTGATCAGGCCGTCCAGCGTGCGGAACGCGGGCTTCGGCTGCATCTGCCGCGTGAAGAGCCCGGATTTCAGCGGCTCGCCCTTGGCTCCGCAGTCGTCCACCACGTTCCACCAGGTGATCCTGTAGATGCTGGGCCACGAGAACCACAGCCGGTACATGTCGCGCGTCAGCTCGGCCTGGATCGCATGGGCGCGCTCGTCCGCTCCGGGAGCGGGAATCGTGATTTCGCTCAGATGGATCGGCCGCTTGAGCGTGTCCAGCTCTTCCAGATAGCGGATCACATCCGCCGGCGCCCAGGAGGTGTTGTTGTGGTTGATCGTCTTGCCCGCCGCGAGGTCCAGCGCCGGCTGCGAGCCGAACAGGTGCATCTGAAGCCCCACCACATCGATTTTCGCGCCGCGCTCAATCAGATCGCGGATGAAAGGCGGATAGACCCCGCGCCACGAGTCGTTGATGCAGAAGCGGACCGACGCGGGAAATTCCTTCTCCGCCCACTTGAACACCTTGAAGGTGTAGTCCTCGGGCATCACGCCGTAGCGCGGCTTTCCGGGCACGGGATCGACGCTCTCGTTGACGATGTCCCAGCTCGGGATGCGGTCCTTGTAATAGCCGCAGAGCTCACGGACGCGCTTCTCGAACAGGCGCTCCATCTCCCCCACCTTGTCCGGATCTTTCGAGACCCACGCGGGATGGTTCCAGCCGGTGTTGCCCCAGATCAGCGGGTGCCCGTGCATCGCGATGCCCTTGGACTCGCAGAATTCAATGACCTTCTCCGGCGACGGCCGCCGCCAGTGGAACTCTTTCCACGGCTCCTGGACCGCGTCCCAATAGGCCGCCGAGTCCTGTTCGGAGGCCAGATAACGCGGTTTACCCGGCTCGGGCTCAAACGTCTTCCAGTAGAACGCGATCGTCGCCGCGTTGAAAAGAGTGCCGAACACCTCTTTGTAGGTGCGGTTCAGCTCGCCGGAGCCCAGCTGGTCGAAGTTGAAGAGGTTGGCGCCGAACAGAAAGGCATGGTCGAGCTGCTCGACCTTCACCTCCGTGCCCGGCTTGACCGACGGCAGGCGCACCGACGCCTCCGCCATGCGGTTCTCGCGGATGCCGCGCTCGATGCGCTCCCGCACCTCCGGCGCGGCCCACTGAGCCCGGTACGCCGCGCTCATCACGTCCGCCGCCTGCGCCGCCGCGGCCCCCAGCAGCACCGCGCTGACAACCCTCTTGACCATGGCCTGCCCCTCTCCCTGTGCCGCTATTTCTTCCCGATCCAAACCCCGTGCGCGGCGAGCTCGAACCCGCCCGCACCGTCGCCAGCCGCGCCTTGCGCGAACAGCACCCGTCCCGCGTCGGCGCCCTTCACGGCGACCTTGACCGGCTTGTCCGTCAGGTTCACGACCGCCACCACCCGCTCACCGCCGAGTGTGCGCACGAACGACAACACCGCCCCGGGCTGGTCACTGTCCAGCCACTCGACCTCGCCCTTCGTCAGCGCCGGCTCGGCTTTGCGCAGCGCGCAGAGCTTCTGCACAAAGGCAAACCGCGCCCGTCCCGCCTCGGTCTCGCCGTTCGCCCAGTGGATCGGCAGCCGGCCGAAGATGCTGTGGCGCGCGGCGTCGGCCACCTCCTGGCCGTTGTAGAGGAAGGGCACGCCGTCCAGCGTGAAGAGCGCGGCCAGCGCCGCCTCGACCTTCGCGGAACCCCAGCGCTTCTCCAGGCGGTTCTCGTAGTCGTCGTTGGTGATGTCGTGGTTGTCGATGAAGCGCACGAACTTCGCGCCGCCGACCGGCCGCTCCCTGCGCATCGTCTCCCACAGCTTGCGGATGGCGGCCGCGTCGCGCATCTCCGCGAAAGCCTTGCCCCACCCGTAGTCGAGGTCGAACGCCTTGAGCTGGTCCGCCTGGCGCGTGCCCTCAGCCAGCATCCCCACGTCGGGCCGGATCTTTTCGATGCGGGCTCGGCCGGCCTCCCAGAAGTCGAGCGGCACGCCGTCGGCCACATCGCAGCGGAAGCCGTCCACGTCGAAGTCGCGGATCCACCACTCCATGTTCTGCCACATGTACTCGCGCAGCTCCGGGTTTCCGTAGTTCAGCGCCGGGAACGCCCAGGCCGCATTCACCGCCTTGCCGTCCTTGGCGCGCTTGATGAAGTCGGGGTGCGCCTCCAGGAAGACCGCCTTGGGCCCGCAATGCAGATACACCAGGTCGAGCATCACGCGCAGTTTGAGCGCATGCGCCGCCGCCACGAAGTCCTTGAGGTCCTGGTCCGTGCCGTACTCCGGGTCGACGTGATAGAAGTCCTTCATGCGGTACGGATTGCGCGGGTTGTTCATGCCCGACTTCTTCTGGCGCGGGCTCCAGAAGGCCTGGTCCATGTCGTCGTCCGCGACAAACACGGGGCAGAGGTAGAGCACCGTCACCCCCAGCTCGGCGAGCTTCGGCAGCCGCGCCTGCGCCGCCTTGAGCGTGCCTTCCGGCGTAAAGGCGCGCGGCTGGATCTGGTACATCACCCCGCCCGTCAGCCACTCCGGCGACATCCGCGCCTGCCGCTGGTTCAGCGGCGTTTCAGCCGCCAGAAGAGCCCCCGCCGCCAACGCCATCAATCCGATTCGTCCGATCATTTCTTGTTCCTCCCCCATTCCGCGTTTACTGTAGCGTGACGCCGCAAGACAGACCAGCGTGTTTTGCGCAAAATAACCTTCTGTTTTGCGCACGCCGCTCACTCCAGCAGAAAAACGGCAGTCGCGTGCTGCGGCATCTCATAGTCGAACGCGCAGAGCTCCTCCCCAACCACTTTTTCCGATGTGATCTCGGTGACTCTGGCGCAGCGCCGGGGCAGGCTGATGTGTTTGAGGCCCGCCGTGCGCGTGTGGAGCATCACCCAAGAGTCGTTTGCCGAAAGGACGTCGCCGCTGTCGGAATAGAGGTGCACGCCGGCCTCGCGGAACAGGCCGCGCAGCAGTTCAGCAGGCATGCCCGGGATCGCGGAAAAAACCGAGGTCCACCCCGCGTTCTGTTTCAGCGCCATCACGGTCTTGTCGTGCAGCGGACCGACGCCGCGCGCGAGTTCGCACACCCCGTCTTCCGGGCGCACCGTGAACAGCGTCTTCTGCGTTTTGCCGATGCCGACCTCAGCCGCAGATCCACTCAGCACGCCTTTTAGCGGCCCCTCCTCCGCCTGCTCGAAGCGGAACCCCGTCAGCGCCTCCATGCGCGGCAGCGACAGGTCGGCCTGCGAGGCGTACCCCGGCGCGTAGAACCAGACCAGCGTGCGGCCGTCCGCGCGCAGCGACTCGGCCGTCTTCCGCTGGCTCTCGGTCATATAAAAGCAGTCCAGAAACACGAACACGCGGTAACCTTTGTCGCGGATGGCCTCCAAATCGTCGATCAGATACCAGTCGAAGGGCGCGCCCGTACGGTAGAGGGCCGCCATCTGGTTATGGTAGAGCCCGTAGGAGATCTCGTTGTCCGGCGTCTGGCGGTAGCCCAGGTAGTACTCGCTCTCCGGCGCGGAAATCACGGCCACCTGCGAAACGCGCCTGCGCGAGTGGCGCATCGAGACGTCCGCCCACTTCTTCATGCGTCCGACCGTGCCGATCAGCACGGGATCGCGGAACCAGCCGCCATTGAGGTCCATGTACCACAGGCCGACGCCGTGCGTGACCGTGTTGCCGAATTCGCGGTAGAGCAGGGCCTGCGTCTGTTCCACGGTGTCCACGTGGCAGCGGTGGTCCGGCTTCGGCTTGCGCTTCTCGAGGTAGGTCTGGTCGTCGCCCTCGTCAAAGAAGAGCTTGCCGTGCAGCGCCGCGCTGCCGAGGTACTGCCGCATCTCGCCGTCCTCGCCCAACTTCCTGCGGGCGTACGTGTGCGGAGCCGAGAGCATGTCCAGATGCGGCGAGCGCAACAGCTGGCTCACGGCGCGGTGGTCGTTCTCGATCGGCCAGTTCTCATCCATCGTGTAGCCGAAGAACGCCAGGGTCGGCAGCGTGCCCCGGCTCTCCTCCTTCACGATGCGGCAGAAGTGCTCCACCATCTCCGCAGCCGCCGCGTTGTGGCACTCGAAGTAGTCCATCACCGCCCGCGATTGGCGCGGGTCGCGCCAGGCGCCGGCGGTCGTGCGCCGGCGCTGCGCCGCGTCCGGCACCTGCACCGACTCGAAGGTCAGCGACGCGTCGCGCCACGCGTCGCGAAGCCTGCCCACATCGCCGCCATATTTCTGACTCAGATAGCGGATCAGGCGTTGCCGCATCGGCTCCGAGAGGTCGGACGCCGCGGGATTCGTCGTGGCGAAGCAGTAGGCGTCCCAGTGGAAATTCTCGCCCCACGGGCCGTTCGCCACGTGGATGCCGAGCAGATGCTTGCCGTAATCGGCGTCCAACAGGCTGCGCACCGCCCTGCGGTAGGCCTCGCCCCCTTCGCGGTGATGCCGCTCGGAAGCGAACGACTCGCGCAGCGGCACGCCTTTTGCCGCCCGCGAGAAGCGGCACGCCTCCTCCGGATGGGCCTGGATCCACCACTCGGGCGCGGTCGCGAAAAGGCGCGGCAAAAAATAAGCGTCAGGGTTGATGGAGAGCAGCTCGCGGATCTCGGCGTCCTGGAACTCGGTCTCGACGCGGCCGTCCGGCTTCCAGTACGGATGGTCGTAGTGCTGATACGATCCGAAGAAACTGAACAGGCTGAGGCCGGCCGCCGAAAACTTCCCGATTTCAAAGGGCTCCGGGTGCCACTGCCAGAAGATCATCGGGGTGACCGGCTCGCCATCCCGCCACAGCCCCGGCGCGCCGCGGTGGTCGCGCACGGACCACACGGGACGCTCCGCCGGTTTCTCGGCGGCCAGCGCGCTTGAGGCCAGCAGAAGTCCCAATAGGCCGAACTTCTTTCGCATGTTTCTCCTCCGCGTGACCCGTTCTTTCCGGCCTGCGGCGCGCGACGCCCGACTCGCGGGCCACCGCCGACCGCTTACGGTTTACGGTTTACGGCTTACGGTTTACGGTTTACGACTTACGGTTTACGGCTTACGGTTTGCAGTTTACCGCTTACTTCTTCACCTCGATCTCGTACCACACCGTCTGGTACTGCGGACCGATCGCGAGGCGGCAGCCGCCCGCGGCCTGCTCCACGGGAACCGGCTGCTTGCGATCGCCATGCGGATCGAGCGCGAAACAGCGCGTTTTCGCCGCTTCCGAAGGCAGCGTGAGAGTCGCGGAGATCCCCTCCACCATCACGGGCGCGTGACCGCGGTCCGTCAGCGTGATCGCCTTCGTCCCGACCGGCTTCACCACGCGCCCCGCGTTGCCCATGTCCCCGGTGGCGGCCAGCAGGATGCTGGCCGGCGCCCCCTTCTCGCCGAAGCCCATCCCCTGGCGCGAGACCAGCGAGAGCGTCGTCCAGCCCAGCCGGGTCTGGCCGACCGACAGCGTGACGCCGCCCAGGTCGACCGTGCGCCCCTTAGGAAAGCCGGTGAACAGCTTGGTGTTCGGCGTATTGACCGCGACATAGGCGGCTCCCGGCCGCTCCGTGTTCCACACGATCTCGCCGGTGTCGCTGACGATGACCTTCTGCGCATCCGGCAGCCGCACCGCCTCGGCGGCGCGGTCGCCATCGAAGGTGACGCCCGTGCGGTGAACGGCGGCCAGGCGCGCGTCATGGCCGAGCGCCTCAATGCCGAAGCGGTTCGAGCGCTGCGCGATCAGCCGGTCCCGGCAACGCTCCACGCTGGCCGAGGCGATCACCGACGCCGTCGCCTCCCGGACGTCGCCGCGCAGGAAGACCGCCGCGCAGGCGGGGAAGTGAGCCAGCACGTCCGTGCGCGCGATCAGGTCGAAGAAGCACCAGGGCATCGCCTGCGGCTCGAAGTCGTCGACGTAGTGGTTGTAGCTGTATTGGAAAATTCCGTCCCAGCCCTGAAGGCGCCCGAACACGGCCAACTCCACCTGGCCTTCCGCACCGTAGGGGTTGGGATAGGGATGGTTGTACTCGCTGATCGTATAGGGCTTGCCCACAACCCGCTGGTTGCTCAGGTGCAGAATGTTGCCCAGCGTATGGACCATCGCGTCGCTGCCGATCTGCCACGGCTCCTTGGCCGTCAGCGAGATCCAGCCTCCGGAGGGGTGGCGCCAGTAGGCGTGATTGTCCACGTAGTCGAGCTTGGCCTGGATGTAAGGCGGGCTGTACCCGAGCTGGGTGCCGGAGACCGGCGGCTTCGCCTTCAGCTCGTTCTTGACATACGCGTGCAGGCCGGTCCAATAGGCGGTTTCCGTGTCGAACAGGAAGCGCACGAAATCGCGGCGCGCCTGCGGCGCCTCGGCGCCGCCCCCCGCCTTGACCACCGGCACGGCGAACGCGTCAAACCCGGTGACCGGATCGCACGCCAGCTCCGCGCCAGCCTTGAGCGAAAGGTCGTCCAGCTCGTAGCGCCCGACCTTGAAGCGCGTCAGCTGCAGAATCGCCTGCTCCGCATCCTCAGACGCTTCGAACACCCGCGTCACCGTCTTCCACTCCTGGCCGACCCCCACCAGCTCCTGCAGGCCGAGCGCGCGCCAGCCGTTCGCCGTGGACGCGACCGCGACGCTGAGCTTCCACGGCGCGGCACCCTCCGTGCGCCGGATCTTGAACGAGAGCGTGTAGAGCTGGCCCCGCTTCAGGGCGAGCGACCGCGTCACCTTTGCGAAAAACTCGCCGCCGTCGCGCGTCACGGCCACCTTCAGCACGCCGTCTTCGGCCTTCGCCTCGCCCTGGCCCTCGCCGGGCTGGAACGACCAGCGCTGATTGTCGAACGCGACCGGCGCCGCGAACGAGCCGTCTGCGATCTGCTCGTCGCGCAGCGGTTCGGGCTTCCACGTCCACGCGGCCTGAAGCGCGGCGGCGTCCGCATAGGCCGCGTGCAGCCAGCGGTTCCACTGGCGCCGCAGCTCCGAGGCGTAGGGCTCCGGCAGCCGGTCAAGCGTGCCATCGTAGTAATGCGGCGTGAGCCCGTCCTCGTTGCTGATCTCGATCATCGCGACCGCTGGCTCATCCGTATAGGCGTAGCCGGTGTAGGGATTCCGGTGCGTCAAGAGCTGCTGCGCGTACTCCTTCTGCAGCTCGATCATGCGCGGCTCGAACTGTCCGATCGCCTTGTTCGCCCACGAGAGCTCCTTGATGTTCGGGAAGCCGTCGCGCTCGTCAAGCGTCCGCCCCACGTGCAAGTTCATGTTCACGTAGATGCCGCGCCGCTTGAGCGCCGCGATCAGGTAGTCGAGCTTCTCGAGTTGCTTCGGGTCTAGGGCGCGCTGCGTCTGCGCGTCGTCCGCCAGGATCGCCTGCGTCGGCCGAGGCATAAAATTGATGTACCACGTGTCCATGAAGTGCAGGCGCACGCAGTTGATGCCGAAACGCGCGAGACGCGCGGCCAGACGGTCCGCATCGGCGTGCGAGGGAAAATTCGCGGGGCCGGTCAGATTCGTCGCATGAAACCGGATCGGGCCGGCGTCGGTCACGAAATGCCCGCCTTCCACGCGGACGAAGCCGCGCTTCCCGGCGGGCGCGTCCAGAAAATGGGCCACGCTGGAGGCGTTGTCCGGCCCGTCATACGAGATCACGAACGGAAACATCGGCGACGGCTCCTCGGCGGCCGCGACGCCCGCCCCCAAACCCAGGCCCAAGGTCCCCCAAACAAACCAAGAGTGAATGTTCATGGTCTTACTTTAGCCTCCCGAGAGAAGATAAACCAGCGGCTTTTGCGCAATTATTTCTGTCATTTTTGCGCAACCCCGGCCCCGGCTCCAAGCGACCGTTTCCGGCCGCATCGCACCGCGATTCCCGGTTTCCTCCCGCTTGCCCCCGGCCGCGTTTCACGTTAAACTGGGAGCCGATATGACAAACGTAGCTCTGATGAACGCGCGCGTGATCGATCCTTCGATGCGCCGCGACGAAACCGCCGACCTGGTGATCCGCGACGGCAAGATCCAGCCCGCGGGCGCGGACGCCGCAGGCCTGCCGCGCATCGACGCCGCGGGACTGATCGCCGCTCCGGGCTTCTGGGACGTGCATGTCCATTTCCGCGACCCGGGCAACGCCTTCGCCGAAACCCGGCGCACCGGCGCCGAAGCCGCCGCCGCCGGCGGCTTCACCCACGTGGTCACCATGCCGAACACCTTTCCCGCCGGCGACTCGGCCGGCTGGCTGCGCGAGCAGATCGAGGACTCGCTGCCGGTCAAGATCCTGCCGTCGGCCTGCATCACCCGGGCGCGCCAAGGCAAAGACGTCGCGGACCTCGAGGCGCTGGCCCTGGCGGGCGCCTCTTCCTTCACCGACGACGGCGCGATGGTCGCCAGCGACGAGGTCATGCGGACGGCCATGCGCCGCGCCAAGGCGCTGAAGAAGCCGGTCATGGACCACGCGGTCGTGCCCGAGATCGCCAAGACCGGCGTGATCCGCGACTGCCCCCTCGCGCACCGCTACAGCCTGCCGGTCTTCCCGCCCGAGGCCGAGACCGAAGCCGTCCTGCGCGACATCCGCCTCTGCCGCGAGACGGGCTGCGCCACGCACATCCAGCACATCTCCTGCGCGGGCTCCGTGGCCGCGATCCGCGCGGCGCGCGCCGAAGGGCTCCCGGTGACCGGCGAGGCGTCGCCCCACCACCTCGCCCTGGCGGCAGAGGAGATCCCGCTCGATGACGGCAACTACCGCATGAACCCTCCGCTCGGCACGCGCGAGGACGTGCGGGCTATCCGAGACGGCGTGCTGGACGGGACCCTCACGCTCTTCGCGACCGACCACGCGCCCCACGCGGCCGAAACCAAATCCAAGGGCTTCCTGAAGGCGCCGTTCGGCGTCATCGGACTCGAGACCGCGATCGGCATCACCTGGAAAGTGATGGTCGAGGAGGAGCGCATGGGGCTGATCGACTGGGTCGCGCGCTGGACCACCGGCCCGGCGGACCTGCTCGGGCGGAGCGCGCCGAGCCTCAGGCCGGGTACGCTGGCCGACCTCGTGCTGATCGACCCGCGCTCCGCGTGGACGGTCAAGCCCGAAACGTTCAGATCGCTCTCCCGCAACACGCCCTTCGCCGGCTGGACGCTGCACGCGCGACCGGTTCTGACCGTCTGCGAAGGCCGCACCACGTACAGTCTGTGAGGAGCCCCATGACAACCGCCTTTTTCGATGCCGCCTCCGCCGCGCTGCCGCCGCAGTGCTTCGAGCAGCCGCCGGCCTGCGGCCTGATTCTCGGCTCCGGCTGGAGCCAGGCGCTCGCGGCCGACCGCCCGCTGGCGCGGATGCCCTATGCGGAGATCCCCGGTCTCGGCGCCAGCACCGTCGTGGGACACACCGGCGAGATGGTGCTGTTCGAGCGGCACGGGCTCCGCATCGCGGCTTTTCTGGGCCGCCGGCACTGGTATGAGGGCGCGGGCTGGGGTCCCGTCGTGCTGCCGGTCGAGCTGATGCGCCGCATGGGAGTCAAGAACCTCCTGATCACCAACGCGGCGGGAGGCATCAGCCCCAGCCTCAAGCCCGGCGACCTCATGGTGCTCCGCGACCACATCAACACCGTGGGCATCAACCCGCTGATCGGACCGGTCCAGCCGGGCTGGGGCCCGCGCTTCCCCGACCAGTCGCAGGTCTACAGCCCCGCGCTCCTCGAGCTGCTGCGCAAAGCCGCCTACGACACCGAGGTCCCGCTCTCCGAAGGCGTGTACGCCTTCACCTCCGGCCCCGGCTACGAGACGCCCGCCGAGATCCGCGCCTATGCGGGCATGGGCGCCGACGCGGTCGGCATGTCCACCGTGCCCGAAGCCACGGTCGCCAACGCGGCCGGGCTCCGCACCGCCGGACTCAGCTGCATCACCAACATGGCCGCCGGCATCAGCGGCCCTCACCTGTCGCACGACGAGGTGCTCGACCAGACCCGCCGGACCGCGCCGGTCATGGCCGCCCTGCTCAACGCCTTCCTCGCGCGCCTCGCCGCCTCCCTCTGACCGCCCCTCTTCTCCACTCACCACTCACCACTCACGACTCACCACTCACGACTCACGACTCACCACTCACCATCCCCATGACCTCCCTC
>Ga0209066_10005153_pt1 | contig 13908 bp, 16 predicted proteins | sample All_14_2_FD_187198 | JGI IMG/M metagenome (GOLD analysis project Ga0209066, IMG submission 187198) | Freshwater microbial communities in response to fracking from Pennsylvania, USA - Allegheny Zone_MetaG_DW_15 (SPAdes) (version 2) ...
CGCTGGGCTGTGACCACGTTGGTGGGTGCGTTGATGGATGGGGACATGGTGTTGCGGTGCTGAAACCGTTAATATAACAACCGTTACAACGCAGAGGTTCCACCATGACCACACTCAAACTCACCCAGATCGGCAACTCGGTCGGCCTGATCTTGCCCAAGGAATTGCTGGCGCGGCTCAAGCTGGAGAAGGGCGACACGGTGTTTGTGACCGAAGCGGCCCATGGGGTCAACCTGTCGCCGTACAACGCCGATTTTGAAACCCAAATGGATGCGGCGCGAAAAATCATGAAGGAGCGTCGGCAAGTATTGCGCGAGCTGGCCAAATGACCGAGCACTGGATCTGGCTGGATCGCCTGGCGATGCTGGCTGTGCATGAAGAGCAGCTCGCCGAGCACGGTGGCGCCCCCGGTGTCCGGGACGAAGGCCTGTTCGATTCAGCGCTGAGCCGACCGCACAACCTGGCATCGTATGGCGAGCCCGATGTGGCGGCACTGGCTGCGTCTTATGGCTTCGGTTTGGCCCGCAACCACCCGTTTGTGGATGGCAACAAACGCACCGCGTTCGTGGCAATTGAGTTGTTTCTCTGGCTCAACGGACACCAACTCATGGCGGATGACGCCGATTGCGTGTTGACCATGCTCGCCCTGGCCGCCGGCGACCTGTCTGAAGACGCCTTTGCCCAATGGCTGCGCGAACGCCTGCAGCCGCGCCCCACCTGAACCCCGCATGACCGAAGACCACACGCCCGCCGCGCCCGACGCGGCCCCGGGCCACGCCACTTCGCCCCACAGCGATGCGCTGTTGGCCGAAGTGGCGGCCCTGCCGGGCTTGCCCGGCGTCTACCGCTACTTTGACGCTCAGGGCCAGCTGCTGTATGTGGGCAAGGCGCGCAACCTGAAAAAGCGCGTCAGCAGCTATTTCCAGAAGAACCACGACGGCACGCGCATTGGCCACATGGTGGGCAAGATCGTTCGGATGGAAACCACGGTGGTGCGCTCCGAGGCCGAAGCACTGCTGCTGGAAAACAACCTCATCAAGACGCTGGCGCCGAAGTTCAACATCTTGTTTCGCGACGACAAGAGCTACCCCTACCTGAAGATCACCGGCACGCGCGAAACCTTTCGCACCGCCGGGCGGTTGCCGGTGCCCTCGCTTGCCTTTCCCCGCATGGCGTACTACCGCGGCGTGGTGGACAAGCGTCACAGCTACTACGGGCCGTACCCCAGCGCCTGGGCGGTGAAGGAGTCCATCACGCTGCTGCAAAAGGTGTTTCGCCTGCGCACCTGCGAAGACACGGTGTTTGCCAACCGCACCCGGCCTTGTCTGCTGTACCAGATCAAGCGCTGCACCGGCCCGTGCGTCGACCTGATCGACATGGAGGCCTATGGCCGCGACGTGACCGACGCCGAGCGCTTTTTGCGCGGCGAAACCCAGGCCGTGCTGGACGCGCTGGAGCAACGCATGATGGCGCATGCCGAGAAGCTGGAGTTTGAGCAGGCCGCCGAGATTCGCAACCAGATGGCGGCCTTGTCGCGCGTATTGCACCAGCAGGCGGTGGACAACGTGTCGGACAAGGACGTGGATGTGCTCGCCGTCAAGGTGCTGGGCGGGCGCGCCTGTGTGAACCTGGCCATGATCCGCGGCGGGCGCCACCTGGGCGACCGGCCGTATTTCCCTGCCCATGTGGAGGACGCGGCCCAGATTCAGCGCCTCATGTCTGACGACGCATCGGAGACTGACGGTGCCAGCGGCAGCGCCACCGACACGCCCGAGCGCGTGGCTGTGCAGGTGCTCGAAGCCTTCATTGCCCAGCACTATCTGGGCACGGCCATACCGCACATTCTGGTGACCAGCCACCCGGTGGGCAAGCCGCTGCTGGACGCGCTGACCGAACAAACCGGCGCCAAGATCAACGCCGTGCACCAGCCGCGCGAGCACCGCCGCATCTGGCTCGACATGGCGCAAACCAACGCCGACATTGCGCTGGCGCGCCTGCTGGCCGAAGAGGGCTCGCAGCAGGCCCGCACCCGTGCGCTGGCCGAGGCGCTGGGCCTGCCCGATGACGAACTGGGCGCGCTGCGCATCGAGTGTTTCGATATTTCGCACACGGCGGGCGAGTCCACCCAGGCGTCTTGCGTGGTGTTTGAAGACCACAAGATGCAAAACAGCCAGTACCGGCGCTACAAGATCGAAGGCATCACCGGCGGTGACGACTACGCCGCCATGCGCCAGGTGCTGCTGCGCCGCTACGGCAAGATCGCCGAGGCCCTGCGCGAAGAAACTGCCACAGCAGAGGAGCCCGTCAGCGCGCCCGTGCACACCGAAGCCCCTGCCGACGCGGGCGAAAGCGCAGTGCCACCCGACGCGCAAACCGGCCTGCCCACCGGCCCGCGCATGCCCGACCTGGTGCTGATCGACGGCGGCAAAGGTCAGGTGAGCATGGCGCGTGAGGTGTTTCAGCAACTGGGGCTGGACCTGTCGCTCATCGTGGGTGTGGAAAAAGGGGAGGGCCGCAAGGTGGGCCTGGAAGAGCTGGTGTTTGCCGATGGCCGCGAGAAGGTGTACCTGGGTTTTGACTCCGCCGCGCTCATGCTGGTGGCGCAAATACGCGACGAGGCCCACCGCTTTGCCATCACCGGCATGCGCGCCCAGCGCGCCAAGGTGCGCACCGGTGGCAGCAAGCTCGAAGACATTCCTGGCGTCGGCCCCAAAAAACGCGCCCGCCTGCTGCAGCGCTTTGGTGGCGTGCGCGGTGTCGCCTCGGCCAGCGTGGAAGACCTGTGCACCGTGGACGGCATTTCGGCCGAACTGGCCGACTCTATTTACCGGGCGCTGCATTGAGGTGCCTGGTGCTGCAGCGACAGGCCCGTCCCAATATGGTGCAAAGCTCCCCCATAATCACGCCATGTTTTTCAACCTTCCCACCTTGCTGACCTGGGCGCGTATCGTCGCCATACCGCTCATCGTCGGGGTGTTCTACCTGGAAGGTGTGAGCACGGCGCAGCAAAACCTGATCGCCACGGTTTTGTTTGTGGTGTTTGCCGCCACCGACTGGGCCGACGGATACCTGGCCCGCAAGCTCAACCAGACCTCGGCCTTTGGTGCCTTTCTGGACCCTGTGGCCGACAAGTTTCTTGTGTGCGCCAGCCTGCTGGTGCTGGTGCACCTGGAGCGCGCCGATGTGTTCGTGGCACTCATCATCATCGGACGTGAGATCGCCATTTCGTCGCTGCGCGAATGGATGGCCATCATCGGTGCCACCAAGAGCGTGGCCGTGCACATGGTGGGCAAGCTCAAAACGGCGGTTCAGATGACCGCCATCCCGTTTCTGCTGTACGACGGCCACCTGCTTGGCCTGATCAACACCCATGTGTGGGGCACCTGGCTGATCTGGATTTCGGCCGTGCTGACCGTCTGGTCCATGGTGTATTACCTGCAAAAAGCCTTGCCCGAGATTCGCGCCCGGTCGCGCTGATGCGCCGCACCCGGCTCGGCTGCGCTTCTTCGTTCCAAACATGACTGTTCCTGTCAAAGACAACGCGTGGCTGCGCGCCATGCCCTGGGTGTTCGTGCTGATCTGGAGCACCGGCTTCATCGTTGCCCGATATGGCATGCCGCACGCGCCTCCCATGAAGTTTCTGGCCGTGCGCTATGCGCTGTCGATTCTGTGTTTCTTGCCCTGGATCTGGTTTTCGGGTGTGAAGTGGCCTGCGAACCGCACGCAGTGGATGCACCTGGCCGTCACCGGTGTACTGATGCACGCGGGCTACCTGGGTGGCGTCTGGGCGGCGGTCAAGGCGGGCATGGGTTCGGGGCTTTCGGCGCTCATCGTCGGCATCCAGCCGGTGCTCACCGCCATCTGGCTGTCGGGCACTGGCTCCAAGGTGTCGCGTCGGCAGTGGCTGGGGCTGTTGCTGGGCTTTGCCGGTCTGGTGTTGGTGGTGTCGCGCAAGTTTGGTGCGGGAGGCCCAGGTGACCAGGCCAACTGGCTGAACCTCTCGTTCGCCGTCATGGCCCTGTTTGCCATCACCGTGGGCACGCTCTACCAAAAACGTTTCGTGACCGCTTGCGATGTGCGCAGCGCCAACGCGGTGCAGCTGTTGGCCGCGCTGCTGGTTACCTTGCCGCTGGCGCTGCTGGAGCTGGAAGCCATGCGCTGGATGGACGCCTCCACTGGCCTGAACTGGGAGCTGACCGGCGCCATGACCTGGTCGGTGCTTGGGCTCACATTGGGCGGCAGCTCGTTGCTTTACATGCTGATCCAGCGCGGTGCGGCCGCGTCGGTCACCAGCCTCATGTATCTGGTGCCGCCGTGCACGGCGTTGATTGCCTGGGGCCTGTTTGACGAACCCATCACCGCTGTCACGGTGGCTGGTATTGCCCTCACTGCTTTTGGGGTGAGTTTGGTGGTGCGGCCGGCCAAACCGGCTTGAGCTTCCATGGCTCGTGGCGGAACCTTTCGGCCAGACAATCCACCAGCAGCCGAATCCGACGTGGTATCTGAGCGCGATAGGGCGCGAGCCAATGGATGTCGGCATCGTTCATGGTGTAGGCGGGCAGCACCTGAACCAGTGTGCCGTTGTCCAGTTGTGGTGCGATGTCCCACAAGCTGCGCAGCATGATGCCGTGGCCTGCCAGGCACCAGTCGCGCACCATTTCGCCCGAGTTGCTGGACAGAGAGCCCTTTACCGGTGTGTGTTGAACCCCGGTTTCTCCTGCGCATTGCAACCGCCAGTGGTCAAAGCGCAGACCGGATTCGCCTCCGTTCTCCCGCACCACCAGGCATGCGTGGGCGCTGAGGTCTTGCAGCGTACGCGGCACTCCACGGGCTTGCAGATAAGCGGGCGCCGCCACCAGAACGCGTTGGTTGCTGGCCAGGCGGCGCGACACCCACTCCGCAGCCCGGTGGTCAGGTGCGTTCCATAACCAGATGGCGCCATCGAATCCTTCCACAGCCAGGTCGGGCAGTTGCTCGGTCAACTGAAGTTGAATGCTCACAGCGGGGTATTGCACCTGAAAGTCGGCCAGCACCGGGCCGAGCCAGAGCCGGCCAAAACCCAACGTGGCGGCGATCCGTATCGGGCCCGCAGGCTCTTTTTGCTGCTCTCGCAGATCCGCTTCCACCGCATCGAACGCACGCAACAACTCGCCTGCGCGTTCGCACAGCATCTCACCTTCGGCTGTGGGGCTGACACGGCGTGTGGTGCGCTGGAACAGGCGCAAACCGAGCTGTGCTTCGAGCGTGGCCAGCCGTTTGGTCACGGCCGATGGCGCCACTCTCAGCGCCCGAGCAGCCATCACCAAGCTGCCGTGCTGGCGCACGGCCAGCACCAATTCCAGATCAGGACGGTCCAATTGTTCTCTTTTTGGAATGAATGAATGCCAGATTATTGCTCTAAAGGGGATTAAGCTTGCGTAAGCCATTGACAAATTGCTTGTCCAGGCTTTCATCACCCCTTGATCTTCAGGACACCACCCATGAACACCACCCACCGCATTGCAGTCATCGCCGGCGACGGTATCGGCACCGAAGTCATGCCCGAAGGCCTTCGGGTGCTGGAGGCCGCAGCCTCCCGGTTCAACATCAAGCTCCAGTTCGATCATTTCGACTTCTCCAGTTGCGACTACTACGCCCGCCACGGCAAGATGCTGCCCGACGACTGGAAGGACCAAATTGGGGGGCATGACGCCCTTTATTTTGGTGCTGTGGGCATGCCCGACCAAGTGCCTGACCACATCTCGCTCTGGGGCTCGCTGCTGCTGTTCCGTCGCGAGTTCGACCAATACGTCAACCTGCGGCCAGCACGGCTCATGCCTGGCGTTACGGCCCCTGTGGTCCGCCGGGACGGCACACCGCGCCAGCCTGGTGAGATCGACATGGTTATCGTGCGCGAAAACACCGAGGGCGAATACTCCAGCATTGGTGGGCGCATGTACCCAGGTACCGAGCGCGAGATCGTCATGCAAGAAACGGTCATGTCCCGCATTGGCGTGGACCGGGTGCTGCGCTACGCCTTTGAGGTGGCCCGTTCACGGCCCAAAAAGCACCTGACCAGCGCCACCAAGTCCAACGGTATCGCCATCACCATGCCCTACTGGGACGAGCGCGTGGCCGAAATGGCCAAACAGTACCCCGATGTTCGGGTGGACAAGTTCCATATCGACATCCTGACGGCTCACTTCGTGCAGCGCCCCGACTTCTTTGACGTGGTGGTGGGCAGCAACCTGTTTGGCGACATCCTGAGCGACCTGGGGCCTGCTTGCACCGGCACCATCGGTATTGCGCCCAGTGCCAACCTGAACCCCGACCGCAAATACCCCTCGCTCTTTGAACCGGTGCATGGCTCCGCGCCCGATATCGCTGGCAAAGGCATCGCCAACCCGATTGGCCAGATCTGGTGTGGTGCATTGATGCTCGACTTTCTCGGTTACCGCGAAGCGCATGATGCGGTGATGCAAGCCATTGAGGCCGTGCTGCAGCCCGGTGCTGGAGCGCCCCGCACGCCAGACCTGGGTGGCATGGCCAGCACCATCGACGTGGGCCGCGCCATTGCACAAGCCTTGCGGGTCTGATCCGAACGCGTTACGTGTAGCGCACGACTGCAATACCTGCTGCGAGCACAGCAGTTACATATTTCACGCCGTTGGGCCAAGACTGCTTTGAAATACGTCTAGAATCTCGCCTTCTTTGTCGGTGGCGCTCTGCGTTGCTCGTTGTTCGTTGCCAACGTCTCTTGGTCATTGGGTTTGGTGACAGACCTGCGGCACAGCTTCAGAGACCGTTTAGGGTCATTGTGAATGACCCATGTTGCACTGACTTGGTTCGGATGGGAGCGTCTACAAGGATTTTTCTACCTATGACAAGAGGAGCTTTTTGTGAACAAAACAGAACTCGTCGAGCACATTGCCGTGCATGCAGATATTTCTAAGGCTGCCGCGACGCGTGCACTGGATTCAACGATCGCAGCTATTCGAACAAAGCTAAAAGAGGGCGGTACGGTGTCCCTGGTGGGCTTTGGTTCTTTTGCCGTCACGAAACGTCCCGCTCGAAAGGGTCGCAATCCGCGCACCGGCGAAGAGATTAAGATCAAAGCTGCTAAAGTGCTGAAGTTTCGTCCGGGCAAGGCATTGAAGGACGCGTTGAACTGAAACGCGTTCCCTGTTTTCGGTGGGGTGCTTAGCTCAGTTGGCAGAGCGGCGCCTTTACACGGCGTAGGTCGGCGGTTCGACCCCGTCAGCACCCACCAAACCATCGAAAAGGCGAACCCGGGTTCGCCTTTTTTTTTGCGGTCAGCGCACCACTGCTGCCGTTAGTTTCTTGTTTCAGGGTTTCAAGGCATGTTCGATACCATCCGCAACCACAAGAAGTACCTCATGGGCTTTTTGCTGATTCTGATCATTCCATCGTTCATCCTGTTCGGTGTTCAGGGGTTCAATGACGCTGATCAGCGAGGTGCGGTGGTCGCCACCGTCGATGGCCAGGAGATCACACAGTTGGAATGGGATCAGGCGCACCAGACGGAGTCGCAGCGGCTGCGTGAAGCCATGCCCACACTGGACGCCAAGTTGCTCGACAGCGAGGACGCACGGTACGCCACGCTGGAACGCTTGGTGCGTCAGCGGGTGTTGGCGGTAGCCGCCCAAAAATTCAATCTTTTCACCAGTGACCAGCGCTTGGCCCGCGATCTGCAGAACAACGAAGTCATTGCAAGTTTGCGCCGCCCTGATGGCACGCTGGATGTCGATGCTTACCGTCAGCTGCTGGGGCGCCAGGGCATGACGCCTGAAATGTTTGAAGCCCAGGTGCGGGCCGACCTTTCTCAGCGCCAGGTCGCTCAAGGTATTCAGTCCTCAGGATTTGCCACCGAAGGTCTGGCCAAAGTGTCGCTGGATGCCTTTTTTGAGCAGCGTGAAGTGCGCTTGGCGCGCTTTACCGCCAGCGAATTGGCTGCACAGGTTTCCCTCACCGACGCAGACATGGAAACCTTCTACAACAACAACCCTGCGTTGTTCCAGTCGCAGGAGCAGGCCGATGTGGAGTACCTTGTTCTTGACGCCGCCGCGCTCCAAAAAAACATTGCCTTGGCCGAGGCCGACGTGCGCGCCTATTACGACCAAAACGCGGCCCGCCTGTCGGGCAACGAAGAGCGGCGTGCGAGCCACATTTTGCTGACCTTGGCACCGGATGCCTCGGCTGCCGACAAAGCTGTGGTGCGCGAGAAAGCGGCAGCGTTGCTGGCGCAAGTCAAAGCCGCACCTCATACGTTTGCCGAAGTGGCCAAGGCCAACTCGCAGGATCCGGGTTCCGCAATTAACGGTGGTGACCTGGATTTCTTCGCTCGTGGAGCCATGGTTAAGGCCTTTGAAGATGCCACCTTTGCGCTGCAAAAAGGTGCCATTTCGGAACTGGTGGAGTCCGAGTTTGGCTTCCACATCATTCAATTGACTGACATCAAGACACCGCCGCAGCGCAGCTTTGGCGAGATGCGGGCTGAAATTGAGGCTGAGTTGAAAAAGCAGCAGGCGCAGAAACAATTTGCCGATTCCGCAGAAGCTTTCAGCAATCTGGTCTACGAGCAGGGGGACAACCTCACTGCTGCTGCCGAGCGTTTCAAACTTGAGATTCAGACAGCCAGAGGCCTCACGCGCAAGCCACAAGCCAGCGCTGGCGTGCTGGCCAACGAGCGCTTGCTCAACGCCATTTTTGCAGCCGACTCGATCGACAAAAAACGCAACACAGAAGCCATCGAAACGGCATCGGGGCAATTGGTGTCGGCGCGCATTGTCCAATACGCACCCGCGAGAACACAACCTTTGGCTGAGGTTCGCGACCAGGTGCGCCAGCGTTTGGTGGCCCAACGCTCAGCCGATTTGGCCCGTACAACCGGTGCCAAACAACTGGACGCCTGGAAAAGCGGTGCAGACGCTGCAGGCTTGTCCGCCGCGCTGGTGGTGTCGCGCGACAACGCCCAAGGCCTTAGCGGTCCCATGCTGAACGCAGTACTTAGTGCAGACCCCAAGCAACTGCCTGCCTGGGTCGGTGTCGATTTGGGCGAGCAGGGCTACGCTGTTGTCAAGGTTGACAAAGTGCTGCCACGCCAACCCCGTGACGGACAGGCCAAGATGCAAGAAGTACAGCAATACAGCCAGTGGTGGTCGTCGGCCGAAAGTTCGGCTTACTACGACACGCTCAAAGAGCGTTTTAAAGTGCGCATCAAGGTTCCTGCGCCCAAGCCCGTGGTTGCACCAGCACGTTAAGCAATGAATCTGCAAAAGAAGTCAGAAATCTGATTTTCTTCGCGCTATAATTCAAGGCTTACGGTGGCTGTAGCTCAGTTGGTAGAGTCCAGGATTGTGATTCCTGTTGTCGTGGGTTCGAGCCCCATCAGCCACCCCAAAAGATAAAGTTCAAAGCCCGGTTTATGCCGGGCTTTGCCGTTTCAGCGGGCTCCGTTTGTTCATCAAGTCACCATGCGAAACCGAACACGCATGGTGTCCAGCCAGCAAATGCAAGTACCTGCCCTGGGTACTGAATGCGTCCGATACCCAAACCAAGGACGCGCCGACTTCTGCGACAGAGGACCGGACCGTCCAGCGGTGATCGCACGCGTGCAGCAACTCGTTGAACCTAAAAACGACAGTTGACCGCGCGTTAACCGCTGGAGATGCCTGTGCATACTGAGAATGTTGCCCACAATCAAGCGCACCTCGCTCAGCGGTTGGGTTCAGAGTGCGTTCGTCTGGAGCAGATCACGCAGGCCCAACAGTCTCCGTGGCGCTCCTACAACAGCACCATCTCGGCTTTTCCAGTCAGCAGGGGCTTGCAAAGAATCTTGTAGCCGTCGGCGTCAAAGGCGGTGGCCACGCGATCCAGTGCTGGTGCCTGCGTCACATCGGACACGCTGCCCAAGTAGCACCAGTTGCGGATGACATGAATCTGAACCAGCGTTTCATGGCGCTCCACCAGTCCAATGGCGCCCGGGTAGGGCCAGCAGGCCACGCGCAGGCCGTCCAGGCTGGTGAAGAGGCGGGTGCGGTGTGCTTCTGGGCTTTCGTCGCCGCAGCACACACCAGCACACTGTTTGAGCATGGCGCGAAAGCAAGCGCGGCCAGGTGGTAGTTTCTCCAAACCCAGCGCACCGTAGCAGAGTTTGTGCTGATCGGCCAGGCTGCGCAGGCTCTCCTGTGCGGCGTGGCGGCTGGCGAACAAGCCGTACAGCTGCGGTTCGGTCGCAAAGTTCAGGTCTTTTGAATAGACCACTTCGGGTTTTCCGTCCACCATGCGCAGGGAACACAGTTGGCGGTTTCGGCGCAGCTTCTGGTTCAACAGCGGTTGCTGCTGTTTGATTAGGCTCGCTTCGAGGAGCAGGGCGCCCATTTCACCCGCTGTGCGGATGTGGCTGATGCGCAGGGTCTGGCGCAGCAGCCGTGCTTCGTCGACGTTGCGCAGGTGGGACAGCACACGCTGGCGCAGGTTGATGCTCTTGCCGATGTACAGCGGCAAATCCCCTTCTTGGCCGTGGAACACGTACACCCCAGGCGCTGCGGGCAAGTCGTCAATGGCGGCTCGCAGGTGGGTGGGGTATTCGTAGGTTCGGGCTTGCTCGAATTCAGGGCGGCGGCGAGCGGGTAGGTGCATAAAGCGATCAGCCTCAGTTTGCGCTGGCTTCGAACTGGGCTGCGTTTTTCCCCTTGAAGGGTGCATAAAAGGCTTTGATGGCGGCCATGTCGGCTTCCACGTCGCCGGTTGGTTTGAAGAGTGGACCCAAGCCGCTGCGCTTGGTGTTGTAGTCCATGTAGGCCATCACGATGGGCACCTGGGCACCCAGGGCGATGTAATAAAAACCCGTCTTCCAGTAGCGGGTTTTGCTGCGCGTGCCCTCGGGCGGAACGATGAGTTGCAGTGGTCCGTCTGCCGTGCGGATGGCGTCTGCCGAGGCGGCCACCAGGTTGTTGGACTGCTCCCGGTTGACCGGGATGCCGCCCAACCACTGCATGATGCCGCCGAAGGGCGCCTTGAAGATGCTGTGCTTGCCCATCCAATACGGGTTGAGCCGCAGCGCAAAGGCCACCATGAGTGTGTAGGGCAGATCCCAGTTGCTGGTGTGAGGCGCCGCAATGAACACGCTTTTGGCGGCTTCGGGGGGCAGGGCACCTTCCACTTTCCAGCCGGTGAGTTTGAGAAAAACCACGGAAAAGCCGCGCAGCAGGGTGTTGATAACCGGGGTTGTGAAGATGGTGCGGTGCATGGCTTGTGAGTATCGCTGAAGCGCCCGAGGTGACTGCCAATGCATGACCCGCATGGGTATGCGCGCTACCATCGCCGGCACCCCCGCACACCAGGAGCCACCACCATGCAAGACCGCCTCACGATACAAGGCCTGAATGTGACCATGGAGGGCACAGGGCCCGCCGTGGTGATGCTGCACGGCTGGCCCGACACGCCAGCGCTGTGGGACGACACGGTGGCCAGTCTGCGTGACGGCTACCGCTGTGTGCGCTTTGCCTTGCCTGGGTTCGATCTGAGCCAGCCACCGCGCCCGGTGTCGGTGGACGAGATGTGCGCGCTGGTGGGTGCCGTGGTGGATGCCGTGAGCCCCAACGAGCCGGTGACGCTGCTGCTGCACGATTGGGGCTGTTTCTTTGGCTACGAATACGCGGCGCGCCACACCAGTCGGGTGGCACGGGTGGTGGGGGTGGACATTGGTGACACCAATTCGGGCGCCTATTTGAAGTCGCTCAAGTTCAAAGAGAAGCTCATGATTGCGGGCTACCAGCTGTGGCTGGCGCTGGCCTGGAAGCTGGGCGGCCTGTTGCCGGGAGTGGCCAACCGCATGACGCGCTTCATGGCGCGCACCATCGGTTGCCGCACGGCACCTGAGCACATGGGCTGGCAGATGAACTACCCCTATGCGATGCAGTGGTTTGGCTCTTATGGCGGGCTGCGCGGCGTGGCGCGGGTGGGCCAGGTGCTGGGGCCGCAGTTGCCCACGCTGTTTTTCTTTGGCAAGCGCAAACCGTTCATGTTTCACTCCCCGCGCTGGCTGGCGGCCCTGGGCACCACGCCCGGGTGTGGCGTGCAGGGCTTTGACGCCGGCCACTGGCTGATGCGCCAGAAGCCGGCGCTGTTTAACGCCAGTGTGCGCCGTTGGCTGGACCAGGCCACGGCGCCCAAGGCTCCAGAAGCGCCATGAAGCCCGAAGACCTGGAACGGCTGCTGACCGTGGAAATGCCGTTTGGCAAACACAAGGGCACGCCCATTGCTGACCTGCCCGGCAACTACCTGAACTGGTTTGCGCGCGAGGGCTTTCCGAAAAGTGAAGTGGGCCACCTGCTTCGGCTCATGCATGAAATCGATCACAACGGCTTGAGCGACTTGCTCACCCCGCTGAGGCGCCGTTGAGGGTGCCTGCTTTCGCCGGTCAAGCCGGTAAATTCAATGCCTCAACTACCCGCGCTGCGGCATACGCGTCGTTGGCTGCGTAGACCAACTGGCCTGGGCTCAATTGCGGGTTGGCCCAGTTTGACGTGGCGGCTTTTTTTGACTTGATGAAGCGCTGCCTGAACAGCACGGCTACCGCGCCTTTGACGCCCATGTCCTTGCGGTAGCCGCGTTGGCGGAACACCTGGTTGAGTTCCAGCACGGCTGCGGGCGCCACGGCCAGTTTGGCCACGATGCGCCGGGTGTCATCACCCAGCCCAAAACCAGCCTTGGTGTGGCCCGCGTGAGCCAGCAGTTCGGCCACCTGCTCGCGGCAGCCGGGGTCCGTCAGCTGAAACACCCAGGCGTGTTGTAGCGTGGACAGTTGCACGATGTGCGGCCCATCAGACACCTGATCTTTCACAAAGGTGGGTTTGGACTCGGTGTCAAAACCCCACACCGGGTGATCGCGCAACGCTGCCACCGCTTCGGCAGCCTGGCGGGCGGTCTCGACCAGCGTGATGCGATCCAGACCCAGGCGGTCAAACTCGGGCAATAGGGCAATCTCGTCTTTGCTGGGGGTTGGGCGGGTGGCGTTCATGGGCTGGGGCGGCGGCAAGCCGCCGCGCGGGATCGATAATGGGACATTGTGCAACGCCACTGCCAAGCAGCCTTGGGCTCCATGACCTACACCCTCAAACTCTTCGTGTCTGACGATACCTTACCCGCGCAGCGCCAGGGAGCCGAGCGGCTGTTTCGCGAAGCGCTGGAAACCACGCTGGGTGATCCAGCCTTGGTCGCTCCGGTGTATGCGGCCTACCAGCGCATTGCAGCCCTGCATGGCGAAGCACCCGATGTGGATGCGCTCACGGTGGACGAGCGCATGCTGTTTGAGCACTGGCAACTGGCCGAGGCCGCTGCGTTGTCGGCGGTCTGGGGCCCTTACCGCAGCCTGGACGAAGGTACTTACGAGATTGTGCTTCCCGGCTGAACCGCAGACCAGCAGGCAGTGTCTTGATTCACCGATAATTGAGGGTTGTGATTTCGTCCTCCCAGGGCGCTCATTCCCTTTGAAGGACCCTCCATGAAAAAAACATTCCCCTTGCGCGCTGAAGGCAAGCACCCCGACCGCGTGCTAGAAGCCGTCAAGCACGAAATCCGCAAATACATCAAGCGCGAACGCCGCCGCGATGTGCCCGAAGGCGCTGACTTCTGGGACTTTGACTGCAAGTTCGGCGCTGACAAAGACACCGCCGCCGCCATCGCCCCAGCAACACTCACCGCCGCATTGGACGCCCTGGCGCAGGCTGGCGGCGGACAATGCTACGTGGAACTGCTGGCCAAGCCCGCCGTGTGGGAACGGCGCCCCGCAGGCCAGGCCGCTGCCGACGAAGCGGCACCATCTGCGGATGGCACCTGATACCCATGCCCCTGCCACCGACCACGCCGCTTCTTGAGCTGGTGACCCAAGCCCCGCTGGAGGGC
>Ga0209066_10005154_pt1 | contig 13907 bp, 15 predicted proteins | sample All_14_2_FD_187198 | JGI IMG/M metagenome (GOLD analysis project Ga0209066, IMG submission 187198) | Freshwater microbial communities in response to fracking from Pennsylvania, USA - Allegheny Zone_MetaG_DW_15 (SPAdes) (version 2) ...
GATCGGTGCCGCCGGAGGGCTGCTTTTCAATGAGGAGGGCGGCACCGATCATGCCGGCGCGGTAATGCATGATGCGGAGGCCCATGCCCTGCTGATGGGGATCGGGCGTGGAAATGCCGCAGCCGTCATCTTTGACTGCGAGGGTGAGGGCTTCCGCAGTGGCGGAGAGGCTGATGCGGACGTGCCGTGCGTGGCCGTGCTTGACGGCATTGCTGACGGCTTCCTGCGCGATGCGGTAGAGATGGGTGGCGGCGGTGTTGTCGTAGAGCGGGACGGACGGCACGCATTCAAACTGGCAGTCGATCTGGAAGAGGCTGGTGGTGCGTGCGGCGAGATCGTGGAGGGCGGACATGAGGCCGTCCGGCTCAGCGGCGACAGGGTGGAGGCCACGGGCGAGGCTGCGCGTGAGAGCGACGGTTTTTTTGAGGAGGTCGGAGATCTGGGTGGCGGCGGCGACTTCGGGCGCGGAACGGGAGGCGAGGCTGCGGCTGAGCATGGTGGCCATGATGCTGAGGCCGGCGAGCTGCTGGCCGAGATCATCATGGAGATCCCGGCCGATGCGCTGCTGCTCGCGCTCGCTGATCTGAAGAATCTCCTGCTCCAGGCGCTGGCGGTCGGCTTCGGAGGCGGCAAGACGATGCTCCTTGTCGAGCTGGGAGAGGGCGCGGCGGACGACGGTGGGAACGAACTCGATGAAGTTCACGTCCTTGACGAGGTAGTCGAGCGCGCCGCGCTTCATCATGTCCACAGCGACGCGTTCATCGCCCTGACCGGTGATGATGATGAAGGGGACGGAACGGCCCATGGTGATCATGGACTCAATGAGAGCGGGGCCTTCCATGTCGGGGAGCTTGAGATCGAGCAGGAGCAGATCTGCACGGTGCTGCTTGAGCCAGTGGGTGGCCTCCAGACCGGAGCCGACGGTGGAGGTGTGGAAACCTTCGCGCCGGAGGGCGCGCTCGATGAGGCGTGTCAGTCCCGGATCATCATCCACGACGAGGATGGTGAGGGGTGCGGGAGAGGCGGCCATGAGAAGAGGTCAGGGCTGGCCGTTGATCTCGGGGACCTGGACGAGGGAGACGTACATGCCGAGCTGCTTGATGGCCTCGGCAAACTTGTCGTAGTCCACGGGTTTGACGATGTAGCTGTTGCAGCCGAGGAGGTGGCAGCGCTCGATTTCGCGAGGGTCATCGGTGGTGGTGAGCATGATGACGGGGAGCTTGCGCAGGGAGGGGTCTTCCTTGATCTGGCGGAGGGCTTCGACGCCGTCCACCTTGGGCATGCGGATGTCGAGGAGGAGGAGGTAGGCGGTGTCACTTTTGCGGTGGGGGCCGGGGCCGCGACGGAAGAGGAAGTCGAGGACATCCTGGCCGTTTTCGAAACGCTGGATGGGATTGTGGAGACCGACGCGGCCAAGATTTTTCTCGATGAGCCGAGCGTGGCCGGCATCATCCTCCGCGATGATGATCACTACTTCCTGAGTCATGGGGCTCATTTTTTAGATGGGTTTTTGATGGCTGGCAAGCTGACAAAGAAAGAGCTGCCCTGGCCGGTGACGGATTCGACCCAGATCCTGCCGTCGAGGCGTTCCAGAATGCGCTGGGCGATTGTGAGGCCCAGGCCTTCGCCGGTGCCGTGTGCTGGGTTGAGGCGGTGGAAGATTTCGAAGGCCTTCTGCTGATGTGCGGTGGCGATGCCGATGCCGTTGTCCTTCACTTCATAAACGACCTGTGCTCCTTCGACGCGGCCGCTGACGGTGATGTGGCCGGGGCGTGCGGGGTCGAGATATTTGATGGCGTTGTCGAGGAGATTGGAGAAGACCTGATTGATCTGGGTGGCATCGCCAAGGCAGTCTGGAAGAGCGCCTATGTCCAGCCGGGCGCCGGCCTGCTGGACCTGGAACTCCATGGCGTGAGCGATCTGCTGGAGCATCTCCTGCATGGAGAGGGGCTCGACGGTGAGGGCGGCGCGGCCGAGGCGTGAGAAGCGCAGGAGGCCTTTGAGGAGGGAGTCGATCTTGGAGACGCCGGCCTGGATGAAGCCGAGGGACTCGGGGATGTCCTCCTCAATGGCGAGGCGGAGATCGGCCTTGGCGATGGTGGAGTCCGGGGAGGCGGCGAGGGTTTTCTGCAGGCCTTCGCAGGTGCGGGTGAGCTCGCGGCTGAAGCCCTGGATATTGACGAGGGGGGAGCGGAGATCGTGAGAAGCGACGTACACGATGGCTTCGAGCTCCTTGTTTTTTTCGGCGAGGGACTGGGCGAGCTCGGCGAGTTTTTCCTCATCGCGTTTGCGCTGGGTGATGTCTGTGCGGATGGCGATGTACTGCTGGGGTTTGCCGGCGGCATCGACGAAGGGAAAGATGGTGGTGTGGACCCAGTAGATGCTGCCGTCCTTGGCGCGGTTGCGGATTTCGCCCTTCCAGGTTTTGCCGTGGCCGATGGTGCTCCAGAGGTCGTGGAAGAACTCCTTGGGATGATGGCCGGAATTGATGATGCGGTGATCCTGGCCGAGGAGCTCTGCGCGGGAGTATTTGGAGATCTCGCAGAACTTGTCGTTGACGTAGGTGATGATGCCGCGCGCGTCGGTGGTGGCGACGATGGAGTGGGCATCGAGCGCGGCCTTGAGGTCGATGAGCTCTTTGACGGGGACGAGGTGCGAGTCTGAGGGGGGGGCGCCCTTGGGAAGGTCTGCGGCGGGAGGGGTGGTTTCAAGGCGCTGGAGCCGTTCGATCAGCTCTTCCTTGGTCATGCGGGAGTAGTCAGTCATGCGTGCGGCAGTGTGGCGGGGGAGACGCCAAAGCACAGCAAAAAAAATGCGGGGTCACTTCATGCGGGATTTCAGCCTGATCGTTTCTCCCGCGACCATGAAGCGGCCATGACCGCGATGGTGCAGGGTGCGGGGATCTTTTACGGCGGGGTCAATCCATGCCTGGACGACTTCGAGGACAAAGAGGTCGTACTTTGAGACCATGCGGGTGTCCACCACGCGGCACTCCAGACTGGCATGGCATTCGGCGATGAGCGGTGCGCCCACCTGGCTGGCGGGGAGGGGCGTGAGACCGAAGCGTTTGAACTTGTCGGTCTTTGCGCCGGAGGCATTGCCACAGGCCACCACCTTCTCCGCGAGTTCCACGGCGGGGATGTTGATGACGCATTCTCTGCTGGCCTTCATCAGACCAAAGGAATGATTACGGTCACTCATGACGCAGGCCACCAGCGGGGGCTCAAATTCCAGCATCATGTGCCAGGACATGGTCATGACATCGCGGCGGTCCTCATAGGCCGTGGTCACCAGAACGACAGGTCCCGGCTCCAGCAGGCCATAAACCTTGGACAAGGGTAAGGATCTGCGGGCCATGGGCGAATCAGGACTTCTTGGTCTTCCATTCCTGCGGCGGCACCAGACGCACATTGTCGGGCCAGGCGGCGCCTTGTTTGATCCAGTCATGCACCTGCTTCAGGTCTTCAGGTTCCAGGCCGTCCGGGGTCGGAGGCATGGCCACGGGGCTCTCATGTCCCAGCAGCAGCACTTTGTAAAGCAGGCTCTGGTGCGGAGAACCCGGCAGGATCACCGGGCCGCTGCGCCCGCCCTTCATTGCCAGGCTGCGGGTTTCGAGATTCAACCCGGCGCAGACGTACTGGTGCTGGTGGCATTCGAGGCAGCGGGACTCGAGGAGGGGCTTGACCTGGCTCACAAAATCCACCTCCTGAGGCGGCTCCATCTGCATGCAACTGGTCAGGCCCACGGCTGCGGTAAGGGCGATGTACGCGATGAGTTTCATGAGGGGAAAAGGGTGGCTCAGGCGGCAAAACCGAAGCGGTGCTTCACCTGGGCGGAGTCGAGATCAAGCGACCGGCCGAGGAGGCGGGAGGCGAGGCGCTCTGCGGCGACGCGGAGCATGCGGTCAGCCTGCCCGGCTTCGAGCACGAGGCCTTCATGCTTGATGGCGTGGATGCGGGCGCCGACGATGAGGAGGTTCATGAGGAAGTCCTCCGCCTCGACGGGGTCGTCCGTGCGGTGGGTGTCCACACGCTGGTTGTGCTGGGGGTGGATGACGTAATCGATGTCAAATTTGGCGATCATGGTGGTGGTGTGGTTGAGTGGTCGAGATTGCAGGGAGAGTGTGCCATGCAAGGAGGCGGGTGGCTCTGCGGGCGGTGGCGTTTTTGGGTCCGATCTTGTGCGGCGGTACGGGTGGTGAGGGGCAGGCTTTGGGGACTACTCCACTTCGGGCACGACGAGCACGGGGCACTTAGCGTTTTTTAAAACATCATCCGCAAGGCTGCCTATGAGGAGGTGGTAGAGTGTGCTATGAGGATGGGCGCCGAGGATGATGAGGTCGGCATGGAGACCGCTGGTTTCCGCGAGCACCTCGTCCGCGCCTGCATCCACCATCTGCCGCACGGTGGCCTGCACTCCGGCCTGGGTGAGCTCAGCGACCTTTTCCAAAAGCACTTCATAATTGCGGCGGAGGAGGTCGTGAGAGGGTTTCTTCATTCCCACGGACCAGATCAGGCCGTCCTCGACGACGGTGGGCTGTTTCGGGACGATGTGGACCACGACGACCTTGCTGTTGAAGGCCCTGGCAAACAAGGAGGCGTGCCTGAGGACTTCGACGGCGAGGCTGGAGAGATCGACAAGCGCGACAATGGTTTTCATGGGACGACGCCCTCCAAGGCTGGTTTGACGATGAGAATGGAGCAGGGCAGGCGGGTGAGCAGGCGCTCTGCGGTGGAGCCCATGAGCATGTAGCGGAGATTGGTGCGCCCCTTGCCGCCCATGATGATGAGGTCGGCCTTGCATTCCTGCGCGTGGGCGGTGATGCCGGCGGCGTAGTTCATGGATTCGTGGAGGACTTCAGTGGCGTGGATGCCCTCCGCAGCCGGGCCAATGAAATCATGCAGCCCCTGGCGGAGATTTTTCATGTGCGCCTGACGCTCGTTTTCGGTGAAGACGAGGCTGGGATAGACTGATTCCACAAACGCGCCGCGGGTGGGGACGATCCATGGCTCCTGCCACACATGGAGGAAATCCACGCTGGCGGAATCTTTGATGGCGATGCGACGGGCTGCGGCCACCACTTCGCGCGAGGTCTCTGAGAAATCGATGCAGGCGACGACTTTCTGAAAGGCGTGGGAATGACCGGAGCGGACGAGCAGAACGCGGGAAGGGGACTTGCGGGCCAGCTTGCCGGAGATGGAGCCGACGCCAGCGGCGGTCTCGCCCGTGCCTGTGATGCCGGCGACCAGAAGGTCTGCGTGCAAACGGCGGACGTGCTCAAGGATTTCATGCAGAGGGATGCCAACGGCGATGGTGGCTTCCACACCGGCGGGGACTTCGGATTGCGCCAGCCAGGCGGTGAGGGCGGTGCGTGCGCCTTCGGTGGCGATGGCGGCCTGGCTTTCGTAGCTGGATTCGCGGCTGGCGGCCAGGGTGGCCACGGCGGCGGAGTCCACCACGTGGAGCACATGAAGGGTGGCGCCCTGCAGACGGGCGATGCGTGAGGCTTGTTCGAGGGCTGCGCGGGATCCGGTGGAAAAATCCACCGCGACGAGGATGGTTTTGAGCGTGTTCATGGGAATGGAAGGATCAGTGCGGAGGTTTGGGCGTGGTGGAGGGGGCCGGGGCAAGGTGGTGCTCACTGGCTTCGACCAGGGCCAGGGTCTGGCGGATCGCGTCTGCATCCACCGCGACGGCGAAGTGCGAAAAGTCGGAGGCCTTGGGGCTGATGCGCTGGATGATCATGCCCACGAGTTCGGGGCGGGTGCCGGTGGCATGGATGAAGACGGGAGCGCCGCTGTCTCCGGGATAGACGTCTGAATTGATGAGAAAGCGGCCATGGGCCTGGGAGGTGCCCAGGGGATAGGAGGCGACCCTGCCGCTGCGCAGCAAGGGGAAGGCGCCGTCTGTGCCGGGGAGGACTTCGGGATAGCCCAAAAAGAACACTTCCTCTCCCACGTGGAGAGCCTTGCCATTGCGTGAAAGCGAGTTCTCCTCCAGGCAGGAGGGAACATCCGCGCGGGCGGCGATCTCCGGCGGGAGGTGCAGGGCAAAGGCGGCGATGTCGAAGTCCGGATGGCGGACATAAAACTTCTTTTTGCCCGCCGGCTTTGGCGGGTTGAAGCCGAGCAGGGCCACGCGGGCCTCGCCCGTGGCATCCGGCATGCGAAAACCGATGATGAGCGGCCCTTTGCCCATGGTTTCCAAAACATGGACGGAGGTGAACACGACGGGAACCCTGCCGCCGGGTGCGCGGGCGTCACGGTGATTGATGACGAAGCCGGTGGCGGCACCGCCGAAGGTGGCCAGGGGGTAGGTGGACCACATCATCTTTTCGCTGACGTTCATGCGCCCGGCGCAGGAGGAGCCTATGAACGGCAGGGAGAGGGCGAGGAGGAAGACGAGTGAGGGGGGCTTGATCATCGGGGCTTCCGAGTGCCGGGGGGCGTTCAAGAGAGATTCTGAAGGCGGGTGGCAGTGGAGATGAGGAGCGTTAGGCCATGGCGGAAGTCCGGAGCAACGGGGAGACGCCCCTGATGAGGCTCAGTAAACGGCTGAGATGGATGAAGGGCTCTTCCTCATGGCGGCGGCATGGGGGCGCATGCACCTGCTGACCGCCTCATGAAAGCCTCCTTGCTTGCCGCCGCGCTCACTCTGGCAATCCTGCCAGGATGCCATAAAATACCCGATGACAGCAGGCCGACGCATCCGGAGGCGGTGCCGGGCCCTGCGCCAAGGCCCAGGCCTGACGCGGCGCCGATACCAGCACCTGTCATTCCTGTGCCGCCGGTCTCAGGGGCTGCGCACGGGCCCATGCCTCTGCCGCCGAAGCCGGGAGCGGGAGACGGTCAGTTTTGAGCAAGGCTGGCACACAGAGAGCATGCCGTGATTTTGAAATCTCCGCTTATAACCAACCCCATGAACGAGAAGCTCGACACTCTGCTGGAAAAGATGCACGCGCTGGAAAAAGAGATCCTGCGGGAGCTGCAGAAGAAGGAGCTGGAGTTCTTCTATGAGGTGAGGCAGGGCAGGGTGCGCTTCACGGAGGAGGCACGCGCGAGGCACCGGCTGCTGGTGAAGCGGTTTGCGAGCTACATCCGCGACTCGCGCTTCATGATTCTCCTCACCACACCGGTGATCTGGGCGTGCGTCATCCCCATCGCGCTGCTGGATGCGGCGATGATCGTTTACCAGGCGATCTGCTTCCCGGTGTATGGGGTGCCGAAGGTGAAGCGGAGTGATTACATCAAACTGGACCGGCGGCACCTGGCGTACCTGAACTGGGCGGAGAAGTTCAACTGCGAGTATTGCGGGTATGCGAACGGGGTGCTGGCCTGCGCCACGGAGATCGCCGCGAGGACAGAGCAGTACTGGTGCCCGATCAAGCATGCGCTGCGGATGAAGTCGATGCACAGCCGCTACCGGCACTTCTTTGAATACGGGGATGCCGAGGGGTACCGGAGCCAGATCGAAACGGTGCGGCGGTCGTTTGAAGACCTTGGGGACAAGGATGCGGCCGAGCCTGCGGAGGCGACCGGCACATGATCCGCCCGGCAATCACCAAACCATGAGGAGCCGCACATGCGTATTGATAGCAGAGTCTTTCCACCACCATGAAAACCAAGACCACAAAGACGCCGACACCGACAGCCGCCGAAGCACCCGCGAAACCCCTGCCACGCAAGCTGGGGGCCGACCACAGCGAGACCGCGAAACGGCCGCGCAAGCATGACAACAACTTCAAGCAGTCGAAGGACCTGCGTGAAGACCGGGGCATCCGGCAGTTGAAGTCGGGCCCGAAATCCCAGTCCGCCCGCGGCGGACGATGAACCCGCTCCCCAACCTCTCATGCCATGAATGCTGCTGACACCACCCCCCATCCTGCGGAACTCTGCATCCGGCGCACGCTGGAGCGGACGGAAGACTATGTGCGACGTGAGCCGACCAAGGCGGTGGGAGCCGCCTTGGGTGCGGGCCTGGTGCTGACCCTGCTGCCGGCACGGAGCCTGGTGAGGCCGCTGGCGATCGTGGGAGCAGCGATGCTGCCGCCCGTTCTGGTGGGGCTGGGCCTGATCAAGGCCTTTGAGCTTTGCTTTCAAAAAACGCCGGGCGCGGAAGTGGCGCCGACGGATTCGCCCTGAACTTCTTTTTCACCCCCATGCCTCACAGCATACGATTGACGCGCCTGTTTTCGATGGCGGACCAACTGGCGGCGCAACTGCAGGGAATGCAGTTTGCGGGCCTGCAAAGGCCGGAGGCGGCGTGGCGTCCGGATGTGAACGTGTATGCGCATGAAGACCGGCTGGAGGTGTGCGTGGATCTGGCGGGCGTGAGCAAGCAGGAGATCCAGGTGGAGGTGGAACCCCGACGGCTGGTGGTGCGCGGGGAGCGCCAGGAGCCGGACAGCGGCTGCGAGGCCTCGGGCTGCTGCCGCATTTTGGTGATGGAGATTCCGGACGGGAGCTTTGCACGGGTGCTGGAATTTCCCGTGGCGGTGGACACCGAAAAGGTGAGCGCCAAACAGGACAACGGCTGGCTGTGGATCACGCTGCCGCTGCAGACGGAGGATGAGTCATGATGGAGAACCTGAGCATGAAAGTGGCTGAAGCGGGAGCGGCGCCGGTGGAAGCGAGCGAGGCTGCTGCGGAGTCGGGCGGCGAAGTCGTGACGCTGGTGCCGGGGGCGGTGGATGTGCTGCCGATTCTGCCGCTGAAGGACACGGTGGTTTTTCCTGACACCCTGATGCCGCTGAGCATCGGGCGGGAGTCGAGCCTGCGGATGCTGGAGCAAAGCCTGTCTCAGAGCAAGCTGCTGGGGCTGGTGCTGCAAAAGGACAAGGAGAGCGAAAACCCGACGGTGGAGGAGCTGTACGAGCACGGGGTGATCGGGCGGGTGGTGCGCATGATCCGGCAGGAAAGCGGGGTGGTGATCCTGGTGCGCGGAGAGCAGCGCATGCGGATCAAGAAAGTGGTGCAGGAGGAGCCCTACATGAAGGCTGAGGTGGAGATGCTGAGCAGCGTGCTTTCGCCCAAGGAGGATGATCTGGCGGAGGCGGCGGTGAGGAATCTGCGCGAGTCCGCCGGGAAGCTGCTGAGCCTGAGGCCGGACCTTTCGGAGGAGGTGAAGAGCCTGTTTTCAAGCATCGACAACGCCAGCACGCTGACAGACATCCTGGCGGCGAACCTGAGCATCGAGACGGAGGCGAAGCAGAAGCTGCTGGAGGAAACGCACGTGGCGCGACGGGTGGCGGCGCTGGAGGTGCACCTGGGCAACCAGCTTCACATCGCGGATCTGCAGAACAAGCTGCGCGAGAACGTGAGCAGCGAATTTTCCGAGGCGAAAAAGCGCGCGTACCTGCGCGAGCAACTGCGTGCGATTCAAAAGGAGCTGGGCGAGGACGGCAGCGGTGAAGAGCAGGTGGAGGACATCCGCCAGCGGCTGGAGAAAGCGGAACTGCCCGAGAAAGCAAGAGTGCAGGCGGACCGTGAGCTGAAGCGGCTGGAGGTGATCCCGCCGCAGAGCCCGGATCATTCGGTGATCGTGAACTACCTGGAAACTCTGGCGGAGCTGCCGTGGAATGTGCTGAGCGATGAGAAGGTGGATCTGCACAAGGCGCAGGAGATTCTGGACCGGGACCACTTTGGACTGCTTAAGGTGAAGAAGCGGCTCATCGAGTATCTCGCGGTGCGGAAACTGAATCCCACGGGGCGGGGGCCGATCCTGTGCTTTCTGGGGCCGCCGGGCGTGGGCAAGACCAGCCTGGGGCAGTCGATTGCTGAAGCGCTGGGGCGGAAGTTTGCGCGCATCAGCCTCGGAGGGCTGCGGGATGAAACGGAGATCCGCGGACACCGCCGGACGTACATCGGCTCGATGCCGGGGCGCTTGATGCAGGAGCTGAAGCGGCTGGGGACGCGCAATCCGGTGCTGATGCTGGATGAGATCGACAAGCTGGGCGCAGACTTTCGCGGAGACCCTGCCAGCGCGCTGCTGGAGGTGCTGGACCCGAGGCAGAACCAGGAGTTTACGGACCGGTACATTGACGTGCCGTTTGATCTTTCGCAGATCATCTTCATCGCTACGTGCAACACGATGGACACGATTCCAGCGCCGCTGCGCGATCGCATGGAGGTGGTGGAGCTGTCCGGCTACACGGAGCGCGAGAAGCTGAGCATCGCGAAGAACTACCTGGTGAAACGGCAGCTCAGCGAGCATGGGCTGACGGAGGAGCAATGCACGTGGAGCGACGAGGCGCTGGAGCGTGTGATCGAGGACTACACGCGTGAGGCCGGGGTGCGAAACCTGGAGCGGCAGATCGCGTCGGTGACGCGGCACATCGCCGCGAGCGTGGCGAAGGAGGAGACCGAACGGGCGCATGTGACGCCGGGGATTGTGCGGGAGGCGCTGGGACCGGCGGCGTTTGTGCGGGAGAGCAAGCTGCAGACGAGCGTGCCCGGCGTGGTGACGGGGCTGGCCTACACCACGGCGGGCGGCGAGGTGCTGCACATCGAGGCAATTCGTTTTCCTGGCAAAGGCGGCTTCACGCTGACGGGGCAGCTCGGGGATGTGATGAAGGAGTCTGTGAGAGCGGCGCTGAGTCTGGTGCGCAGTCGTGCGGTGCAGCTTGGCATTGATCCGGAGAGCTTTGACAAAAACGAAGTGCATGTGCATGTGCCCGCAGGGGCGGTGCCGAAGGACGGGCCGTCTGCGGGGATCGCGATGTTCACGGCGCTGGCCTCGCTGTTTTCCAACCGGCCGGTGAGCAAGGATGTGGGCATGACGGGCGAGGTGACGCTGCGGGGGCTGGTGCTGCCGATCGGAGGGCTGAAGGAGAAATCCATCGCGGCGCTGCGTGCGGGACTGAAGACGATCATCGTACCGAAGCTCAACGAGAAGGATGTGCCTGACCTGCCGGAGGAGGTGAGGCAGCGGCTCAAGATCATTCCGGTGGAAACGGTGGACGAGGTGCTGGCGGCGGCGCTGGAACCGGAGGCGGAGAAGGCATGAGTCATGAAAGCGATGCGTCTGGAATCAAGCGGCGGGCCGCTGCTTTATCGCGAGGTGGCGCGGCCTTCGGCTGCGGCAGGACAGGTGCTGGTGAAGGTGACGGCGTGTGCCGTGTGCCGCACGGATCTGCATGTGCTGGATGGTGAACTGGCGCACCCGAAGCTGCCACTGATCCCCGGGCATGAGATCGTGGGGCGCATTGAAGAACTGGGGGAAGGGGTGACGGGATTTGAGACAGGGCAGCGTGTGGGCATTCCCTGGCTGGGATGGACTTGCGGAGCGTGCGACTACTGCCGCAGCGGCCGCGAGAACCTGTGCGACGGGGCGAAATTCACCGGCTACACGCTGGACGGTGGCTATGCGGAGTACACGGTGGCGGATGCGCGCTACTGCTTTCCGCTGCCGGGAGATGAGAGTGATGTGGCGATGGCACCGCTGCTGTGTGCAGGGCTCATCGGCTACCGCTCGCTGATGAAGACGGGCGCCGCGCGGCGTGTGGGGCTCTATGGCTTTGGAGCTGCGGCGCACATCGTCATTCAAGTGGCGCGGCATCAGGGGCGGGAGGTGTATGCGTTCACGCGGGCAGGGGACGAGGAGGCGCAGAACTTCGCACGCCGGCTGGGTGCGGTGTGGGCGGGGAGCTCCGATGAACGCGCGCCGGAGCTGCTGGATGCGGCGATCATCTTTGCACCGGTGGGGGCGCTGGTGCCTGCCGCTCTGCGTGCGCTGGCAAAAGGCGGCAAGGTGGTGTGCGGCGGGATTCATATGAGCGACATTCCGGCGTTTCCGTACGCCGACCTGTGGCAGGAGCGGAGCATCTGCTCCGTGGCGAATCTCACACGGAGTGATGGAGAGGAGTTTCTGCCGCTGGCGGCACGCATCCCGGTGCGGGTGGAGACGCAGAGCTTTCCGCTGGAGGCGGCCAACGAGGCGCTGGCCATGCTGCGCGCCGGACGACTCACCGGTGCGGCGGTACTGATACCACAACCTGCTTTTTTATGATCTGCGCCGCGACTCAACGACTGCTGGATTTCCTTTCCGACAAGGATTCGTACCCGCATCAGCCGCCGGAGGTGCGGATGGTGCAGACGCATGCGTCGTGGGTGTTCATCGCGCCGCCGTTTGTGTGCAAGATCAAGAAGCCGGTGAGCATGGGCTTTCTGGATTTTTCCACGCTGGAACTGCGGCATGAGGACTGCAAACGCGAGGTGGCGCTGAACCGACGGCTGGCGGAGGATGTGTATCTGGGGATCGAGCCGATCTGCGAGCATGAGGGCAGGCTGCATTTCGGCGGTTATGGCGAGGTGGTGGAATGGATGGTGAAGATGCGGCAGATGGACCCGCGCTATTTTCTGCCGGAGCTGATGGAGAAGGGGGAGGTGAGCACGCGGGAGATGGACCGGATCGTGGAGCGGTTGCAGCGCTTTTATGCCACGCAGCCGCCGCTGCCGGCGGAGGAGGTGAGAAGCGCAAACGAGCACCTGAGGCAGTGCACGGAGGACAACTTCACCAGCGCGGCGGAGTTCGTGGGAGAGAGCCTTTCTCAGCAGGTGCTGGACGCGGTGGCGCACTACACGCGGGAGTTTTTCCAGCATGAGAGCGCGCTGCTTGAATCGCGGCTGCGTGATGGCTGGATCCGAGACTGCCATGGGGACCTGCATCTGGACCACATCCACCTTTCACCGGAGGCGGTGCGGATCTATGACTGCATCGAGTTCAACACGGACTTTCGCTGCATTGACGTGGCGTGTGACATCGCGTTTCTGGCGATGGACCTGGATTTCAACGGGCGCGCGGATCTGGCGCGGTATCTGGTGGAGCGCTTTGCGGTGCTGCTGGATGATCCGGGAATGCGCGGGCTGATGGATTTTTACAAGTGCTACCGGGCCTGCGTGCGGGGCAAGGTGGAGAGCCTGCATGCGAATGCCGAGACGGTGAAGGCGGGCGAGAAGGAGGCGAGCCTGCAACTGGCGCGGCGCTACTTTCAACTGGCGCTGCGATACGCGGTGGCGGGGAGCGGGCCCTGTGTGTTTGTGTTCATGGGGAAGGTGGCGTCCGGGAAGTCCGCGCTGGCGGAGGCGCTGGGAAAGGAGACGGGGTGGGCGGTGCATTCGTCCGACCGGCTGCGCAAGACCCTGGCGGGGACGCCTTTGAACCATCGCGGGAGCGAGGAGGAGCGTGCGGCGCTGTATGCGCCGGCGATGACGCAGAGGACGTACGAGGGGTTGTTTGAGAAGGCGGTGGCGGCGTTGCGAAACGGGGAGAGCGTGATTGTGGACGCCACGTTTTCCAAACGGGAGCACCGCGACGCGTTGAAGGAGCGGCTGAAGGCGGAGGGGTATGAGGTGCGATGGATCGAGGCCCATGCCAGCGAAGCGGTGGTGTGCGAAAGGCTCAAGGAGCGAGACCAGGATGATGCCGTGGTGTCTGATGCGCGGCTGGAGGACTACAGGCGGCTGAGCGCGGGGTATGAACCGCCTGATGAGCTGGGGGCGGAGGAGAAGATTTCCATTCTCGCTGACGACGGACTGGAGGAGGTTTTTGGCGGGATGCTGCGTCAGCTTGTGGTGTGGTAGAAGATGGCACACTCTGGTTCGCGGCCACGGACGATGCGGCGGCCCTGAAGGGGGCCGAAGGCGGAGGTGATGACAGTGCACTGGCGTTCGGTGCCGTCTCCATCGTAGAAGAGGAGGACCCAGTCGCGGGTTTTGCCGAGTTCATGGGCGTGGGCCGAATTGGAAAAGAGGGCGGTGTAGTGGCGGGGGCCGCGCGTGGTGTGCAGGATGGGAAGCCAGGCTGCGCCGGTGGGATTGAAGCGCCGGGGTGCGACGAGCTTGATTTTACCTGCGGCGGCATCGGCGCGGTACTGGCGGTCCACATCGAGGAGTTCGGCGACGGTGGGC
>Ga0209066_10005155_pt1 | contig 13907 bp, 11 predicted proteins | sample All_14_2_FD_187198 | JGI IMG/M metagenome (GOLD analysis project Ga0209066, IMG submission 187198) | Freshwater microbial communities in response to fracking from Pennsylvania, USA - Allegheny Zone_MetaG_DW_15 (SPAdes) (version 2) ...
TAAATATTCAACATCCGTTTTGTTTCATGGATATTGCCAGCTATTGACGAGGAAAAAGGAAGTTTGGTTCCCATATAGAGAAATATTTGCAAAATAAAAACATCCACAGAAGTGGATGTTTTTATTGAATTTGGATATAAGATAAATTCACTCTGTTTTATCGAAAATTATTTTTTCATGAAACAGAGTGAAAAAATGTTATGGGATCGAATATGAAGTCAATTCAATAGTGCTGTCTAATCCGCTGCCAATGGAAACAGTCTTGACCAAGCCGATATTGAGGGCATACCAATTCGTGTTGTTAAGTGCGATCACATTTGCGAGCGGACCGCCTCCCATATCGAGCGCGATATTTATCGTGACCTGGCAATCCACACGCATGGCGTCGAATGTCCCTGCAGGAACGGTGATGGACTCAACTCCAACAGCGGTGCAGTTCTGGGTTGTCTGATTGCTGGCAGGGAAGGCTTGGCCGTTGATGGTCTGAGTGCCTTCCAAAGTCAGGGACTGGGACCAAGTGTCGCCGGGGTTGAGCGAGGCGGGCAATGTCACACCGTCCATTGCGGTGGTTTGGAAATCCACAGTGGTACCTTCTGCGCTCACACTGGCAGACCCTCCGCCTGATGGATTGAGCGCGATCAGGTTGCCGTTCTCGCAATTCCATTTGCCCTGACGGGTCACACCCGATCCAAAAACATCTTGCTCAGTGAAACCTGTCCCTTCGATGCTTACGATGCTATGAACATAGGTGTCAGGATTTTGACTCGTGAGATTGTAGTTCCATATTGCACCAACAACGATGGGCATATACGGGTTATCACATGCAGCGTTTGCAGGCGGATTTTCAACCACCGCCTCTGTTGCCGGACCTGGAGATGGGTTGCCATCAATTGAAGTTGGTGCGGCATCTGTGGCTGGGGCACTCACGCCAAGATTGCACGCCAACATGGAAAGGGTGAGGGATGTAATTGCAAATACAACAGGTAAAGGTCTTATTTTCATAGGTTCTCTCTCCAATTAAAAAGACGACCTTATGAGTATAGCATTTCATAAGATCGTCTATGAGAGAATGATAAGAAGGAAAAGATTATGTTGGCACTTGCAACATACCAGTTGCAGCCATCACACCCATCATGGACATAAGCACGACCAGCACGAAGAAGATGCCCAGCACCCAGTTCAACCATTTCTTTTCAGGATGATTGACCCAGTAATACAGCAAACCCGCGAACAAAAATGCCTGCGGGACGATCTCAACATAACTGAAAAAATTGGTCGGGTAGTTGGTATAAAGAATGCCTTCGATCGAACCGGGAGCCGCCCCAAATGTGGAGAGGATTCCCAGCGCCGTAAGTACCCAGCCGAGAATGAGCCAGCCATTCTTCTTGCCAAAGAAGATTTCGCGCAATGGATAGAATGCCAGCGCAAAGATGATGCCGCGGATCCATTGCAAGCCCGGTCCCGCTGCCACCCAGGGACTATCGGTAGGGCGCATGTAATTCTCCAACGCCCCAGAGACGAAGCTATCTTCATAGTTCAAGAAATTGAAGGCGAGGATGCCCATGAGGAAATACGTCAGCGTATGTGCCACGCTGGATTTGAGGATGAGACTTAATAAGGTTGGTTGATTGGTTGTGTTCATATTGAATCCTTTTCTCTCTCAACATAGAACATTAAATGGAAATATGCAAGTGATATTTATCCAAAGCTTCCCTAAATCATCCCTCCCCAAATTGCCCTGTGACCTGTATAATCGCGCCCAGTATGAAAACCATCTTCAACCCGTTCGCAGCTGCTCAAGCTACCGCCGCCGCTACATGCGCGACCTGTGAACCTGCCACGGCTTGAGACGGACCCGAAAGGAAACCCAGTCCCGAAACCGACAGGTTCTCGGGACTTTTTATTTTTGTTCACGTCATTGCGAGCCGCGCTCTTGCCTTTTGCGGCGAAGCAATCCCATGACTGTGTAGGAGATTGCTTCGTCGGGAAGAGCGCCCTCCTCGCACGCGTGCCTGTTGCACGGTACAGGCAATGACGGGGCATGCAGTTGGTATAATTCGCACGCTATTCTACAAATTTCGGAGTACTCATGACCAAAAAATTCACAGGCAACCAGATCCGTCAGGACTTTATTGACTTTTTCGTCGAACACGGACACACCGCTGTCCCGTCCATGTCGCTCGTCCCCGGTGGGGATGGCACGCTGCTCTTCACCAACTCGGGCATGGTGCAGTTCAAAGACGTCTTCATCGGCACCGACAAAAAGCCCTACACCCGCGCCGTCGACTCACAGAAATGTATGCGCGTAGCAGGCAAGCACAACGACCTCGACGATGTGGGGCGTGACGACACGCATCACACCTTCTTTGAAATGCTCGGCAATTGGTCATTTGGCGATTATTACAAAGAAGAAGCCATCGCCTGGTCGTGGCAACTGCTCACCGAAGTGTGGGGCTTGCCCAAGGATAAACTCTACGCCACTTGCTTCCGCGACGATAAAGGCAACGTCCCGCAGGATGACGAAGCCGCCGATATCTGGAAGAAACAGCCCGGCTTCAATCCCGATCACGTGCTTTTCTTCGGGCGCAAGGAAAACTTCTGGCAAATGGCAGAAACTGGTCCATGCGGACCGTGTTCCGAAATTCACATTGACCTCGGCGAAGAACGCGACAACCTGCGCGGCACGGACCATGTCTGCGGTGTGAATGGCGAATGTACGCGCTACCTCGAACTCTGGAACAACGTTTTCATTCAATACAATCTTTTCGATGACGGTCGCCTCGAACCGTTGCCTGCCAAGCATGTTGATACTGGCATGGGTTTCGAGCGCATCGTCTCCGTTCTGCAAGGCGTGGACTCGAACTACAAGACCGACCTCTTTGCGGGCTCGCTCGAAGTCCTGCGCTCACTCACGGGTCACAGCGAAAAAGAAATGCTTGCCAACTTCACACCCTATCGCGTGATCTGTGACCATGTCCGCTCGGCAGCGTTCCTTATCGCGGATGGCGTCGTGCCGGGCAATGCCGGTCGTAACTACGTGGCGCGCATGATCGTCCGCCGCGCCGCGCGCTTTGGCTCGAAGATCGGTCTCACCGAACCCTTCCTCGCCAAGGTCGCACAAGCTGTGATTGACTACTACGGCGACTTCTACCCCGAACTGAAAAAAGCCCAACCTGCCATTCTCGATAACTTGACTCGGGAAGAAGTCCGCTTCGCACGTACGGTTGAGGCGGGTACTGCCCATTTAGAGAATCTACTCTCTGAGCTTCGCGCTTCCAACCAGACCGTCCTTGATGGACACAAAGCCTTCGACCTGTACGCCACCTACGGCTTGCCCTTCGAAATCTCGCGTGATATCGCCCGCGAACAGGGACTCGACGTGGATGAAAAAGGCTTCACTGCCGCCAAAGAAGAACACGCCAAAGCCTCCGGCGGTGGCAAAGCCATGGGCAAGCTCGGCGGCGAAGATGCGGAATTCTTTGCGGGCATTCTCAAAGACCTGCAAGCCAAAGGCAAACTCGGCAAAGACGGAGTGGAATACGATCCCTACAACGGCACTGATGTTGCTCGTTACTCGAACCTTGAAGTCCTCGCCCTCGTCGTTGGCGGACAGTCCGTAGACTCCGCCAACTTGGACGATCAGGTTGAGGTCATTCTGCCCAAGACCGGCTTTTATATTGAAGCGGGTGGTCAGGTCAACGACACTGGCTTCATTCGTGGAGAGGGTTGGGAGATCGAAGTCACCGGCATCCGCCGCGCATCCGCGGGCGTGATCGTGCATATCGGTGAAGTCATCTCCGGTCATCCCAAAGTGGGTGACAAAGTCACCGCCGAAGTGGATGCCACTCGCCGCCACGACATCATGCGCAACCATACCGCGACTCACTTGCTGCACAAGGCGCTGCACGAAGTTCTAAGCGACCAAGCCAAGCAGGCAGGTTCGCTCGTCGCACCGACCCATTTACGTTTCGACTTCAATCATCCCGAAGCCATGACCGCCGACCAGATCGAACGCGTCGAGCGTATGGTCAACGAAGCCGTGGCAATGGATATGCCCGTGGTCAAAGTGACCAAGTCGCTGGACGAAGCCAAGAAGGAAGGCGCGATGGCGCTCTTCGGTGAGAAGTACGGCGAAACTGTTCGCACGATTTCCATCATGGAAGATGAAAACGACAAGTACTCCTACGAGTTGTGCGGTGGAACCCACCTCGAACGCACCTCCGATGTGGGCGCGTTCATCATCGTCAGTGAAAGCTCGGCGGCGGCAGGTGTGCGTCGTATTGAGGCAGTCACCGGGCGCGGCGCGTATGAACTTATCCAGAAACGCTTCAAGACCCTGAAGCAGACCGCAGGCTCGCTCAAGACTTCCCTCGATGAAGTCCCCACCAAAGTGGACGCCCTGCAGGATGAAGTTTCTGAACTCAAAAAGGAACTTGCCAACCTGCGCACACAGTCTGCACTTTCTACATTCAACTCACTTCTTTCGAATGTTCAAACCGCAAAGGATGTCAATGTCCTCGGCGCGGAAATCCCCAACACCGACGTGGACACGCTCCGTTCGTTGGCGGATAAATTCCGTGAGAAGTATCCCAAGAATGGCGCGGCGGTCTTCGTCTCTGGCAGCACTGTCATCGCCACCGTCACCGAAGATGTGGTCAAACGGGGAGTCAAGGCTGGGGACTTGATCACAGGCATCGGCGGAAAGGGAGGCGGTCGCCCCAATCTCGCGCAGGGAAGCCTCAATGGAGATGTCAACGAAGCGCTGGCGAAACTTGCAATAGTCGTCGAAGAAAAAGTGAAGTAACAAAAATGGCGGACGTTACGTCCGCCATTTTTTATTTTTCTGATTCAGCGCAGCGAAATCCGCGACTCAACCCTGCCGACTGCGGCTCATGTTTGTATCGTGATGTGGTGTAGATCTCGTTCGCATCGGCATCATACGCGCCGCTGCGCATCGAACGTTCAATACCTGTTTCTGGACCCATTGGATTGTTCGACGGTGAACTGAGGTAATAACTTTTATCGAACCAATCTGCCAGCCACTCGCGCACATTGCCTACCATGTTGAGCGCGCCATAGGGGCTGGCTCCGCTTGGGTAGCGATAAACAGAAACGGGTTCACCGATCAACGACTCGGCGTAGTTCGCGAGGCGCGGAGTTGCATTCGCTTCGCCCCAAGGATATTCACGTTGGTCTGTGCCGCGCGCGGCTTTTTCCCATTCCGCTTCGGTGGGCAAACGGCGACCCGCCCATGCGCAATATTCCGTTGCCTGATACCAATTGACGAAGGTCACCGGCAAATTGCGATAAACCCATTTGCCATAAAACGGATTTTCTTCCGTAAACGGTGGTGCGCAAGCGCCTGCATCCACGCACGCCGCATACATTTGATTTGTCACTTCCACGCGGTCGATCCAGAATGCATCCACATACACGAGGTGTTCAGGTGAGTCGAAATCGGGCGTGCCGGGTTTGCCCATCATGAACTCGCCTTCGGGCACAAACACCTGTGTCATGCCATCGGTTGGCGATGTCTTCTTTGCAATCGGTTGGACGCGCGTCCAGTTGGTGAGGTTATATGCCGCGATCTCGTAACGAATCTTTTGCTCTGTGAGTGTGCCAGCTTTGTATGCATTGTTCAAACGGATGACCACATCGAAGTTGAAGACAACGATCACCGCGACCAACACAAGAATATCGAACAAGATGAATAGAGGAATCAGTTTTCGGGCTTTGGACATGGGCGAAATTATACCTAGCAGAATTGTCTTTATGCTGTGAGGATCAGCCCGCCAAAACCATTCAAATGCGCAGTTTCGCCCTGCGCTTCATCCCGGACCGTGAGCCTGAATACTGTTTTCTCGAACTTTAGGTTTACATCCTTAGCCGCTTCGTCGAAGTTCAGTAGCACGAAGAAGGTTTGTCCGTTGAGGGAACGTTTGTATCCGAGTACGTTTGCTGGTACCCCTTCCATAAATTCAAAGCTGCCTTCTTTGATGGCTGGGTTCTCGTTCCTACACTTCATCAAAGATTTGATAGTGTTCAACAACGAGTTTTCGTCTTTGCTTTCGCTCTCCACATTCACGTGGACGTGATTCGGGTGAACCGGCAGCCACGTTTTTTCAGCGGATGAGAAACCTGCGTTCTTTGTCGTGTTCCACTGCATCGGCGTGCGAACCTCATCACGGTTTACGGTGATATCGAGCATATCGAAGATAAAACGCGGAGCGAAGGTGTATTTATGCGGAATCGGGTCGAGCGCGGTGTTGAACGGCAATTTCAAGTTGCTCATGCCGATCTCTTCACCGTAGTACATGCACGGTACACCACGCACGGTCAGTTGCAGCATGTGCAGCAGTTTTGCCTTGCGCACATCATCGCCGAGGCGGTGAATACTGCGGCGCTTGTCGAGATTGCTGAAGACGTAAACTGGCATGAAGGGCGGGTGAAAATGCGTTTCGATGTCGCCGATCAACCTGCGGAAGTATTCTGCCGTGAATTTGAATTCAAGCATTTCAAAGTCGAAGGCGAGGGTCAGACCGTCGTTTTTTTCGTCACCCGCAAATTTGCGGACGATGTTCCGTTTTGCGGTAATTTCGCCGACGGTAAGCCGCTCGCCAAATTCTTCGGTGACTTGTCGCAGCTCTTTAGCAAGTTCAAAACTTTCGGGTTGGTCTTGTGAGTATTGCGCCTTCTGAAAATAACCAGAGGGGTCATCAGGAGTGGGGGCGAGTTTGAAGATGAAAGGATTGTTTCGAAACTCAGCGTCTTTATAGATGGTGTTGAAAATGTCCAAGCGGAAGCCATCCACACCCTTCTCAAGCCAGAAGCGGGCGATGTCGAACATGGTCTGCTTGACTTCGGGGTTGCGCCAGTTCAGGTCGGGTTGAAATGACAGAAAACTGCACCAGTAGTATTGTCCGCGCTCTTTGGCGTAATGCCAGCCGTTGCCGCCGGTCATACTGTTCCAGTTGTTCGGCTTATCGCGCCAGATGTACCAGTCTGCTTTTGGGTTGCTTCGAGAGGAGCGCGACTCTTTGAACCAGGGATGTTCATCTGAGGTGTGATTCAGCACCAGGTCAAAGATGATGCGCATGCCGCGCTTGTGAACTTCTTCGATCAACTGAAAGGCATCATTCAATGTGCCAAATTCAGGAGAGATGTTCTTGTAGTCGGAAACGTCGTAGCCAAAATCCGCTTGAGGCGAAGAGAAGAAGGGTGAACTCCAGATCGCTTCAAATCCCAAATCTCGAATGTAATCCAGCTTTTGAATGATGCCTTGAATGTCGCCTATGCCGTCGCCGTTGCTGTCCATGAACGAGCGCGGATAGATGTGATAGATGCTTGTCTTGTGATACCAGGGATAGTTGGTTTCCAATGAGTTAACCCAGGAGAACGAAGAGAGTAATGATCACCAACTGTGCCATCGGATAGTAACTGGCGCTGTCGAATAGTTTGGCTGCCATGCGTCCTTCGGTTTGTTGACGGTAGAGGTCCCAACCGGGCTTGAGGAGTAAAAAGGCTCCAGCGAGGGCGGTTGCCAGGCGGTAGAGCCAGCCCAAATTTAAGGGAGAGGCGAGCGGCAGGAATAAGCTGATAATGACCGTTAATCCCAGCGTCAAAAGAACGATGATGCCCGCGGTTTGTGTCCCAAGCTGCAATGGGATGGTCTTGGCGTGGACGCGTTTGTCTTCGACGGTGTCGTTCCAATCGGCGGGGACGTTCTGCCCGCCGATCTCCCACATGAAGACCCATGCAAGGATGAGTAGGACAAGTTCGAGCGATGGGTTCTTATCCACCACATAGATCGCGGCGATGGGTCCGCTGGATTTAACAAATCCGCTAACGAAGGTCCGGAAGTAGGTCACTTTGAAAAGCGAAACATAAATGACTTCGAGAATTGCGGCAGCAGCCAGAATACCCATGATGACCGGGTTGAGGAAGTACGAGCCGATCATCGCCACAATGAACCAACCGATGAACCAAAGCAGACCTTCTTTATAGCTCAGCACTTTTTGTGCCAAGGGGTAACGCATATCAGATGCTTCAACAGAGTAACCGGCGTTGATGCCGCCGCTGAATTTTTCTTTGTCCACGGCGATGCCAACCAGGTCATTCAAGGCATAGATCGCGGTATAGCCTGCGAATGCTGTGAAAATCGAAAGAGCAATGGTGGCTATGGTTGGAAATTCACCCAGCCAAAGCAATGCCACGAAACCCGGCATCGCCAGATCTAAAACTCCGTGTGTCGTTCTCGAAAGCGCAAAAAAACGTTTCATACATCTCTCCGTGCTGAATTATTGTTTCTTGATGAAATGAGCCATGTAGTTGACGTCTTCTTTTCCCGCTGCAACTTTGAAGGTTCCCATGAATGGGTTGTACATCAAACTGGCGATGCGTGAAAATTCCAAGCCGTTCTGCTTCGACCAGTTCTTTAATTCAATGGGTTTGATCAGCTTGCTGTATGTATGAGTGCCGCGCGGTAAAAGCCGAAGAATATATTCTCCGCCCACGATGGCGAACAGAAATGCCTTGGGCGTGCGGTTGATGGTAGAGAAGAACATATGTCCGCCCGGCTTGAGCGCTTTCACACAGGCAGCGATGACCTTCTCAGGTTCAGGCACATGTTCGAGCATTTCCATACAAGTGACAACGTCGTAGGTTCCGGCGCGTTTTTCGGCAAGGTCTTCGACGCGTTCATAGAGATATTCGATCTCGAGACCAGATTGTTTGGCGTGATGTCTCGCCGCATGCAGCGACGCCTCAGACAAGTCCGTGCCTGTTACCTGAGCCCCGGCTTTTGCCAACGCCTCAGAAAGAATGCCGCCACCGCAGCCCACATCCAGAATTTTTGGATTCTTCACTGTGAGCTTTTCCATGATGAAGTTCGTGCGCAACGGGTTGATGGTGTGAAGCGTACCCATTTCGCCTTTTGGGTCCCACCAAATATGCGAAACATTATCGAACTTTTCTATTTCTTTGTTATCTGCATTTTCAAATGATTTCATGTTTTACGTTTTTCCAATCTTCTAAATTCTTAACAGCGGATTCGATTTCGCCCGCATTAATATCGTTCAAAAAGACACAGTTCCCAATACCGTGCGGCATGGGCACTCTTTGCAAGCCATTGCGATGAAATGTGCGCTCCACGAGAGATTGCCAGAGCAATTCCGGGTCGAGAATGGAGGTATCCAACTCGAAGCCCAGCGCATCGGTCAAGTGGAAGATGCGGCTGGTCTCTTCGCACGATAGCAGATTTCTTGTGTTGGCGATCACCGCCGAGACAAGAATATCCAGCAGTACCGCTTCACCATGGAATAGATGCGCTTCGTGGCGCGTTTCCAAACCATAGCTGAATGTGTGTCCAAAGTCCACTCTGCGGGCGAGGTCTTCTTCAAATAAGTTGGGCTGCAACTCTTCGAGCATCCCTTCAATGGCGCGATCCAGAAGGATACTGCCTTGGTCATCCTGAAAATGTGATGCTACGCTGCAGGGACCATGCATTTCCAACGCGTTGAAGAGATTCGCATCTTTGATGACCGCGAGTTTGATGATCTCGCATACTCCATTCAGGATGTGACGCTTGGGCAGGGTTTTCAAAAAGGCTTTGTCGAGCAATACCATCTGTGGAGCATGGAACGCTCCCAGACGATTCTTGTTGCTGTTGAAGTTGATGCCTGTCTTGATTCCAATGGAGGCGTCCACATATCCCATCAATGTGGTGGGAACTTTGATGTGGGGAACGCCGCGACGGTAACTGCTGGCAACGAATCCGACCACGTCGGTCAATACGCCGCCGCCAATGGCGATGATGGGCTCGTCCCGCCGGTGAATGGGGAAGGTGTCCAGTTCACGCACAAGCGATGTGAAATATTCAAGGGTCTTGTTCTCTTCGCCGCCTGGGAACGTGACGATCTTTGCTTCTATGTGATGGTAATCAAAATACTGACGGATCTCATCCCCGAAGTGTGCCGCCACATTGCTATCTACCACGACAAAGCGACGGGCATCTTCGATCCGCCCGGCGGAAAGCAACGCCCAATTCTGCGGATGGAACAAGTTGGTCGTGGTCACCACTTCATATTCAATATTGTGTTGGTATGTGACTTGTCTTGTGTGCATTCTACTCTTAGACCACCTGCCGCCAATTCGACTTTGCATCAAGCACTCTTTTGGCGAGCGCCTGGGCAAGTTCCAAACTGTGATTCTTGTAATTACCGCATTGGATAATGTTGGAATACGGCACTTCGGCGGCGGTTAAGACATCATTCAGTATCTTCTCGTACGTGTCAAAGATGACCTTAGAACGCCCTTCATTGAATAGAATGAGATAAAAGCCTGTTTGGCAGCCCATCAGCCCGATGGAAATAAAATGTTGCGGTAAATATTTTTGAAAGCCCCATAAAAGGAAATGCTCAAAAGAATGCATTTCTGTTGACGATAAAAATGTCGTATTAGGTTGATTGATGCGCAGATCCACTGCGTAGACCACATCGCCGGTTGGACCCGGTGTTGCGGCGCGCAGTTTGATGTGAGGCGCTTTTAAGAGGCGGTGATCCAGCTCTCCGACTGTGCCAGATTCCCAGCCAAGTTGATTGGTATCTATCATTGCTCTCTCCTGCAAGTTTATTGCTCTTGGCGACATCCTCTCTGCGATGTCTGCCAAGTGGTTATACAAATTGCGATAAATGTTTGTAGCTGTCTGCCAGGGCTTTTTCCCACGACGCGACATGGTGATACAGTTCTACGGAAGCGTACCCGGAAAATCCATTGTCGGTCAGCGCCTTGAAGCTGGCGGCGAAGTCCATGGTCCCCTCGCCGGGGATTTCATGGAAGTGGACGATACTCGTCAGAGTGTTTGCCACCATTTTGTCCATCAACAACTTCCCGTTCTTATCTTTTGTGCTGCGTAGGTAAATGATGATCGGACGCGCACGTTCCAATACATCGTAACTCAGTCCAGGCACGGAAATGAGATAGACAAAGATCTCGCTCTCGAATGGAGATTGACCCGCATACAGGCTGTTATAGTCTACGAATGCGGGCGAGGTGGAGATGTTCACCGAGCCAAGGATGGTCTCGATTCGCTTTTTCTGTTTGGCATCTGGCATCTCATCGTAGAAATAGATGGGATGCTCAGGATCGACAAGTAAATAGTCTGCGAACTCAGGGAAGTAAACCAGATATTTGGCAAAGTTCAAATCCATCTTAAGTTCGTCTGTCGCTTTGACCAGTTTCAGGTTGTAGCCTTCCTGTGAATCAGAGACATGCAGAAACTTTGCGTGGGGGGCAGCTTTGCCCAAAGCTTCAAGGTAGTTTTGTTCCGAACAGTAGTTGTGATTCAGGTCAAGGTGGAGTTGGAAGCGGGAGGAGTTGATCTCGTTGACAAGGTTGATACCCTGTTCAAGCGTCTCGATATACATCCCCGGCTCCGGCTCGATCAACAGAGTGATGTCTTCATCGGCGTGCAATTCTTTCAAACATTGATGAATACTATCCACGAGCAATTCACGCGGGTTGACCGATGGGTTGCTCACATGCTCGTCGCGGATGAATCCGCTGCCGAATGTGACGAGGTCCACGCCTAATTTGCGTGCCACATGAATACCTCGTTTGACGAGATCGATGCGGCGCTTTCGCCCTGCAAGGTCGGGACTCATCAATGATGGTTCATGCGGACGTTGAGGCGTGAAAAAATGCGAAGCCGTTGACACGCAAGCAGGTTTTACTTCGAGCGTTTCAAAGCGTTTCTTGATCGCAGCAAGGTAATCATCTGTGATATTGAACGGATTAAATTGATCGCGATGAAAAGATAACTCAACCCCTGGGTAACCGGCTTTGTCGACCACTTCGATGGATTGGATGAAATCCAGGTTGGTCAAACCGAACGTGCTGTAACTTAGTTTTATCATTTTTCCGCTCCGAATAATTCAACTTGTCAGGCTTATTCACTGATCAAGTAACGGTTATGGATTGTGTAATGCGGGCTTCAAAAAATAGCCCAATTTGATTTTTATTTGGGATTTTTCGATTTTACTTTTTGGCAATTGGCGATTTTACCACGTGCTTGTGATTAATTATGCAATCAAATCCGAAGCGGTTTTGAGCGGATGGAGTGATAAAATCCAAGCTTAATTTTAGGGTTGCCTGACCATCGTCCGACTTTATGGGTATTTTGCTCTGTTCATTTCCAAAAGCACCAAATAAGGAGAAAAAATGAAAATGACCTTGCTCAAGGGGCTATCCGTCATCATGATGATCGGATTGTTGTTGACCGCTTGTGGTGGTGGGGCACCAGCCGCAGAGGAACCAGCTGCAGGAACTGCCGAAGTTCCCGCCGAAGCGACAGAGGCGCCAGCTGAAGTTTCTGGCGGCGTACTCAGCATTGGCATCCCAATCGAGCCAGAGACGCTCGACCCCGGTGATGCCATCTATGTTCAGGAACAGTTCATCCTGATGAACCTGTTCGACTCCCTTCTCGCCATGGGACCCGATGGTCAGTTGTACCCCGCGCTTGCCACCGAATGGACGCCCAACGAAGATTATTCTGAATTCACCTTCAAACTGCGCGAAGATGTGACCTTCCACGATGGCGCTCCGTTCAATGCAGAAGCGGTCAAGATTTCATTCGACCACATCAACAGCGAAGCCGTGCTTGAATCTGGCGGCAAGTCTTTGCTCACCGATCACTCTTACGTCGAAACTGTGGTCGTGGATGATTTCACTGTCACCGTCAAATTTGGCGCTTCCTACCCGACCTTCCTGCGTGATGCTGCTCGTCAGTGGTTGAGCATTTCTTCGCCGGCTGCGCTCGAACAATTTGGCGCGGAATATGGACGCAACCCGGTGGGGACCGGTCCGTTCAAGTTCGTATCGTGGACTCCCCAATCCGAGATCGTGATCGAACGCAATCCTGATTACAACTGGGCTCCTGGCTTTGCTGCTCATGAAGGTCCTGCTTATCTCGATCAGGTCGTCTTCCGCATTTTGCCCGAAGCCGCAACCCGTGTAACAGCTTTTGAGTCGGGCGAGATCCTTATGGCTGGCGAACCGCCTGCGTTGGATGCCATCGCTCTCGGCGACGCTGGAACCGCTTCCGTCCAGAACTTTGCAATGCCCGGTATCCCTGCCATCCTGATGATCAACAGCACCAAAGCGCCGACCGATGACATCAACGTTCGCAAGGCGATCATCCATGCTGTCAATCAGGAAGAGCTCGCGCAAACTGCTTTCCAAAGCCTCGGCTTGCCGACCTATGGAACCGTTTCGCCGACCACTTGGGGCTTCAGCGAAGAATCTGCCAGCCTGTATAAATACGACCCCGATGAAGCCGCCCGCTTGCTCGAAGAAGCCGGATGGGTTGACTCCAATGGCGATGGCATTCGCGAAAAAGACGGTACCAACCTGACTTTGGACTGGCCCGACAACCCAGCCTGGTCTGAAGCCTTCAACGAACTCGTGTTGGGCTACCTGACCAATGCTGGCTTCGAAGTGACCTACCGCTCCATGGACGATGGTGCCGCTTACGAAGAAATTCTCGCGGGCAATTACACCTTTGTGTACATGTACTGGGTGCGTGCCGACCCATCTCCGTTGCGCTATCTGTTCCACTCCGATAACGTCAACGGCAATGGCGCTTATACCAACTTTGTCAACGAAGACCTCGATGCCGCTCTCGAAGCCGCCGACGTACAAACTGACGAAGAAGCCCGCCGCCAGGATTATGTGACCGTTCAGAACATCATCATGGAAAATGCACTCGTCCTGCCGATGTTCAACGTCAACTCCACCTATCTCACCGCACCTTCCGTTCAAGGCTTCACCTTTGATGTGGAAGGCTATCCCTGGCTTTACGACATCTCCATTTCGGAATAAGTAATTCAATCAAGAATGCGCCGCACATATGT
>Ga0209066_10005157_pt1 | contig 13902 bp, 10 predicted proteins | sample All_14_2_FD_187198 | JGI IMG/M metagenome (GOLD analysis project Ga0209066, IMG submission 187198) | Freshwater microbial communities in response to fracking from Pennsylvania, USA - Allegheny Zone_MetaG_DW_15 (SPAdes) (version 2) ...
GCCCCGGACAGGAACAGCGCCGTCGAACCCTCCACCGGCACGGCCAGCAGGCCGCGCACGATGAACGTCAGCGATACCGCCGCCGCCAACAGCACTACTGCGCCCATCGACCAGATCTTGGCCAGCATGATTTCGGTCGGGGTCAGCGGCATCACCAGCAGGTGCTCGATGGTGCCGTGCTCGCGTTCGCGGATCAGCGCCGCGCCGGTCAGGATGATCGACAGCATGGTGACGTTGTTGATGATCTGCATCAGCCCGCCGAACCAGGACTTCTCCAGCGACGGGTTGAAGCGCGCACGCAGCGCCAGGTCGACCGGCGGCGCGGCGCTGCCGCGATAGCGTTGCACGAACTCGGTCACCTCGCCCATCACGATCTGCTGCACGTAGCCGTTGCCGCTGAAGGCCTGGCTCATGCGGGTGGCGTCGACGTTGAGCTGGAGCTCGGCGCCGCGCCCGGCCAGCACGTCACGCTGGAAGTTGGGCGGAATGTTCAGCACGAAAGTGAACCGGCCGGCATCCATGCCCGGGTCCATCTCCGACAGCGTGATCAACTGCGGCGGCATGAACTGCGGTGGATAGAACGCCGAGATAACCCGCTGAGACAGCGGCGATCCGTCCTCGTCGACGATCGCGATCGGCGCCTTGTGCAGGGTCTCGGGCATCGCCGTGGCCGAGGTGTAGACCGACAGCGTGAAGGTGTAGATGATCAGGACCAGCATGATCGGGTCGCGCAGCAGGCTCCACAGTTCCTTCACGCCCAGGCGGTAGATGTTGGCGATACGGCGCAGCTTCATCGTCAGCGCTCCTGCTTCTTCAGCAGCGCGATCGCCGCGCCCATGATCACCGGCACCGACAGCAGCAGCGGCCAGAACGCACCGTGCAGCTCGCCCAGCCCCAGTCCCTTGCTGAACACGCCGCGGCTGATGGTGAACATGTAGGTCGCCGGATAGATCTCGCCGATGATCCGTGCGGCGCCTTCCAGCGACGACACCGGATCGATCAGACCGGCAAACTGCGCGGCCGGGATCAGGGTGCCGATCATCGTGAAGAACATCGCCGCGATCTGGCTTCGGGTCACCGCCGAGGCCAGCAGGCCCATGCCGGTGGCGCTGATGCTGAAGAGGAAGGCCGCCAGCAGCAGCACCGGGAAGCTGCCGGTCACCGGCACGCCGAACGCGGTCACCGCCAGCAGGCACATCAGCCCGAAGTTGACCATCGCCAGCCCGACGTAGGGCAGCTGCTTGCCGATCAGGAACTCGCTGCGGGTGACCGGGGTGACGTAGAGGTTGATGATCGAGCCCATCTCCTTCTCGCGCACCACCGCCAGCGCGGTCAGCATCGCCGGCAGCAGCAGCAACAGCAGCGGGATCACCGCGGGCACCATCGCCGGCAGGCTCTTCACGTCCGGGTTGTAGCGGAAGCGCGACTGCACCGACACCGCGCTGGCGCTGCGGCCGCCACGCGCCTGCGCCTGTTCGGCCAGCCAGTGCTGGTGGATGCCCTGCACGTAACCCTGCACGGTCTCGGCGCGCGCCGGCATCGCGCCGTCAATCCACGCGCCGATCTGCACCTGCTGGCCGCGAATGACATCGCGAGCGAAGCCCGGCGGGATCTCGATCGCCAGCGACAGTTCGCCGCTGCGCATGCGCCGGTCCAGGTCTTCGTAGTCGGCGATCGGCGGCTGTTCAATGAAGTAGCGCGAACCGGCCAGGCTCAGGGCGTAGTTCTGGCTGAACGAAGTCTGGTCGCGATCGAGCACCGCATAACGCAGATCCTCCACGTCCATGCTGATGCCGAACCCCATCACGAACATCAGCATCAGCGACCCGCCCAACGCCAGGGTGGCACGCACCGGATCGCGGCGCAGCTCCAGCGCCTCGCGCCACATGTAGCTGACCATGCGCTGGGTGCTGAAACGCTTGCCTCGCCCTTGCCCATGGGCGGCCGCCGGCGGCTCAGGCGCCGCGGCCGCCGCGCCCTCGCCTTCATCCCCGGGCGCGCCTGCGTCGGCCTCGACCAGGTAGCCGATGAAGGCTTCTTCCAGGGTCCTGGCGCCGCGCTTGTCGACCAGCTTCGCCGGCACGTCGCTGTCGAGCACCTGGCCGGCGTGCATCATCGACATGCGGTCGCAGCGCTCGGCCTCGTTCATGAAGTGGGTGGAGATGAAGATCGTCACCTTGTCGCGCCGCGACAGTTCCACCAGCAAGCGCCAGAAGTTGTCGCGTGCGATCGGGTCCACGCCCGAGGTCGGCTCGTCGAGGATCAGCAACTCCGGCCTGTGCACCATCGCCACCGCCAGCGACAGCCGCTGGCGCATGCCCAGCGGCAGGCTGTCGGGCAGGCTGTCGAGTGCATCGCCCAGGCCGAAACGCTCGACCATTTCGTCCACCCGCGCCGGGATGTCGGCTTCGGGTACATGGAACAGCCGCGCGTGCAGCACCAGGTTCTGGCGCACGCTCAGCTCGCCGTACAGCGAGAACGCCTGCGACATGTAGCCGACCCTGCGGCGGCTGTCCACGTCGTGCGGATCGACTGCGCGGCCGAACAGCCAGGCCTGGCCCTCGCTGGCCGGCAGCAGGCCGGTCAGCATCTTCATCGTGGTCGACTTGCCGCAGCCGTTGGAGCCGAGAAAGCCGAAGATCTCGCCGCGGCGGATGCGAAAGCTGACGTGGTCCACGGCGACGAAGTCGCCGAAGCGCATGGTCAAGCCCTTGGCCTCGATCGCGATGTCGTCCTCGTGCGCCTCGAAGGGAGGAATCTCGACCGGCTGGTAGCCGCGCTTCTTTTCCTCGGGCAACAGCCGGATGAAGGCGGTCTCCAGCGAATCCGAATCGGTGCGCGAGAGCAGTTCGGCCGGGGTGCCGGTCGCCAGCACCCTGCCGTCGTCCATCGCCACCAGCCAGTCGAAGCGCTGCGCCTCGTCCATGTAGGCGGTGGCCACGATGACGCTCATGCCGCGACGACCGGTGCGGATTCGCGCGATCAGGTCCCAGAACTGCGCGCGCGCCAGCGGGTCGACGCCGGTGGTGGGCTCGTCGAGGATCAGCAGGTCGGGATCGTGGATTAGCGCGCAGCACAGGCCCAGCTTCTGCTTCATGCCGCCCGAGAGCTTGCCGGCAGGGCGTTCAAGGAACTTGTGCAGCCCGGTGCTGCGCGTGAGGTCGTCGATGCGCCGGCGCCGTTCGGCCGCGTCGTGGCCGAACAGGCGCGCGAAAAATTGCAGGTTCTCCTCCACAGACAGTGTGGGGTAGAGGTTCTTGCCCAACCCCTGGGGCATGTAGGCAATGCGCGGGCAGACCTCGTCGCGGTGGCGCTTGCCGGTCATGTCGCCGCCCAACACTTCCACCTGGCCCTGCTGCACCGCGCGCGCACCGGCCAGCAGCGCGAGCAGGCTGGACTTGCCCACGCCATCGGGGCCGATCAGCCCGACCATGCGGCCGGCCGGAATCTCCAGGTCGATGCCGTCGAGTGCCACGGTTTTGCCGTAGCGCAGGTGCACGCCGGCGACCCGGGCGACCTGACCTGCACCATCGGGCGCGGCGAAAGCGCCAACCGTCATTGCCCGGGCGCCTTCAGCGCCAGCTCAGCCGGCCAGGGCGCATCCGCCTCGAGCTTGACCCAGGCCACGCCCGGCAGGCCCGTCTTGACCTGCTTCATATGCTTTTGCAGCAGTTCGCGGTCGATCCGCGCCTTGACGCGGAACATCAGCTTCTGGCGTTCGCTGGCGGTCTCAACCGTCTTGGGCGTGAACTGCGCGGTGGCGGCCACGAAGCTGACCTTCGCCGGGATCACGAAATCCGGCGCGGCGTCGAGCACCACTCGGACCTCGGTATCCAGCGCCACGCGGCCGGCCACGGTTTCAGGCAGGAAGAAGGTCATGAAGACATCCGACAGGTCGACCAGGTTCAGCACCTTGCCGCCGCCGCCCAGCACTTCGCCAGGCTGCGCGACGCGGTACTGCACGCGGCCGTCGCGCGGGGCCTTGAGCTGGCTGTCGGCGATGTCGGCCTGGATGCGCGCGATCGTTGCCTCACTGGCCACCACGGCCGACTGCGCGCCCACCACCTGCGCGCGGGCCGCGTCGATGGCGGCCTGCGCCGAGACAGTCTGCGCCTTGGTTGCGCTCACGGCGGCCTGCACGTTGCGCACGCGGGCGCGGTCGTCGTCGAGCTCCTGCAGCGAGGCCGCCCCATCGCTCGACAACGTCTCGGAGCGCTTGAGTCGGCGCTGCGCGGCGTCCAGCTCGCTTTCGCGCTGTGCCACCACCGCCAGACCTGCCACCCGGTCGCTCTCGCGTACAGCGACCTGAGCCTTGGCTGTGGCAACGGCGGTCACGGCCTGCTGGTGGTGCGCGCGCGCCTCGTCGCGTTGCGCTTCAAGCGACTGGATCTGCATGGTCGCGAGCAGCTGGCCGGCCGACACGAAGTCGCCTTCGCTGACCAGGATGTCGTCCACCCGGCCCGCGAGCTTGGTCGCAACATCGACTTCGGTTGCTTCGATGCGGCCGTTGCCGCTGACGAAACCTTCGCCGGGGCCGCTGGATTGGAGACGTGTCCAGCCATACCAGCCGGCTGCCAAGACGGCCACTGCGATGAGTGCAGGAATCAGCTTCCTTTTGAGTTCGGGATTCATGGCATCAGATTCATCAATTGGTGTCAATTTGCGGCTTGATCGGTGCTGCGAGGGGGCGTGGGGGCGGCAATCTGCTGTGAGCCGCCGCCCAGAGCGGCGTAGAGGCCCACACGGGCGGAGAGCAGCGCGCGGCGCGTCTGCACCAACTGCTGCTCGGTCGCCAGCAGATCGCGCTGCGCATCCAGCACTTCAAGGAATGCTGCGGCGCCGTTGTCGTAGCGAAGCTTGGCCAGGCGCGCCCGTTCGGACTGCGCAGCCAGGTTGTCCTGCTGTATGCGCACCTGCTCGGCGAGCCAGCGCTGCGCGGACAGCGCGTCGGAGACGTCGCGAAAGGCGTTCTGCACCGCCTTCTCGTATTCGGCCACGGCCACGTCGCGGCGCACCTGGGACAGCTCGAGGCTGGCGCGGTTGCGACCCGCATCGAAGATCGGCAGCGAGATACTGGGCGCGAAGGCCCAGGCGCGGCTGCCGGATTCGAACAGGCCGTCCAGCTCGGTACTGGCCGTGCCAAGGCGGCCCGTCAGCGTGACGCGCGGGAAGAACGCGGCACGCGCCGCACCGATGTTGGCATTGGCCGCGCGCAGGCGGTGCTCGGCGGCCATGATGTCGGGCCGATCCACCAGCAGGTCCGAGGGCAGCCCGGCCTGCAGATCCCGCGTGACCGCTGCATCGTCGAAACGCTCCGGCAACTGGGTCTGGTCGATCGGTGAGCCGACCAATCGGGTCAAGGCATGGGCCTGGGCCGCTCGCACCTGCTCCAGTTGCGCCCCCAGCGACCGGGCCTGCGCCAGCAGCGTCTGCACCTGCGTGAGGTCCAGCCGCGATGTCGAACCCACCTCGAACCGCCGCGTGAAGATGCGCAGCGACTCCTCGCGGCTCGCGATGCTGCGGCGGGCCAGCGCCACGCGCTCGTTCAGTTCGCGCAGGACCAGATACCCATCGGCCACCTGCGCCACCAGCGTCAACGTGACGGCCCTGCGGGCCTCGTCGGAGGCCAGGTAAGTCTGCAGCGCCGCATCCTGCAGGCTGCGCACGCGGCCCCAGAAGTCCAGCTCCCAGGCGCTGGCACCCAGACCGATCTGGTACTGGCTCGCGGTCACCGGCCGCCCGCTGACGTTGAGTTCACCCGGCACTCGGGCGCGGCTGCCGTCGGCGCCCAGGCCGATGGCCGGGAAACGCTCGGCGCGCTGGATGCCGTAGGCAGCCTCGGCCTCCTGCACGCGCAGCGTGGCGATGCGCAGGTCGCGGTTGTTCTCCAGCGCCTGTGCGATCAATCGCCGCAGTTGGGGGTCGGCGAAATGGTCCTGCCAGCCCACATTCGCGGCGCGCACGGCGTCGTCGCCGGCCGGCGCCTGGTTCGGGTAGCTGGGTGCGACAGGCAGCGCCGGCGCCTCGTAGGAAGGGGCCATGGAGGCGCAGCCTGCCAGCAGCAGCACAGTGGCCGCGGCGACGATGGCCACGCCAACGCTGCACTGGCCATGGCGCGGCGAGGGAAGGGGCACGGGACTCTTCATGAAGCGATTCAACCAAGGACGTGAAAGCCAGCATCGACGTACAGAGTGCTGCCCGTGATGGCCTTGGCCGTGTCGCCAACGAGAAACGCACAGAGCGCGCCAACTTCGTCTATGTCGACCAGGCGGCGCAGCGGCGCCCTCTGCACCGCCTGCGCCAGCAGGGCGTCGAAATCCGGAATGCCGGAAGCTGCACGCGTGGCCAGCGGCCCTGGTGACACGGCATTGACGCGGATGCCGCGCGGGCCCAGTTCGGCGGCCAGATAGCGGGTACTGGCCTCCAGCGCCGCCTTCACGGGCCCCATGAGGCCGTAGCCGGGGATGACTTCCTCGGCACCGATGTAGCTCATGGTCAGGAGGCTGCCACCCTCCTTCATCAGCGGCTCGGCCAGGTGCGCCATGCGCGCGAAGGAATGGCAGGAGATGTCCATGGCGCGTGCGAAGCCCTCTCGGGAACTGTCTGCCACGCGGCCATGCAGGTCGCTCTTGGGTGCGAAGGCGATGGAGTGCAGCAGGAAGTCGAGCCGGCCCCACTTGTCGGCGATGGCGGCGAACACGGCTTCGAGCTGATCGGGCTGCTCCACGTCCAGCGGCAGCGCGATGGCATCAAGCTGCCGCGCCAACGGCTCGACGTGCGCACGCGCCTTGTCGTTGAACCAGGTCACCGCCAGTTCCGCGCCCGCATCGCGGAAGGCCCGGGCGCAGCCCCAGGCGATGCTTTTGTCGTTGGCGATGCCGACGACCAGGCCCCTTTTTCCGTGCAGGGTCACGTCACTTCTCCAGAACGTAGGTGCCGGGGGCCTCGCCAACAGCTTTGAAAGCGGCGCTACCTATCCGTGGCGGCTTCACGGGTTCACCCGAGCGCGCGGCCAGCCACGCCTGCCAGGCCGGCCACCAGGAACCCTGCGTGGTCGGCGCCACGCCCAGCCAGTCGTCCGGCGCCAGATAGCTGCCCCCGGCCTCGCGCTCGAGGAGCTGGTATCGACGGCGCGAATCGGGCACGGGCGGGTTGACGACGCCGGCGTTGTGGCCACCGCTGGTCAGCGCGAAGGTGATCTCGGCCGGGCTCAGGTAGTGCAGCTTGTGCACTGACCGCCACGGCGCGACATGGTCGGTGGTGGTGCCGACCATGAACATCGGCAGCGTGATGTCGCCCAGCGACACCACCCGCCCTCCCACCGGGTAGCGCCCTTCGCTGAGGTCGTCGCCCAGGAACAGGCGGCGCAGGTACTGCGAATGCATCTTCGCGGGCATGCGCGTGGCGTCGGCGTTCCAGGCCATCAGGTCGTTCAGGGGCGCTCGCTCGCCCAGCAAATACTCGTTGACCAGCCGCGACCACAGCAGGTCATACGAGCGCAGCATCTGGAAGGCGCCCGCCATCTGGCTGGCCTTGAGGTACCCGGTCTCGGCCATCTGCGCCTCGAGCAGGCTGACTTGGCTCTCGTCGATGAACAAGCCCAGCTCGCCGGGCTCGCTGAAGTCGGTCTGCGCGGCGAAGAAGGTCGCCGAGGCCAGGCGTTCGTCGCCATCGCGCGCCATCGCTGCGGCGGCGATCGCCAGCAGCGTGCCGCCCAGGCAGTAGCCGACCGCGTGCACCTTGCGGTGCGGCACGATGTCGTTCACGGCGGCCAGCGCGCCGTGGAAACCGTCGGCCAGATACTCGTCCATGCCCAGGTCGCGCTCGGCCTCGCCGGGGTTCTTCCAGGAAATACAGAACACGGTGTGGCCCTGGCCGATCAGGTACCTGATGAGCGAGTTGTGCGGCGACAGATCCAGGATGTAGTACTTCATGATCCAGGCCGGCACGATCAGGATCGGTTCCGGGTGCACGGCGCCGGTGGTCGGCGCGTACTGGATCAGTTCCATCACCCGGTTCTTCAGCACCACCTGGCCGGGCGTGACGGCCACATCGCGCCCCACCAAGAACCGCCCGGTGCCCGCGGGCGCGGCGCCGCTGGCCAGACGCTCCACGTCGTCCACCCAGTTCAGCAGGCCGCGCTGGAGGTTGGCGCCACCTTCCTGGGCTGTGCGGCGCAGCACCAGCGGGTTCGTGGCCAACTGGTTGCCCGGCGAGAACAGGTCCAGCCACTGGCGCGCCGCGAAGGCAACCACGTTCTCGTGGTGCTTTTCCACGCCGGTGACGCCGTGCGTGGCCGCGTCCCACCACTGCTGGGCCAGCAGAAAAGACTGGTGCCAGAGGTTGAATGGAAACCGCCGCCAGTCCGGCGCGGCGAAACGACGGTCGCGCGCGGGTGGCTCGATCAGCGCATGCGCCTCGCCCGGCCCGGCCAGCACGCACTCGCGCAGGTAGCCAGCCAACTGCTCGGCCTGCCGGAGCGCCAGCCGTCCCAACTCCATCTGCTTGCCGGGTGAACCGGCCAAGTGGGCACTCCAGTCCGCCGCGGCAAGCATCAGTGCCGCCGGCGACAGCGACGACGTGGCGCGGGCCAATGCGGCATGGACCTGCTGGTCGAGCTGGGCGGCGGCGGATGTCGCGGATGTATCGGTCGGCATAGGGTTCCCTGGAAGTTCCGTTGACTGACCGCCACCGGACACCTGTTCACGGATCAACGAGGCATTGGACTGGGATCAAGGTTTACTATAACATAAACGACCGACCAGTCGGTATCTAATTGCATGAAAACTGATCAAAACAACTCATGCAGCAGTTGCGCCGCGGGGTCTACCGTGGGCTCGCGGTCGCCCGTCAGCACCGCGTCTGCCTGCAAAGATAGCTGCGCTCATCACAGGAATGGCAGTTCATGAATCCCCCGATTTCCGCCGAGGCACCCGATGCCGAAACACCCGCCCGCCAGCGGTTGCCGGCCCATGTGCGAATCAACCAGATCCTGGATGCGGCGCTCGAAGCATTCATCGCTGAGGGTTTCGCGTCCACCCGCATCGACGACATCGCTCGTCTGGCCGGCATATCCAAGGGGGGGATCTATACGCATTTCAAGAGCAAGGATGAGCTCTTCGAAGCACTGCTGGAACGCTCCCTGACGCCGCTGAGCGCCGAGGAGCATGCCGCGCCGCTCGATGGACCCGTGACGGTCAACGTCCTGATCGAGCGGGTCATTGATCGCATGTACGAGCACTTGGCCAACCGCCGGACCGTGCAGACCCTGCGCCTTCTTGTCGCGGACGGCACATGGCTTCCTCAGCGCGTCGCGAAGTGGCGGCGCGCCGCCATCGAGCCCTTCCTGGCGACCATCGAGAAGCTGATGCGCATAGGCGTGGCCCAAGGCACCTTGCGCGAAGGCGTGCTCACGAAAGCACCATGGCTGCTGGTCGCGCCGGGTGTGTATGCCGCGTTTTGGCAGTTGATCGAGGAAGAAGCGTTCTCGGACACCCTCGTGGAGCAGCGCCGACTTCATATCGCCATGGCACGAGAACTTCTTCAACCCGTTTCGGAAGAAAAACAAGGCTAGGGAGATGCTGATTTATTCGCCGCGCGGTCGTCGCCACAAGCCTGCGACGCGTTGACGAGAGAGCCCCCGCCAAGACCGCCAAGACGATGAGCCAACGCAGCTTTGCCAGTGCCGAGTACGCGATGAAGAAGAAGCGCACGCGGCGCGAGAAGTTCCTCGCCGAGATGGATCGCATCGTGCCGTGGGCGCGGCTGATCGCAGTGATCGAGCCGCTGTACCCGAAGAGCGGCCGCGTGGGTCGCCCGCCGATAGGCGTGCCGAAGATGCTGCGCATGTACTGTCTTCAGCAGTGGTACGGCCTGGCCGACGAGGCACTGGAAGACGCGCTGTACGACAGCCAGGCGCTGCGCGACTTCGTGGGCATCGACCTGTCGCGCGAGTCGGTGCCGGATGCGACGACGCTGCTGAAGTTCCGCCGGCTGCTGCAGGCCAACGACCTCACGCGCGCGCTGTTCGACGAGATCAACGCGCACCTGGCCGAGCAAGGACTGCTGATGCGCGCCGGCACGATTGTCGACGCGACGATCATCGCCGCGCCCAGTTCGACGAAGAACGAGGGCAAGACGCGCGATCCCGAGATGCACCAGACGAAGAAGGGGAACCAGTGGTTCTTCGGCATGAAGGCGCATATCGGCGTGGACGCCGACTCGGGCCTGGTGCACTCGGTCGTCGGTACGGCGGCCAACGTAGGCGACGTGACGCAAGCCGGCGCGCTGCTGCACGGCGAGGAGACGCACGCCTTCGGCGATGCGGGCTACCGCGGCGTGGACAAGCGCGAAGAAGCGCAAGGCCCGCACTGGCACGTGGCGATGCAGCCGGGCAAGCGCCGCAAGCTCGATCTCACGCGCCGGTGGGCGCAACTGCTGGACAAGGCCGAGCAGCTGAAGGCCAGCGTGCGCGCGAAGGTCGAGCATCCGTTCCACGTCGTGAAGAACCTGTTCCGCCACAAGAAGGTCCGCTACAAGGGCCTGGCCAAGAACGAGGCGCAGCTGTTCAGCCTGTTCGGGCTGGCCAACCTCGTCATCGCCAAGAGGCGGTTGATGGCACTCGACACCCGAGGTGCGTCTTGAGAGCGCAAAGCGGCCTCGCAAGAGGCTTCAAACGCCGCGCTGCGTGCCCTTGCGCGGCTGCCGGCAGCGTTCGCGATGTCGCAGTCGCGAACGTGCGCGTCAGGTCGGGCTGCGCATCTCATAGTTCAGCGCGTCCCTAATCGTGTATGGAACAGTCGCACCTTCGAAAAGAACGCAACTTTTGGGGGCGAGTGATTTCGGCAAAAAGAATATTAGCTCACCTACCTGTGTGTGCTTTGGGAAGACATTTTTCGGACCGATTGCGGCTGAATAGATCAGGCCGTCCTTGTTCGGCGGCTTCTTTTGATATGCCTGGAAGGAAGAGCTCATCGCAATCAGGCACAAGGAGTCTGAATCCAAATCAGCCAATTGGCCCTCTGGTTCATCGGGAGAGTCGTCGAAAAGCTGCCAGGTAGGCTTGAAACCCAGTACCTTAGATTCAGCAAAAAATTTTTGGATGTCGCATTTGTCGGAAGAGAATAGTTTCCGGACTGTCTCAAACTCCTTCTGCGTAATGAAGCCATCTTGAGCAGGCGTTTGCGCCAACGCGCTGCACGAAAGCAGACCCAATACAAGGGCAGCCTGCCTCAGCAAAGGCACGCATATACGAAATAAGTTAGGTTGTTTGTGTTTCATTGTCAGTTCCATCGCCGATGAATTTCTTCAATTCACTCATCTTCCTCGCCTCAGTCAAATCACCTCCATTTGCAATGATCTCCCGAGCCTTCTTTTCATACTCCAAGGGAACGTAGAAACCTACTAGGATGCATTTTAGATATTTAAGGTAAACATAATCGTGGGCATTTAAGGTGATGCTATCCCCTTGGTTCCCGCCGAGTACCGCGTAGTCGCCTCCTTCAATCTTCGAGAAAATGAAGGCAACGTGGCCAATGCCGTCGCCTGGTTTTGTATGCTTATAAACCACAATGGCGCCATAGATCGGTTGATCAATTTTTACGAATTTTTTGCTTCTGGTGGGAAACTGTGAATTGGGATCACGGGTAAAGGAGTGTCCGCTGTCCTTAAGGCAGTAGTTGGCAAATGAGGCGCACCAAGCCGTGCCCATGCTTGGTGTGCCATCCCCAATAACCACGCCGACTTTTCCGTGATAGTTATCAGTTATCACTCCTCTCGAGCCCTTTTTCTTCTTTATTGCTCTGTTGGATTTTTCTCGCGATTCATGGTGCCCGGCCCACTGTTTGGCCTCACGTATCGCAACTTCCATCTAGGGCGCTTGACGTTGCGATGGATCGATCAGCGCCAGCGGTTGGCCCTTTTTGCTCACGACCGGTGTCGTCGGCTCAGCGGCTTTGGGCTTGGGGGTTGGTTTGGCTGGCGGCGACGCCAATGAAGCACTCGGCGCACCGGCAACGCCATAGATATTGATGTTCTGTCCGGGGAAGATCAAGTCGCCTTTGACGATGCCGTGATTGTGTTTCCGAAGGTCGCCTACAGTTGTCTTGAACTTTGCGGCGATCTTCGTCAGGCTGTCTCCACTCTTCACCACATAAACCAAGGGACGCTGATCTTTGCCTTCAGGTGGCTTTGATCCGCTCGTCGTCATTCGCGCAGTGCCCTGGAACTTCTGCTGGTCGCGCGTGGCCACCAGTTGGCGCGATGTGTTGCCGGTGACAAAGCGGTAGACGCTGTTCCAGTGCCCTTCCAGGGTCTTGAGGAAGATTTCGACTGGGCTGTCTTCCGACGCATGGACGATGGGTGGAATGGCTCCCTGGGCTAGGGTCTTGGTCGTGTATTCCTTGCTTCCGACTTTTACCTTGACCTCTTCACCGACGATGGGGCGCGCACCGTCGGACAGCGTCAATCGGGTCGTGTGAACCCACTTCTCCTTGCGGGTGTCGGCTTTGGCATTGAAGCCTTCTCTGGACTCCATCGCGTCCATCATGGATTCGAGCTGCGCGTCGGTGAAGCTGCTCAAGGGCTTGTCGCGCGGCAGACCTGTCTCTTTGACAATGTGCTCGATGTAGGCGTCGGTGTCGTTCTCCGAGCGCGGTGCGTAGATCTCCAGTGCCTCAGGAATCGTGTACGGGTCGTACTTTCTGCGAAGCAGTTCCTTCTTGGCTCTTCGCCCGACTTCGTAGCTCGGGAAAATGCAGAACTCACCGCTGGCAGTCTTCCCGGTGCCGATGCGCAAGCTGGCATTGGTCTTGACCGGGCGGATGTTGCCTGGGTTGTTGAAGCGCCAAGCGATCGTGCCGCCGCTGCGCAGCAGATGGCTTCCATCATCTCCCACGTAGTCGACCGTCAGGGTTGGTTTGTCAAAGGTTGCCGCAATGAACTTGGCCATCTTGTTCACCGAGCCGCTGACTTGAGTTGGTGCTTGATCACTTCATCCACGCTGACGCGGGGAGCGGATGGTGTCGTGGTTTTGCTCTGCGGAACGAACTGGTAGGGGAACTCTTCGTCGTCGCCTTTTTTCAGCAGGTACCGCTCAACGGTCAAATCACCCGGTTCGGCCCACCCACGCGCTGTGTCTTGGCGCACCTTGATCAGATACAGCGCACCACCTTGACGCTGAACGGCCAGGTCGGAAAACAGCCAGTCGCCCCCTGCAGCCGATGTCGCTGTCAACAAGGTGTCGCCCGGGTTGGTTTCGGAGATAGGAACGATGTACAACTGCCGCTTGTCGGCGGGTTCGAAATAGAAGGTGTATGCGCGGTTGTCAAAGCTGTTTTGATTGGTGTAGCGGGCGGCGACCAACTGAATCACTCCGCCATCAACCTTCCAGCTGTAGCGTCCTGGCTTGTAGGGAACGGCTTGTGCCCATGCGGAGGTGTACACCGTGAACAAGAAAATCCACGCAAAAAATGCGACGTAGAACCTACGCATCTTCAGCTCCCGAGTTGCCCATGATCTTTGCCAGAATGCCCGACTCAAGGAACTGGCCATCGTCGTCACCTGTTGCGGCAAGCTTCTCGGCGTATGGGTCGTCCTCAATCTCGTTCTCCTGTCTGTCGTCGAAGTCGTCATCCGTTTGCGCCTTGGAAACCTCGGTGACCTGAACCTGATCCTGGCCGATGGTGAGCGTCAGCTTCTCACTGCCTTGGGTCTCGACACGGGGCAATTTGCCGTCCTCGCCAACCGACCCGCTGGCCAATACCTTTCCTGATGCGTCCTTGATGAAAAAGGGCTTGCCAATCCAGCCGTAGTCATCGGCCAACGCGTCGGCCCCCAGCGGGGCAAATCGCAAGCTATGCGCTATCTCCATGCTGACGGGTTCGAAGGCCGGCAGTGCATAGC
>Ga0209066_10005158_pt1 | contig 13899 bp, 5 predicted proteins | sample All_14_2_FD_187198 | JGI IMG/M metagenome (GOLD analysis project Ga0209066, IMG submission 187198) | Freshwater microbial communities in response to fracking from Pennsylvania, USA - Allegheny Zone_MetaG_DW_15 (SPAdes) (version 2) ...
TTACCGGCTTAGTTCACTGTAGTTATTTTGCGCGAAAGGATTTTTGCCTGACTTACAATCTGTATCAGGTATATGCCGTTTGCCGGTGATCGTAAATTGGCCTTGCCTGCTTTAAGTACATCTTTCGCAAGCAGCTGACCCGAAACGGAATACAGGTAAACGGTTCCTGAGGTTGTTTGGTTGCAGCTAACATGTATGGTACCGTTTTCGGCATAAACCTGCAGGTTATCGCTGCTTTCGTCACTTACGCCGGCAGTGGAAGCAAACCTGAGTTTGAAGCGGTTTTCGGCATCCGATGGCGAAGATGTAAATGAGTAAGCAGATTGCTTGCGCAGATCAATGCTGGAGCCTGTTTTCAGATCGTCGAGAAATACCGGCGCATTTGGATCGAAACTGCTGATGCCTTCCACATTGAGGGTATAAGTTGCGTTTCCGCCTACTTTCAGGCCAAGAAGAACATGCTGACTGCTTCCAGAGGTTGGAAGTGTATTAATGGCAGCCTTTTCGCCGGGAAGAATGGAATATAACTGCGGTGCTTCATCCAGTCCCGATAGTTTATACGCATCAAGCGACTGGTCGAGGCTTTCGGAGGCAGCCGGATCGAATCGTACATAGGTTTTATCCGAATACCCGTTACCGGAAATGGAAAGGGTAAGCATCTGAGGCACTGTGTTGGTGCTTTTATAAAAAGTGCCGCTGTGCACTTTGGCAGCATTAGCAAGAGCAAACGTATTAGCAGAAGCTGTTGTGTTAACAAAGAAACCCTGCATTGGGGCAATAATACCGGGGTTTGCGCTGGCAGCACCAATAGTGAGAGGAATATAATTCCCCGAACCGGCTTCGTCCCAAACATAGGCGGTGGCATTCATTCCTGTGGGTGCTGAAAGCAGAGCTGTGTTGATACCACATGGATAAGGATTCCCGATCAGGTTCCAGCCGGTGCCATAACCGGGAGCCGAAGGCGTGTAGCTAAGGTTTGTATAGCTTACAGGGCTGTTTTTCAGCGTGCCGGGGAAATTAAGTTCAGGTGTTCCGGTTGCAAAATTTACTGAATATCCGTAAGCGGAAACCACATTATCGCCGGTAGTTAGCCGCACCCATTCGCCGTCAGCTTCCTGGTAGCGGTCAACATAAGCTCCGTTGAAACAGGAAGTATTGCTTGCTACGATGGATTCGTTTATTGGTGAAATAAACAGATGGTATTTGTCGTCAGCGGGAATAGCTCGTTTTACAGTAGCGGCCACCGAAGAGGAATTCTGAATCAGTGAGCCTCCCGAGTTAATAACTATTCCTGCGTTGCCGACACTGTTGGTAAGGATACCGCTTACCGTTAAAGCCTGGTTGGAATTAATTGTTACTGAGCCGGCACTGATTATTAAGGAATTACAAACTGCTGTGGGGGTATTATTTACTGTTATGTTATGTAGAACTGAAACGTTTTCGGTGCCTGTAGGTACCCCTGCTGGTGTCCATGTTGAAGCTTCATTCCAGCTGCCTGCCTGTTGAGTGGTTTTGCTGATGATATATACTGCCAAATCGGTTTGGGCAGCCGCACTGCAGCCGCCACTGTTCGTATAATTAACTTTAACATGTCCTGTGCCACTGCCGCCCCAGGAAATAGTAATTGTATTGTCAGTAGTTCCGCCACCGGCACTGGCGGTGCCTCCGGTAACTGTCCAGGTGTAGTTTGTCATTCCGGCAGCCGTGGTATATGTAACATTCGACTGACCGGAACTAACAGTTGTCAGTCCGCTGATAACCGGTTCGGGTAGTGGATTTACTGTTACAGTAACGTCTTCTGAACCTGTGCATCCTTCGCCACTTGTGGCAGTAACGGTGTATGTGCCTGCAGTGCTTACTGTTATTGAGGATGTTGTTGCACCTGTTGACCATACTAAGTCAGCGGCTGCCAGGAAACTGATTGGAGCAGGTGAAGGATTAACCCAGGCCGGTGAGTTGGATAGGGTTCCGTTGTTGGCATTGCCTGTTGCATCAGCAGCCACGGTTCCTGTTCCCTCGTCAAATCGGTAATATGCTGATAGACCTGTACTATTTTCCGGAATTACCGAATTCATATTATCCTGAATTTGCGCCTGACTCCTTCCAACTGACCAGATTCGAACCTCGTCAATTGCTCCGTCAAAATACTCTCCGCTATTTGTAGCAGCAATGTTCATATTTGTTGAGATTGTAACATTATGACCGCCAGGGTGATCTGATCCTTTCAATACACCATCCCAGTAAATAGCGCGTGTCGTTCCATCGAAAGTGGCTGCAACATGGTGCCAGTTTCCGTCCAGTGCATTTTGGATATTGACAACAAGGTCGTTGCCCCACCAATAGTTAATTATTTGTGTTGGGCCATTGAATCGCAATGCATTTACCTGATTGCCTCCTCCCCAATTGCCCCATCCTACAATTCCGTTTGCGCCCGAAACAGTATTCGGTTTTACCCAGGCTTCAAGGGTGTAATTGCTATTTCCTACCGGAATAGTTGGTGTTGATGCAAAAGTGATTTTATTACTGCCATTGAAGCCTATACAATTCCCACCTCCAAGTGCTGTTAATGTTATCGATGAACCGTCGCAAATGGCGGTTGGTACATCAGTTGATATTGTTATAACAGGCGGGTTGTTCACAATCATGGTAAGGGTATTGGAAACGAATGCCCCATTTGTAAACCGATCAACTTCAGCGGTGTAATTTTGTAAAATATCAGCGGCTGTCAAAGTGCTGTTAAAAATCCTCATCAACCCCATATTTCCGTTCAGAGGATGATGACCCGGATCTTGTCCATCGCCGAGTAAATAATTTGTAAAAGGCGAAAGATCTGTTATTCCTTCATTTTGAGTTGCTACAAGCGAACCATCGAGATAAACCCTTGTTGTGATAAACCCCGATTCTTTACCGGCGGTGTAAACAATATGGTGCCACACATTTTCCGAAACCAAAACTCCTACACTTCTATCCACATAATGAGCCATATCCCAGAACAAGTATCCGCTGGGGTCCACGCCGAGGCGGTAGTATAGGTCAGGGGTTGAAAACCAGAACTGATAATTGCCATAATTTGTACGCTTAATCCAGGTTTCAACTGTAAGAGCATCAGTAGTTGTAATGTTCCAGTTGTTCATGGCACTGCTTTGAATAGCATATGCGCCGCTAGCCTGAAAATTAAAACTTCCAAGCCCGATGGTGGAAGAATAGGACGCTGACAATGCCGAAGGCAAGGTAGCGTGATTGTTGTTACCGCTTAAGTCGGTCCAGGTTGATCCTGTCCCCGGATAACTCGACGAATTGCCGGCATCCAGATTTAAAACGGAGTTGGAGGTGACAACCGTTCCGGAATTAACTGACAATTGAACAGTTATAGCGTCACCATTCGCCAGATCAGAAGCAGTATAGGTGGAATTTGTAGCTCCTGCAATAGCAACTCCATTTTTCCTCCATTGGTAGTTTGATGCACTGGTACCCGAGGGCGTTGCAGTAAAAGTAACCGGAGTGCCCGAACAAATTGTATTGTTAGTTGCATTGGAACTGATGGTTACTCCGGCATCCAGATGGGAGCCACTTGTGGCTGTTTGAGCATAACACAGTGTGAAGCTCAGACAAAAAAGTGCGAAGAATAGTTTTTTCATGTGCCGCTATTTATAGTTCTGTTTTAAGATATTTTTGAATTAATTCCATCGGATTTATGGTGCCTTGTACTTTGAATTATGTATTCTTATTTCACTATTCACTATTCACTATTCACTATTCACTATTCACTATTCACTTTAGTACTTTCACTAAATAATCCCTTTTTAGAAATCCCTTCCTTTTAATTTACAACCACTTTCCCGTTGACCGTAGTTTTGTCGGTCACAACTTTAACTAAATAAATTCCCGCTGCCGAAGTACGTATAAGTGTTTCGCCGGTATTAATTTCTGAAGTAGCAATCAACTGACCTGATGTGGAATATACATAAACCATACCTTTTGCAGGAGAAGCATGTGTTATGTGGATATAACCCTCTGCAGACCAGATAGCTATGTCCGATGTGCCTTCTTCATCAATTCCTGTTGCCGACACAAACCTTAGCCGGAAACGGTTTTCGGCATCGCCAGGTGCTGCAGCAAAGGAATAGCGCGGATTGGTGCGCAGGTTGTGGGAGGTTCCCAGTTTCAGGTCATCGAGGTAGATAGGAAGTTCAGGATCAAAAACGTCAATGCCATCAACCGTTAATATGTAAGTGGTTGTGGCACCTGCTTTAAGTCCCAGAGGCACATATGGGTTTTCGGTGTAGGATGGAAGCGTATTAATGGCAGCCTTTTCGCCTTGTAATATTGAATACAGCTGCGGTGCTGCATCAAGTCCGGAGAGTTTGTACGCATCCAGCGCCTGATCGAAATTTTCGGAGGCAGCTTCATCGAAGCAAACATAGGTTTTATCCGAATACCCGTTACCAGCAATGGAAAGGGTAAGCAGCTGAGTGGCTGTGTTACTGTTTTTATAAAATGTGACACCATGTACTTTTGCGGCATTTGCCAGTGTGAGCGCGTTGGACGCCGCTGTTGTGTTAACAAAGAAACCCTGCATTGGCGCAATAGTACCCGGGTTAGCGCTGGCGGCACCAATGGTGAGAGGAATATAATTACCCGAACCGGCTTCGTCCCAAACATAGGCGGTGGCATTCATTCCGATAGGAACTGCCAGCAGAGCGGTATTGATACCACATGGGTAAGGATTGCCCATAAGGTTCCAACCGGTGCCATAACCGGGAGCCGAAGGTGTGTAGCTGAGGTTTGAATAGCTTACAGGGCTGTTTTTCAGCGTGCCGGGGAAAATAAGTTCCGGTGATCCGTTTGCAAAATTTACTGAATATCCGTAAGCGGAAACCACATTATCGCCGGTAGTTAGCCGCACCCATTCGCCTGTTGATTCCTGATAGCGGTCAAGATAAGCCCCATTGAAACAGGAAGCAGCATCGGCCACAACAGATTCGGTGATAGGGGAGATAAAGAAATGATATTTGTCGTCGCCGGTAATGGCACGTTTCACTGTAGCTGCTACATTAGAGGTATTTTGAATAAGTGAGCCACCGGGGTTAACCACCAACCCGCCATTACCTGCATTGTTGTTCAGAGCGCCTGTAACAGTGAGTTGCCCTCCCGAAGGTATGGTAAGGGTTTTTCCGTTTTCGATAAATAAGGAGCCGGCAGTGGTTAATGTGTTTCCACCGGCAAGACTAATGCTTTTACGAGGCAGAAGGCTGCCGGATGCTGTAAAATTGCTGCTGATAATTGGAGAAGCATCCTCCGAAATCATCAGGTTATTTACTGTAGGTGAACCGCTGAGAGTAGCTTCGCTTCCCAGTGCCCATTTGTAAAGGCCTATGCTTTGTGCGGAAGCGGGCACACCGTTCGACCAATTGGCAGAGGTTCCCCAGGCATTGCTTTCGCTGCCAAGCCAGGTATTAAAAGCAGTGGAAGATACCCAGTCGGAAGCAGCATCCATATTTATGAGGGTTCCATTATACCCGTTGCCGCTGATATCGTAAAGGGTGGTGCCATCCGACTGATCGAAACGGTAATAGGCAAATAATCCGGTTTCATTCCCGGCAAGCGTTTTGGTCATGTTTTCGCGTACCTGCGCTTCAGTTAATGTAGTATTCCAGAATGAAAATTCATCGAAATTGCCACCTTTGAAATAATCAGGATTATGATACCTGCCAATGTATGATGTATTGGCATCAGCAGCGATAGTGGCGGGGAAATTGGTTCCGGATGGAAAGGATAAGGTTTCTGGTTTACCGTTCACATAGATTTTAATTTTACCTGCATTATCAGCGGCAGTACCATCATAAACCACTGCTAAATGCACCCATTTGTTTAATTCCAGCACATTGCTTGTGGTCCAGGCTTCGCCATAAGCACCAACATTACTTATCGAAATTAAAATATCGTCAGCTCCTCCGCCATAAGAGTTGGGTAGCTGATGGAATGTAGCTCTGTTCCAGTTTCCAAACGAAGCATAGTTTGTAAAGAAAGTACCCCAGGTTGTACCGCTGAGATTTGTAGGATACACCCAGCCACAGAAACTAAAATGTGACAGTCCGTCGAATGCATTCATAAAACCGGCGGGCATTAAAACATAATCATTAGTGCCATCAAAATTCAATGCTTTTCCCGATCCGGCAAAACAACCCGATACAATCCATGAAGTACCATTGGTTAATGCGCCGTTATTGCTGTTAGGACTGCCATCGTCAATGCTTGTTCCGCTGCCTTCAGCCATTTTGTAGTAACTTACCAGGCCGGTTTCATTGCCAGCAAGTTCTTTGTACATTGAGGCCTTTATCTGAGCTTCGGTGCGAACTGTATTCCAAATGCTTACTTCATCAATGCAACCATTGAAATATTCACCTCCATCGCCACTGTCGCGGCCTATCAAAAATTTGTAACCTCCCGTATATTTAATTTCCGTTAAACCCGAATTGTACGTATCAATTAAAGTCCCGTCAAGATATGTTTTAAAAACACCATTTTCCAGGGTTAGAGCAACATGATGCCATTTGCCGTCCAGTGTATTTGATACCGGATCCCGGCCTATGTAGTTTATATTTGTACCTGTTGCTGCGTAATGCAACTGCCCGGTTGCACCGTTAATGGCTAGTATAAGTCCGGATTGAAGGTACTTCCATTGATTCGTCAGGATGTCTCTCCAGCCTGTTGAAGCTGATGGCTTTATCCAGACGGTAATGCTTAAGTTGTTCGCTATCTGGGTGACGACGGGTGTACCAGCATCCACATAATCATTGGTGCCATCGAACTTAAGTGCAAAGCCGCCTTGTTGTGCTTTTACAACCATGTGGATCGAAAGTACCAAAAAAGCGGAAAGTAGAATTTTTGTAAAACGTTTCATTGGTCATGGTATTAAAGAATTGTTCTGCCTGGATTATATCCTTATCTGTTAATTTTTTATTTCATCTGTTTATTTTTTAATTTTTTACGGGTCAGATGGAATACGCCATGAGAATAATCATTCCGGTTGGTGAGCAAATTTTCTGCTCATGGCTATTTGCATGAGCAGTTATACCAGGTATTGTTCAGTTGCAGTCCTGGCGTACATCGGGATTCGTGCACCTGAAACAAGAAAAACACACCTATACATTTTACCATGGAAAAATTTGTGTAACTATCCATCATTTACATTGGTCAAATCTTTTAAACAGGTTTCTCTGTTTTTTTTGAGCGCAACCCCATTGTTTTGCGTACGGCGTATAAGCCAGCCATTCCAATCATCAGTATAGTTCCGCTGCCAATGGGCGCTCCGCCCTGCTGTCCGCCAACAACAGTATTACCTGAGCCGGGTTCAACGCCACCATTGGGATGTGGCGGATTTTGGGCCTGTGCATACAATGAGCCTGCAATAAATAGGATTGCTGCATAAATCTGTTTGATTTTATTTCGGTTCATAGTACCTGAATTTACTTTTTTTTGATTGAAGGGTTACCTTATCAGAATTTTAGCTACGCTGGTTTTATTGTTGCTTACTACTTTTACAAGATAAATACCCGGAGTGTTAATGCCTGCACTTACCAGCCCGGAGGCTTTTTCCACCGAAGTAATAAGCTGTCCGGCCATATTGAAAATATAGACATCGCCTTTCAGCTGATTTTTCAGATTGATGTAAGCGGTTTTTTGATAACTGTAAATGCTTATATCTGAATCCTGGCTTTCATCAACACCTACCGTTCCCATATGCAGTTTGAACCGTTTGTTATCTTCGCCGGCAGCCCAGCTGAAAGCGTATGAACCTTTGAGCAGATTGGTAAACGTATTGGTTTTGGTATCTTCCAAAGTTGCTTTGCTTATGCCGTTTATCTGATTGATGCTGATGCTGTAAGTGCCGCTCAATGAGTTTGAAAAACCGAGTTGTATTACTTCACACTCAGGTCTTACATCAATTGATAGCTTTTTATCGCCTGTGAATGAATACAGTTCCGAAAGCCCGGCAGTGCCCGAGGCAAATTTGTACGCGTCGTGCTGCAGGTCGAAATCTTCGGTGGCATCGTTGTTAAAATTCAAATAAAGTCTATCTGAAATTCCTTTGCTTACCGTTCCGAGTACCAGCAGATTATCTTTGGTTTCTTCCGCCGATTTGTAGTAGCTGCCTACGGTATGGGTTCTGTTTGCATTGCTCAGGCTGAATGTACCCGCCGATGGAGCAACAATAAAAAATCCCTGCATAGGAGCAATATATTGCGAACCTTGACCTGAACCGTTATTCCAGCTCAGGTAAGTACCTTCGCCATTAGTTCCGTTACCCTGCCAGTAATACGCGGCCCCGTAAGTGTTGTCGAGCATACTCCAGTCGATAGCCGATGGGTAGGGGTTGCCGAGAATGTTGGCGCCGTCGTTTCCGGTTTCCGGGTCAGGGAAGTTGCTGCTTACAGTCAGTTGGACATTCTGATTTCCGGTGTTTGGTGTTCCGATAAAGGAATAAGTGTGGTCCGAAGAATACATAGTCCAGAGTCCGTAACCCTGTGCAGGGTTCAAAGCTGTTCCGGTTGATATAATATCTGTCCATTCAGCGTTTACTTCCGACCAGCTTTGCAGGTAATCGTTTTCGAAAACCTGAGCAGTAGCATCTGTTACGGGTGAAGAAATCAGGTGCCACCTGTCCTTTGTGATAGTGCGCTGAACAGTAAATGTTCCGTTGTTGGAAATGCTTCCATTTGTAATCAGTGAACCTCCGGAGGCAATAGTAAACGCTGCACCCGCAGGATTTGAGAGGTTGCCGTTAATTGTCAGTGCTTTGCCTGATTCAATTGTAAGCAGCTTGCCTGAGTTTACTGATAGGTTATTGCAAATTGCCGGGTCAGCTGCCACACTTGAATTTACGGTTACCGAATGGTTAATGGTAACATTATCAATCAGTGTTGGAACTCCGGCCGGCGACCATGTTTCACTCGTTTCCCAGTACCCATCGGTTATGCTGATTTTATCAGCAGCCGAAAAAGTAAGTGTTACCTGATCGGTTGCACTTCCGCATGGCCCCGCAGGGTCGGCCGAAGTGAGTGTGAGAGTAAGTGATCCTGCCAATCGTTCGGCAGCAGTAGGAGTGTAGGTTGCGGTTAACGAAGTGTTGTCAGGCGAGTATGTGCCGGCGCCGCCGCTCCAGGCACCTGTGCTTGCCGAACCGCTGATGCTGCCATTCAGGTTTGCAGATGCAGTACTTACAGTTTGATCGTTACCTGCATTAACCGTAGGCGGAGAGCTAAGCGTGCCACTTACAGCCACATTCTGAGTGGTTGCACCGCTTGAAGCAAGAGTGATATTTCCTGAGGGAGTTCCCGTAGCCGAAGATGCCATGCGCACATAAATAGTTGTGCTGCTTACTGTTCCGCCGGTTTGGGTGAGTGTAAGTGTACTGCTGAAACTGCCGCCTGAGGTTGTCGAAAGTTCGAATCCGGTAGGTGCAGTAACTGTGATATTTGCTGTAAGCCATGAACCGGAAGTTGTAAAACTTTGTTCGGTGGAGGCTGTACCTGAGCAGGTGTTGAAAGCTGACAATGAACCCGAAATTGCAATTGCTGGTGAAGTGTTACAACTGATAATGATCTGTCCGTCTCCTGAACGTACACCAGATTCTTTTGAAGCATTGGTGGTGCCATCGGTATTGGACGAACCTCCACCGCCTCCACCACCAGGTGTGGTATCAGAACCATTGCCTCCGGCACCTCCGCCAAAAAATCCACCTCCTCCGCCACCAGCACCGCCGGAACCAGTATAAGTACTGGTGCTGCCAACTCCGCCTACGCCAACACTTCCTGATGTTCCAGCTGTCCAACCTGCTCTGGTGCAGGCTCCGGTATGTGAACCTGCATAACCTCCTGATACTAATGTTCCTGCACCACCGCCAGTTCCACCACCTGCACAATTGCACGAGGAACTATACCCATCAGTACCTGCGCTACCACCACCGCTACCACCTGCACCAGCCGGGGAAGGTTGGCAGGCTTCCCAGGTTCCGTTTCTGCCACCTCCACCGCCTCCACCGGCAACAATAACTCTATTAGAAAGTGCAGTTCCGCCAGTTCTAACATCAGAAGCGCCTCCGCCATTTCCGCCATAAGTGCCATTTTGACCTAGCCCTCCTGTTCCACCTCCATTGTATCCGCCCTGCCCTCCAACAAATATGTATAAAACCTGACCGGGAGTAACTGCAAGATCACCAGTTGCATAGCCACCTAAACCACCTGCGGCGCTACCCGGATATCCCTGGGCTCCCCAGGTCTTAATATTGACAGAGTAAACACCTGCCGGTACTGTCCATGACTGCATTGTTCCGGTGTAACTATAAGTAAATGTGGCTGTCGAATAAAAAGTATTCGGATTGTTCGAAGCAGTTGAGGTTGAATATACCTGTGCTCCGCTTATGCCATTAAACTCTGTAACCATAACAATATAAGCAGTTGCAGCCTGCAAATTGGATACAGAAACTGAGCTTCCTGTTCCGTTATAAACGCAATACCATCCTGTACTTCCTATTTGAGTTCCTGAACCAAAACTGGTGCTGGCTGTGTATGTCGTTCCGTTTACTGGTGAAGCGGTTCCGGTATTGGCTGCCTTCATAAAAACAGCTCGGGAGCTTCCATTTCCATTTGTCCAGCTAATGCTTGTTGAAACATTGGTTATGCTGCTGAAAACGATATTGTTAGCCTGTGTATATGGAGCGGCATACACCGTTCCGCTCACCGCTATATTTATAGTTGTAGCTCCCGCTGATGTAAGTTCAATATTTCCGGAAGGTGTACCTGTGGCGGAAGCCGCCATACGAACATAAATAGTAGTATTGGCGACAGATCCGCTGCTTTGTGCTAAGGCGAGGCTGGTTGCATATCCTGAACCTGAAGATAAAGATATTTCAAATCCGTTTGGAGCTGTTATAGCAATTCCTTCGGTTAGCAAAGAGCCTGAAGTCGAGAAACTCTGTGATGCTGAAGCTATGCCCGAAACGGATGTAAATGCGGTGAGGGTTCCGGTTGTGTAAATAGTTGGACCGGCAACAACAGTATAACTAATGATGATCTGTCCGTTGCCTTGTTTAAGCCCGGCAGATGTAGTTGCATTTGTAACACCTCCAATATAGGAAGATCCTCCACCGCCGGCAGCGCCATATCCGGTGCCATAAACTACATTTCCCGCTCCACCGGCACCACCGTAATAGCCTCCTCCACCACCTCCTGAATAACCAATTAGACCAGATCCAATTCCTCCATTACCACCCACACCGAGTGTGCCTGATGATCCGGGATAGGTGCCACTTCCTGTTCCTCCGGCTGATTGGGTTCCCCCGCTGCCACCATAAGCGGCTGATGCATCAGTTGCATTGCCGCCTGAACTGCCAGTTGTTCCGCCTCCGGCTCCTCCTGCATAGGAGTAATATCCATTTCCTCCACCTCCGCCAGCTACTATAACCCTGTTGGAAAGATTTGTTCCTCCGGATCTTACATCCGAAGCTCCGCCGCCTCCGTCGGCACTTCCCTGGGCATGACCACCGCCATTCCATCCGCCACCTCCTAAAATAAAATTTCCTACACCTGTACCCTGACCACCAACATAAAAGTAGAGAGTCTGACCCGGAGTAACTGCCAGATCACCTTTGGCATAGCCACCATAACCACCCAGATATCCATTTCCGGATGTTGCTGTTCCTCCCTGTGCACCATAAGCTTCGATGGTTATGGCGCTTACACCTGAAGGTACTGTCCATGCGTGATAACTTCCGGTGTAATCAAAGGTAAATTCCCCGGGTACAAATGTGAAAACAACCTGCCCGTGACCCGTTCTAGCCCCGGATATATTTGACTGGCTGACACCAGAATTATAGCTACCTCCGCCGCCTCCCGATTGTTGACCACTCCAGCCTCCGCCTTGTCCGCCACTGTAACCACCACCACCGCCGGAACGGGTATAAGTGTTATTATATGCACCTCCACCTCCGCCAAATCCTCCTTCGCCACCATAAACGGTACCACTGTAACCGGAAATTCCACCCAGGGAGCCATTTACGAAAGCTAATCCACCTCCGGGGCTTGTTACGCCAGGATTTTCACCACTTGTGCCATTAGAATATACTCCTCCACCTCCGGCTGCGGGACCATCAGAAATACCGTTATTGCCTCCATTTCCGTTTGTTCCGCCTCCATTGTTATATGTGCTTCCTCCATTGTTTCCTGATAGGCCACTAATGCTGGCAGTACTTCCAAAATTGGTTAGTCCGCCACCACCGCCGGCAATCACAAGTATTGACGCTGCATTCATGTAAGGTGATTTCATAACATAGGAACCACCGCCACCTCCTCCTCCAATATATGTTACACCAGATACAGTTCCGTCAACGCCTTTCTGTCCAACCACAATTTTCAATACATCTCCCTGCGTTAGAGAGAATGTCCCGGTGATAGAAGCGCCTGCGCCGCCTGAATTCCCACCTTGTGCACCATAAGCAGCTATAGAATAATTTCCTGTGACAGGCACCACCCACTCCTGTATCCCCTGCGTATTAATTGTTACTGCGCCTGCCAGACTGGTACCGCTGTATGCTGCATTAACCTGGGTCTGGGTTGGACCGGTACGTCCGGTGGCTGAGCAGTTAGTGAATGTATATGTGGTTTGTGCAAGTGTTTTAAATGGGATTGTAGTTTGGAAAAACAAGGTGCTGAATACCATCAGGCTGACTAACTTTAGTCCAGCAGGAATTGTTGTGGAAAGATTCATCATTTTCAGGGCTTTAGAATGGATTTATTTGAAAAGTTTAAAAAACCGTTAGCATGCTTTTATGTAGCTGTTTGTATTGATGAATACACGACACACGCTTTTCACTTAGCTCTCTTCAAGAGAAAAGCTAAAGTGTATTTTTTTCAAATGTATTTTATAAAAATATGAAAACCTGTAGTTATAGAATCCTTTAAATTGTAGTTATCAATGTTTTTAAATTGTAGTTAAAACAGCTACAAAACAAAATTGAATAATCAAAACTCTGCCCTGAGCGAATAAAAAAAATTACCGTTGCCCTGCCTCTCGTAATAATTTACTGTGGTTTTATGATGATACTCCAGTGCGTTTCGCTTCGGTTTTTATAGGAGAAAAGTACTATAAAGCCAGGGGGCTGACTTAAATTGTATCCGGTGAAAATGTCGCGTAAATACCAGGTGCAGAGTACTGAAACCTGAAGAGCATTTTGGCTGAGTTTTGTGCAAAACCCTGATGTGATACCACAGTATTAAATTGTATCGGCCTTCACCACCTAATGAGATGTAACAGATTTTAAGAAATACCGGGTTGTTAGTTTTATAACTCTGCTTTTACAGCCATTTTGTGCGAATCGCGCCAGGTTGATTTCGTTGGTGCTGATTTGATTTTATGGAGTTAAGTAATTCATTAAGTTGAATTTCCTGTTCTGTATTGAATTGCATCCACGTAATGTAATCGCGCAAATAGAAAAAGTTTTCAATATCAAGATTTAGTATCTTACCAAATCCCTTATATGCTTTTAACAGAAATTCCTGATTCGGCGTATCATACAAATTTCCAACCCTTACCGTATTTTTCAGCTTGATTGTTTTTTTTAAAAACTCTACAAAATCAAATACTTCTATCCGGAAAGCCATAGCCGCCGAATCAGTATAGTCAAGAAATACATCGTAATCAGGGTCATAATCCGGATCAGCTATAAACTTTAAATTTAGTGCTATCACATCTTTCATTGTACATGTGCCCTGAAAATTGCAAATAATCAGTTTTAGTTCCTCACTTATCAGGTGTGAGGTAAATTGATTTTGTTCCTTCATTATCATAAAATATCAGAGTTTAATAAATGAGGGCTATGAAATTGGTAGAAATCAATAT
>Ga0209066_10005159_pt1 | contig 13899 bp, 9 predicted proteins | sample All_14_2_FD_187198 | JGI IMG/M metagenome (GOLD analysis project Ga0209066, IMG submission 187198) | Freshwater microbial communities in response to fracking from Pennsylvania, USA - Allegheny Zone_MetaG_DW_15 (SPAdes) (version 2) ...
ATAATACGAAAGAAAGCCATTTAAATAAGAACTTCAACAATCCTTCCTATTGGAATCCAAACTGCTCCTTTTAAACAAATAAACTTAGTTCCAGCTGCCCATATAGTTGTGTCGACCCGCTTAAGTCCTTCATCATCAATAAAAATGATAGAAACTTTAGTGTGGGAAGAATTTCCGAGCATTGTAGCATCATCAATTTGTTTTTTCAAATCAGGGTGCTGTTTTATCTTAACATCATTCTTGAAGGTTAAGTTCGGAATCGTTTCTTTTTCGATTAATTCCGGTTTCATAATTGCTTGCATGGCGGAGTAGTTTGATTAAAGAAAAGGTACTCTTTTATTTCAAACAAACAACAAGAAATGAATATGTATTGAATTTCAATGAAAATTCATGTCATTCCATAGAAAATATGGCAACATTTAGATGGATAAACGCGCCATTGGAACAATTGTTTGATCCGCAAAAAGTCCTTTTTCAAACATATATTTACCTGTAATAGCAATCATCGCAGCATTATCAGTGCAGTATTCAAATTTCGGGATGAAAACACGCCATCCTAATTCACTTCCAACTTTCGCTAAGTCATTTCTTAAACCGCTGTTTGCCGATACGCCACCTGCGATTGCGATATCCTTAATTCCTAAATCTTTAGCCGCTGCAGTAAGTTTGGTAAACAAAATATCTAAAATTGTGCGCTGAATAGATGCGCACAAATCATTTCTATTTTCCTCAATGAAATTTGGATTCAATTTTACTTGTTTCTCGATGAAATACAAAATGGAAGTTTTCAAACCACTAAAACTAAAGTTATATCCATCTATTCGCGGCTTTGCAAATTGAAATGCAGTTGAATTCCCCAATTTGGCATGCTTATCAATTAATGGTCCACCTGGATATGGAAAACCTAACATTTTAGCAGCCTTATCAAATGCTTCACCTGCTGCGTCATCAATTGTTGAACCCAGTACTTTCATGGTTAAATGATCTTCTACCAGCACAATTTGGGTATGTCCACCTGAAACAGTTAAACATAAAAATGGGAAATTCGGTTTATCCTTGCCTTCATCATCAATGAAATGTGCAAGAACGTGACCAACCATGTGATTTACATCTATCATCGGAATATCCATCCCCAAGGCAAACGCTTTCGCAAATGAATTCCCAACTATGAGTGAACCCATTAATCCTGGACCACGAGTAAAAGCAATCGCATCAATGTCTTCTTTTTTAATACCTGCTTTTTTAATTGCTGCATCAACGACTGGTATGATGTTTTGCTGATGCGCTCGACTCGCTAATTCAGGTACTACTCCACCATACAGTTCATGTACTGCTTGACGCGCAATTTCATTCGAAAGAATGGTGCTATTTTTGAGTACTGCTGCCGACGTATCGTCACAAGAGGACTCTATACCTAGTATAATTATATCTTTTTGACTCAACTTTATGTAAGTTTGTATTGCGAATGGCAAAAATACTTAAAATATTAGGCAGAATTGTGGGAATCTCATTTGAATGGATTCTCATATTTGTTACTGTCTTAGCGTTTGCCATTAGAACTAGTCCCGTTCAGACCTATTTAGCCAAAATTGCTACCGATTATTTATCAAAAGAATTAAAAACAACGATGCGCATAGATCGCGTTTCTATCGTTTTTATTGATCGAGTTGCCTTGGACGGTGTATTTATTTTAGATCAAAAACAAGATACACTTGCGTCAATTGGACGAATTTATGTGCAATTAAACGAACTTGATTTAAATAAAAACATCATTGGAATTGAAAAGGTTGAGCTTGAAAAGGGTAATATACATTTAAGTAGAGCAAAGGAAGATGGTGCTTACAATTATTGGTTTATAACTGATTATTTTGCATCGAGTAAAAATTCAACCAAAAAGAAACCATTTGTTGTTACCCTCGAAACCATCGAATTAAGTGACGTCAACCTGCATTACGACGATTACCGCAAGAGCTATTCTGACTTCGGTGTTGATTTCGATCACATTTCTCTTAATCACCTCAATTTAACAGCCAACAATTTTAACACAATTGATGGCATTGTTAAGTTTGACTTGTTATCACTAAATGGTATCGAGCAAAGCGGTTTTAAAATTGACAATTTATCTTCTAAAGCAAGCATTAGTAAAAATGGAATCCTATTGTCGAATCTTAAAATCAAGACCCCTCTTTCTACGATTGACGCACCCAAACTGAATTTGTTAATGTCTGGTTTCGAAGATTTTCAGTCCTTCGAAGATAGCGTTGCTTTCGATGCTCAATTAAACCAAAGTTTGGTTTCGATGCATGATGTCTCCATGTTTGCGTATCAATTGAAAGGCATGGATCAAATGGTAAATGTAAAAGGCACAGTCACAGAAAAAGTGAAAAACCTGAAATTGCGTGACCTCGAAGTATCAACTGGAAAGAAGACAAAAATTCGCGGAGATTTAAACCTTCCCGACTTTCGAAACATCAAAGCAGCTTTCTTCTCTGAAAATCTTGATTATGCATATATTGATTTGAAAGATTTAGGGAAAATCAAACTCCCCGATTCCAATTCTGATCGCTATTTGACGTTTGATAAATACCTTCATCGCTTAGGTTATTTTGAGGTGACAAATGTAAAACTAGATGGATTCTACAGTCAATTTGTACTTGCGGCCAACAAAATAAAAACATCACTCGGTCAAGTAAAAATGGACAATGGAATGTTATTCACAACCAATCCAGCAAATAAATCTTTGTTTTTTGAACGTTCGCAAGCATCAGATTATGATGTGAAAATCGAAGAATTCAACTTAGGGAAATTCCTGGGAAATAATGCGCTTGGCTTAGTTGACGGAACAGTTTTTCTTTCTGGAGAAGCATTTTCTACTGCCGACATTCACTTTAATTTAATTGAAGGACATATCAATCGCTTTGACTATTTGGATTACAGCTACAATCAAATTGATGTCAGCGAAGGTAAATTTATAGACAATATTTTCACTGCAAAGATTGATGTAAACGATGATAATCTTGATCTTACGTACAATGGTTTCATCGATTTCAATGGCGGTCAGCACATGCGATTCAATATTGATTTAAAAGAGGCATTACTTGACAAGCTCAATATTGGATCAAAAGATAGCGTTTCATTGACCTCTAATTTTACGGTAAATATTTTCGGTAAAACAGCCAATACGATGTATGGAAGTATTAGCATGGATGGAATGCTTTACACAGAGGGTGACCGAGAAATTAGAGTTCCTGAATTATTAATCAATGTTAAACGAGGTCCAACGGAAGATGAGTTTAAAATCACGAGTAATCTCGGGAATTTCAACATGGCAGGTAAAATAGACTTTACCACTTTAGTTGGAGATTTTTTACATCAGTTTGAAAAGGTCTTTCCTGGTTTAATAGAACAACCTCTTGCTCAGAAAAAAGAAAAGAAGTCACCAAGTCATTTTAGATACGATTTTCTTACAAATGATTTAGACAATTTCTTGGCGATTTTCGTTCCTGATCTTAAAATCAGTCCAGGAACATTTTTAAGAGGAACATACGATGGCGCAACAGAAGATTTTACGATGAAATTGAATTCAGGTGAAATTCGCTATCAAGACATGAAATTTACAGGAGTTGAAGTCGAACAATCTTTGACGGCAGAATCCATTATTGCTGATTATAAATTAGCCCGTTTTAGTTATGGTGATTCAATCAAGCTTGATCAAGTTGTTTTTACAACTACCGGAATGCACAATATTCTTGAGTCCGAATTAACATGGAATCCAGAAACAACAAACTCATCTGATATTAAATGGCAAACGACCATTTATGACAATACACATTTGAAATTTTTACTAAAACCTTCTTATTTCAGTATCAATGAACAACGATGGGAAATTGAAAACCAGTCAGACATTGAATTGCAAAAAGCCAATATTAAAATTGAAAATTTCAAGCTCAAAAGAAACAATCAATTCATCGCACTTGATGGAAATATCGCACGCAACGATACCGATAGATTAAATTTCAAAGTAAACGATCTTGACCTTGCAGAATTAGGTTCATTTATTGGCTCTGAAGTTGAAATGAAAGGTTTAGTAAATGGTTGGGGTTATATTTCCAATCCTTATGAAAATCTGAACTATATTGGCGATGCCTCTATTCAAGGATTGTACATTAACCAAGAAGAAGTTGGTGATGTATTTGTTCAATCGCAATGGAACAAAGCAAGTGAGAGTGTCGGAATGACGGGCGATTTAATGTATCGAGGGAATCAAACTTTTGAGTTTCAAGGAAGTTATTTCACCGAAAGAAAAGAAAATAACCTAGATTTTAATTTGATTTTTGATGAAACGGACATTCAGTTTACGAGTGCGTTTTTGGATCCCGATCTAGTGTCAAATGTAAAAGGTTTATTAAATGGAAGTTTAAAAGTTACGGGGACACCAGATAATCCAAAATTGGACGGCCGAGTGAAATTACAAGGTGGAAATGGTAAGTTAGAATTACTAGGCGTAAACTTTGGGTTTAATGGTGAAATCATTGCCGACGAATATGGCTTCTACATAAACAACATGCCAGTAACGGATGAAGAAGGTAACACCGGTGGATTAATCGGCTCTGTTTATCATACACAATATACTGATTGGAACTTTGATCTTCAGTTTAACTTAGAAGGTGAAGAACAGGTAGAAGATGAAAATATTTTCTCTTGGTCACCAACATCTAAATTGCCTGAGCGCTTTTTGTTAATGAATACTGACTACAAAGAAGGTGAATATTATTATGGAAAGGCCTATGGAACTGGGTCAGCCAATATTTTTGGATATACCGATAACATTGAGATTACTGTCGACATGAAAACGAGTCGAGGCACAAAAATCAATTTCCCAATGTATGGTGTTTCAGACATAAGTGAAGAGGAAAGTTTTATTCGTTTTGTGAACAAAGACACGACCATCACACTCAATCAACCCAAATTTGACTTTACAGGTGTTGAACTTGATTTGAATTTTAGAGTTACGCCTGATGCTAAATTGAAAATTATCTTCAACGAACAAACGGGTGACGAAATTACTGCAACTGGGAAGGGCGACATCAATATGAAATTGGATAATTTGGGAGATTTAACCTTAGATGGAACCTACAGAATTAAAGAAGGTTTGTACAACTTCGCGATGGGACCAATCAAACAACCATTCTATATTCAAGAAGGTGGAACGATTGCTTGGACAGGAGATCCATTTAATGCGAACATTGATTTAACAACGTACTATAAAGTAAACGCAAGTTTGTCTGAAATTTCACCAGATGAATTACAAGGAACTGCTAATATGAGTACGCAAGAAATCTTGTGTTACCTTGATTTAACGGAATCGTTGCTCAAACCAAATATCGGCTTTGATATCAAAGCGCCGAAAGCGAATGAAACGGGTAAAGCGTTGTTATCTAGAATTACAAGTGATCCAGATGAGTTGAATCGTCAATTTTTCTCCTTGTTATTATGGAAGCGCTTCCAACCTCTCAAAGGCTCAACAGCCGCAGGTGGTTCTGCTGCCTTAGATCTTGTTGCAAATCAGATTAATTCAATGCTTGCTTTGGTTTCCAAAGAATATAAAATGAATGTCAACATTGACGCTGACAACTTAACCGGTGAAAACTCACTTGAATTTGGTGTCTCAAAAGGATTCTTGGATGATAGATTGATCTTTACAGGAAGTTTTGGAGTGGAGAACAATGTTCCGACTGGAAGTCAGAATCAAAGTATGTTGATTGGAGATGTGAGCGTTGAATACCTATTGAATGAAAGTGGAACTTTCCGTATCAATATCTTCAATGAATCGAATGATTATTCCATTATTCAGGACAAGAATCTTGGATTATTTACACAGGGTGCTGGTATTAATTACCAAGAAGATTTTGACAATGTAGAGAACTTCATGCTCGTTCAGTATTTCTTGGATATTTTTAGAAAAAAGGAAAACAAACGCATCACCATCAAACGTAAAAAACAGCAAACACCTATTCCGTCTGCTGGATCTCCACCTGTGAGTATTTTGCATGAGGAAGACTAAATAGATTTGGGATTCTGGATTTGGGATTCGGAATTCTTGATTACTTTTATCATCTCAAAATAACTCTTGACTCGATGAAGAAAGTATTGATTGCAAATCGCGGTGAAATTGCACGACGTGTAATACGTACATTGAAAAAAATGGGAATTGCGACTGTGGCTGTTTATTCGGACGCAGACCGACATGCTCCCCATGTTATAGAAGCGGATGAAGCCGTTTATTTAGGTGCAAGTCCTTCCTCGGAAAGTTATTTAAAACAAGATTTAATCCTCGATTATTGCAAGCAACTGAATGTTGATGGAATCCATCCTGGTTATGGTTTCCTTTCTGAAAACGCTCATTTTGCCCGTAAAGTAAAAGACGCTGGAATCAAATTAATTGGTCCATCACCAGATTCAATGGATATCATGGGGGATAAATTAAGTGCAAAACAAGCCGTTAAATCATATCATGTTCCGTTGGTTCCTGGTGTTGATGAGGCAATCACAGACATTGACGAAGCAATCAAAATTGCTGAATCGATTGGATACCCAGTACTTATAAAAGCATCTGCTGGTGGTGGTGGAAAAGGAATGCGCTTAGTAGAAAACTCAGCTGAATTTGCAGAGCAAATGCGTATGGCACAAAATGAAGCGCGTTCTTCTTTTGGAGATGATGCCGTTTTCATTGAGAAATTTGTTACAAAACCACGTCACATAGAAATTCAGGTATTTGCCGATCAACTAGGAAATGCTGTTTATTTATTTGAGCGCGAATGTTCTATTCAGCGTCGTCACCAAAAAGTGATCGAAGAAGCACCAAGTGCTATCGTTTCCCCTGAATTGCGTAAGAGAATGGGTGAAGCAGCAGTAGCAGTATGCCAAGCATGCAATTATGAAGGAGCTGGAACTGTCGAATTTTTATTGGATGCCAATTTAGATTTCTTCTTTTTGGAAATGAATACGCGTTTGCAAGTCGAACATCCTGTTACAGAAGAAATAACTGGTCAAGATTTAGTAGAATGGCAAGTTCGTGTTGCAAGAGGCGAACGTTTACCAAAATTACAAGACGAATTATCGATTAATGGTCATGCAATTGAAGTACGTGTTTATGCAGAAGACACCTTGAATGGATTTATTCCAGACATTGGAAATTTACGTCGCTACCGTGTACCTTCTGGAAGAAGTGTGCGTGTGGATGACGCATTTGAGGAAGGAATGGACATTCCAATTTATTACGATCCAATGATTGCAAAATTGGTTGTCTGGGGAGAAACACGTGCGAAGGCAATTCGTCGCACCATTCAAGCAATTGACGATTACCAGATTTCTGGTGTAAAAACTACGCTTGACTTTGGTAAATATGTATTAAAGCATGAAGCGTTTAGAAGTGGTCACTTCGACACGAACTTTGTGAAACACTATTTTCAAGACCCAACGATTATGTATGAATCGATGGAAGAAGAAAAAGATGCTTTACAACATGGAATCAATCAGATTTGGGATGACATCAAGGCTCGCAACAAATCTGAATATGCTTCAAGCGACATAAAAAGCTCTTGGCACAACGCTCGAACATAATTCACAAAATATGTTCTAACTAGACTTGAAATATTACACAAATAATTCTACTTTTACATTCAAAATACGAAAAAATGAACTTACACGAATATCAAGGTAAATCAATTCTTAAGAGTTACGGAGTTGCCATTCAGGAAGGAGTTGTTGTTGACAAAGCAGAAGATGCCGTTGCAGCAGCAAAGAAATTGACTGAATCAACAGGAACTGAGTGGTACGTTGTTAAAGCACAAATCCATGCAGGTGGACGTGGTAAAGGAGTTGTTGCAGAAACAGGTTCTCACGGTGTAGTTTTAGCGAAAGGTATTGATCACGTTGAAGAAAAAGTGAAAGGCATTTTAGGTGGACACTTAGAAACTGCTCAAACAAATGGAAAAGGTAAACTTGTAAGCAAAGTATTGATTGCACAAGATGTTTACTATCCAGGTGAATCTGCTACAGCAGAATTTTACATGTCAGTTTTATTAGACAGAGAGCAAGGTAAAAACGTAATCGTGTATTCAACGGAAGGTGGAATGGACATCGAGCATGTTGCTGAGCACACACCTGAATTAATTTACAAAGAGTTTATCGACCCACGTGTTGGAATTCAAGGTTTCCAAGCAAGAAAAATTGCTTTCAACTTAGGATTATCTGGTGAGGCTTTCAAGCAAATGACAAAATTCGTTGTTTCATTGTATAATGCATATGACGGAATTGATGCTGCAATGTTTGAAATCAACCCAGTATTAAAAACATCTGACAATAAAATTATCGCAGTAGATGCGAAAGTAACATTAGATGGTAACGGATTATTCCGTCACCCTGATTACGCTGCATTACGTGATTTAACTGAAGAAGATCCAACGGAAGTTGAAGCAGATGCTGCTGGTCTTAACTTCGTTAAATTAGACGGAAATGTTGGCTGTATGGTTAACGGTGCAGGATTAGCAATGGCGACTATGGATATCATTAAATTATCTGGTGGTAATCCAGCGAATTTCTTGGATGTAGGAGGTACAGCAAACGCTGAGCGTGTTGAGAAAGCATTCCACATCATTTTAAAAGATCCAAATGTTAAGGCAATTTTGATCAATATCTTTGGCGGTATCGTTCGTTGTGACCGTGTTGCTCAAGGTGTTGTTGATGCATACAAAAACATCGGTACATTCCCAGTTCCATTAATTGTACGTTTACAAGGAACGAATGCAGAAGAAGCGAAAAAATTAATTGACGATTCAGGTTTAGATGTATCTTCAGTTGTTTTATTGCAAGAAGCTGCAGATAAAGTAAGAGAAGTATTGGCATAATAAAAAGGCTAAACAAAAAATAATTAAAGGCTTCTCATTTTTGGGGAGCCTTTTTTAATTCAGGATCCCGATACATCGGGAGGAATTTAGAAGTCGGAATTGTAAATCCTTTGTATCTTTGCAATCAATGAACATCTTCAATAGAAATATGATAATTTATAAAACAGCAGCTGAAATCGAAATTATGCGCGAAGCTGCTCAGGTTGTTAGTCGCACACTCGGTAAGGTTGCGGAGGAAATTGCCATTGGTGTTACCCCGAAATACTTGGATAAAATGGCCGAAGAGTACATACGTTCTCAAAAAGCAATACCTGGATTTTTGGGACTTTATGGCTGTCCAAGTACCTTATTGATTTCGGTGAATGAGCAAGTCGTTCATGGACTACCAACTGATCGACCTTTTGAAGATGGTGATATTGTTTCGGTTGATTGTGGTTCAGTTTTCGAAGGATTTTATGGTGATCATGCCTATACCTTTGAAATTGGAAACGTGAAGCCTGAGATAAAAAAACTATTGCAAGTAACTAAAGAATGTTTGTATTTAGGCATTGAGCAATGTACAACCGCAAATCGCATTGAAGATATTGGCTGGGCAATACAGCAACATGCTGAAAAACATGGTTACGGTGTCGTTCGAGATCTTGTTGGACATGGATTGGGAAGAACGTTGCATGAAGATCCTCAAGTACCAAATTATGGTCGTAGAGGTCGTGGAAAGAAAATCCAAAATGGTTTAACCATCGCCATCGAACCTATGATTAATATGGGGACTGAGAAAGTCATCCAATTAGACGATAATTGGACGATTGTTACGGAAGACGGAATGCCAAGTGCGCATTTTGAGCACGACGTGGCTATTGTTGACGGTAAGGCTGAAATCTTGTCTACATTCGACTATATTGAAGCTGCTTTAGCTAAGAAAAAATGACAAGAGAAGAAAGAACCGTCTTTTTAGCCGTTCTTGTTCCCATCGTATTTGGAGGAATTATACTTTTTGAAAAAGGGGCATTTATATTACCTTTTCCCTTAAATGAATTTATATTTTTAATTGTCACTATTTTATTTTCCGTTCGAGTAGGAAAACATTTCCGAATGCTTAGTATTTTTTCAACTGCATTTGCTGTTTTCAACTTACTGTCTACTGAATTTTTCTGGTCATTCTTCTTAACAGAGGTAAATCTCTATGAATTAATTGAAGGTGGCACTTTAGATTTGATAAAATTATTGAGTGCTGTTTTACTGACAATTTGGGCTGGAATTACTTTAATTAAGGCGAAAGATCATTTTAGCTCAGCCTTATTCGTTCTCTTTTTTGTGATGTATTCGAGCGCAATGATTTTCCAACTACCACCGTTAGAAGTACTTGCTACGCTTATCCCCTTCGCAACATATCTAAAATACAAAGATCATTTCCCTTATCATTTACTTTGGCTTCTTTTGTCAATCCTCACGATGATGAAGTTAGTAATGTTGTCTTTTTCAGTTTAATAATTCTTTTTTGAAGTTTTTTTGCAGGAATCCTTTGAATTATTGCAGGTTTTCTTAATTTTGTCGCCTTAGTTCTTTGATTATACGGAGAGATGGGTGAGTGGCTAAAACCACCAGTTTGCTAAACTGACGTACGGGTAACTGTACCGCGGGTTCGAATCCCGCTCTCTCCGCTGTGTTATTTTAAATGTGAAACGTTATCGGGATGAGAACCCGCAGCGGTTCGAAACGAAACGAAGTGAAGTTCATTGAGGCTGATGTAAATCAGACGAAATAATCCCGCTCTCTCCGCTGTGTTATTTTAAATGTGAAACGTTATCGGGATGAGAACCCGCAGCGGTTCGAAACGAAACGAAGTGAAGTTCATTGAGGCTGATGTAAATCAGACGAAATAATCCCTTAGAAACGGTTTTATTTTACGCAAAAGTTTGCAAAAGCGAATAATCTTATTACTTTTGCACTCGCTTTCTGAGAAACGTTTCAGGAAAATTTGAAATAACAGAAGATGATTTGCTCGGGGCGTAGCGTAGTCCGGTCATCGCGCCTGGTTTGGGACCAGGAGGTCGCAGGTTCGAATCCTGCCGCCCCGACGAGGGGGATGAGCAATCATCCCCCTTTTTTTTTATACTTGGGTTTCGTCAACTTTTGTTAGTTGATGAATCAAAAAGAATAGGAATTTAGCAGAACCCGTAGTACAGTCCGCCGCGGCGGAAGCAACGCCCGCAAGGCACAATACATTTAGGCCCCGTAGCTCAGCTGGATAGAGCAACGCCCTTCTAAGGCGAAGGTCAAAGGTTCGAATCCTTTCGGGGTCACATAAAAGCTTTTCGCTCATGCGAAAGGCTTTTTTCATTTTATAGAACTTTCTTTCATAGATAATTGTCGATTTACATTACATCTAAGTCCAAATCTTCACCCCACAATTCCCTTTCAAAAAATAATTTCAAAATCATAACATCACCTCATAAACTAGTAGTAAATTTGATTTTTAAAACACATCAAGTTGCCCATAGTTAAGAAAAATATCTTCAATTTAAATACGCTTTTCAGGCTGTCTTTCATCCTAAGTTTTGTCGGGATTTTTGTGTTTATATTGGACTTCGGGTATGACAAAGATGTTTGGATTCAAATAGCCATTAAAGGATTCTATTTCTGTGCTATTACATTGGGTTTAGTGGCCACACTTATTCGATATTTTATTTTAAAGCGACCCATTGAAAGCAAGGTATTAACTATTGATATCATTACAGGACTCTTTTGTGTCGCAGTGATTTTAGTTAACTTTTTCTCTGAACTGTTTGATAAAACACCCTTTTTGTTTTACGGTGAAGGTTGGATTCGCTTTGCTTTTGTACTTACTTTCATTCGAGAGTTTTCGGAGCAAAAGTTACAATATAAAAGGGCTACACTGAACCCGGCCCAACTGTTTATCATCAGTTTCATTGCTATTATATTATTGGGTGCACTCCTACTCCAATTACCCAACGCTACACACAATGGTATCTCATTTCTGGATGCTTTATTTACCTCAACAAGTGCTGTTTGTGTGACTGGATTAATCGTAGTCGATACAGGATCATATTTTACTGAATTTGGTCAAGTCATCATCATGTTTTTGATTCAAGTAGGAGGTTTAGGAATCTTGACTTTTGCCAGTTATTTTAGTTATTTCTTTAAAGGTGGATCCTCTTATGAGAATCAACTTTCACTGGGAGAAATTACTAATTCGGATAAATTAGGCGAAGTATTTTCTACTTTAAAAAGAATCCTCGTTATTACCTTCACAATTGAGTTTATTGGTGCCTTGATGATTTTCACCAGTCTTGATAGCCGTTTGATTGGCTCCTTCTTTGAACGTGCATATTTTGCAGCTTTTCATGCTGTATCTGCATTCTGTAACGCGGGATTCTCAACACTTCAATTAGGCCTTTATGATGACGGCTTTAAATACAATTATTTCCTTCAGTTGGCCTTAATTTTCTTGTTTGTTATGGGAGGATTAGGCTTTCCAATTGTGGTTAACCTCGTTAAATTAACCAAGTATTTTATCACTGTGCGTGTTCTTCAATTTAAGAAAAGAGTGAAAAGTCATAAACCGTGGGTCTTAACACTTAATAGCCGAATTACGTTAATTACAACAATTACCTTAACTATCGTTGGTACAATACTGTTCTTCTTTGCTGAATACAACAATTCACTAGCTGAACATGGTGCATTCGGTAAATTTGTAACAGCGTTATTTGGTGCTACAACTCCTAGAACCGCTGGATTCAACACAGTTGATATGGCAAATTTGAATTTCTCAACAGTCATCCTAATCATACTTTTAATGTGGATTGGTGCCTCCCCTGCTTCAACGGGTGGTGGTATTAAAACGAGTACCTTTGCCATTGCAACATTGAATTTTTTCTCGCTTGCGAAAGGAAAAACCAGGATTGAAGTTTATCGTAGAGAAATTGCCGATATTTCAGTACGTCGAGCTTTCGCCGTTATCTCACTCTCATTAATAGTTATTGGCACAGGAATCATCATCATGTCTATTTTTGACAGTGAAAAAGATTTGCTTGGTATTGCTTTCGAATGTTTCTCGGCATACAGTACAGTAGGACTCAGCGTCGGAATTACAGCCGATTTAAGTTCTGTGAGTAAGTTTGTTATTATTGTAGTCATGTTCATTGGTCGTGTGAGTATGCTCTCTATCATGATTGCTGTATTTAGAAAAGTAAAACACAAAAACTACCGTTATCCTTCTGAAGAAATAACGATAAATTAATCCGTTTAAAAATGAAATATCTTGTATTTGGTTTAGGAAATTTTGGCGCATCACTAGCGGAAAAACTTACTTCTCAAGGGAATGAGGTCATCGGTATTGACAACAGCATGGACAAAGTAGATTTATTGAAGGAGAAAATCTCTCACACAATCTGCATGGATGCCACTGATGAGTTTACCGTTTCTGGTTTACCCTTGAAAGATACGGATGTCGTAATTGTGGCTATTGGAGAAGATCAAGGTGCCAATATCATGGTGACTGCCCTTTTGAAAAACTTAAAGGTTAAGCGATTAATTAGCCGTGCCATTAATCCTTTGCATGAAAAAGTATTACATGCAATTGGCGTTGATGAGATTGTCCATCCTGAAGAAGAAACGGCCGAGCGTTGGTCGAAAAAGCTTTGTTTAAGCGGCTTAGTTGATTCATTTGAATTGAGTGATGAATACAGTATTATCGAGGTCAATGTTCCATCTGTGATTGTTGGAATGAAGTTAAAGGAAATTGGTTTTAGAAAAAACTACAATTTGCTTGTATTAACTACCATGAAGAAATCAGAAGAAAAAACGGATGTTGGTCGCAGTAGAAATATCACCAAAGTACAAGGTGTTGCTTCTCCTGATTTAATGTTGGAGAAAGATGATATTCTAGTAGTATATGGTTCAAACAAGGATATCCAAGCTTTCTTGAAGTCTTAATCAAAAGAATTAGAAGAAAATCACCCTACAAAAC
>Ga0209066_10005162_pt1 | contig 13894 bp, 14 predicted proteins | sample All_14_2_FD_187198 | JGI IMG/M metagenome (GOLD analysis project Ga0209066, IMG submission 187198) | Freshwater microbial communities in response to fracking from Pennsylvania, USA - Allegheny Zone_MetaG_DW_15 (SPAdes) (version 2) ...
CATCGAGGTGAACCATGACGCAGCCATCCCCGCTCGGCGGATTTGAACGCTACCTCTCGGTCTGGGTCGCCCTCTGCATCGCTGCGGGGGTTGGTCTAGGCTATCTGCTGCCGGGCATCTTCACCGCGATTGCGGGGCTGCAATACGCCAACGTGAATCTCGTGGTGGCGTTGCTGATTTGGGTAATGATTTACCCGATGATGGTGAATGTCGATTTTTCGACCATCCGCCAGGTGGGGCAGCGCCCCAAAGGGCTTATCATCACGTTCATCATCAACTGGCTGGTAAAGCCATTCAGCATGGCGGCGCTAGCAGTGTTGTTTCTACGGCATGTGTTCGCCGACTACATTTCGCCGGAGGATGCAGCGCAGTATATCGCCGGTCTCATCTTACTGGGCACCGCGCCATGTACAGCCATGGTTTTCGTATGGAGCCGCTTGGTAAAGGGCGATGCTAATTATACGCTGGTGCAGGTATCTTTGAACGACCTCGTGATGATTGTCGCCTTCGCGCCCATTGCCGCGCTATTGCTAGGCGTATCGGACATTGCGGTGCCCTGGGCCACCTTGCTCCTATCGGTGCTGCTCTATGTCCTCATCCCCATCGCGGCGGGTTTTGTTACCCGCAAACGACTGTCGCCAGACCGGCTGCCTGCGTTTCTCGACCACTTGAAACCTTACTCCGTTGTTGGCCTTCTAGCGACGGTGGTGCTTTTGTTTGGCTTCCAGGCGGAAACCCTTATCAGCAAGCCGCTCGTCATCGGCATGATTGCGGTGCCGATTCTGCTACAAAGCCTGGCCATGTTTGCCCTAACCTATGTATGGATGTGCCGTGCCCGCGTACCGCACAACGTCGCCGCTCCGGCGGCACTTATCGGTGGGTCTAATTTCTTCGAGTTGGCGGTCGCCGTTGCCATCAGCCTATTCGGCCTGCAATCCGGCGCAGCACTAGCGACCGTCGTGGGAGTACTGGTCGAAGTGCCCGCGATGTTGTGGCTGGTAGGTATTGCTAACAAAACACGTTCGCGCTTCGCCCATTAGGTTGGCCGCTGTGCCATGCCGAGATATTCAAACACCTCGCGGATGGTCTCCGGTGTGATGGTAGCCTTCTTGCCATCCATGTTCTTAATGAGTTCGCCCTGTCGTTCCACGCTGACTTCGCCATAACTACGGAACGTGGTCATCACGCTTTCATGGCCGATATTCTGGCTCCACGCCTTGAACTCCTCCGGCGTGCGGCAGCGTTGCTCGCCGACCTTCACGAGCGTTTTGCGAAGCAAGTGCGGATGGAAGTAACCAAGGCCGACACGGGCATAGGCTTCCTTCATTAGTTTCCGCACCGGCGCAGCATTCGACCAGCAGACCGGCTCCAACCCATCGGCGACGAAACCGGAAGTGGCACTCAGCCCGACCTTGGTGCGCGGGAATACCGGGTCGTCATTGCCATACAGGCGCTGCTCGCGCAGGTAACGCACCCAGTCCTTCACGATGGCTACCAGGTCATCGCCGACCGGCACGAAATAGGTAAATATCTGCTTGCTGGCCTTCGTGCGTACCAGGTTGGGGTCTTGGTTGACCAGTTCGCGGTCGATGTCGATATGTTTCATGCGCAGCGAAACCAAGGCGCTGTCGCGCATGCCGGTCAGGATGGCAAGGGCGAACACGGCACGGTCACGGCGCTCAATGTCGGTGCCGCTCGGCATGGCGAGGATTGCCGAGCGCACCTGCTCCAAAGTGGGCGGCGTTTTCAAGGGGCGGGCGCGGGCAGCGCGTGCCTCCTTCTCACCGTAGTTCAGGTAGTCGGCATCGTGGATATTGATGCGGTTGCGATAGCCCGGCTCTCGGCTAAGCCAAACGAAGAACTCTTTGATGGCGCTTAACGTATGCTGCACGGTGGATTTGCTGAGCAGCTGACCATCGCGCATGGCCGTCGCGGCGGCGAGGTGCTTCTTGAAGCCCATCGCCTGCTCCTTGGTGAAGCTGCCGAAACCTTTGTGGCCGGTATAGACCTCGAACCGTTGCAAGGCACCGGCGATGCCGTGGATGGTCGTCTCCGACTTGCGCATCGCCTCCTTCTGGTAGTCGAAATACTGACGCTTAATGCGTTCGTTTTCAGCGTTGTATCGGGTCATGGTCTAGTCTCCTTGGGTTAAGTCACGCATAACGAGGGGATTGAAACTCTCTGATATGTGTTCCCCATTGACCGTTTGAACGACGAAGCGAGATTGCATTTCGGGCAGGTTATGGCCGCGATAAATCCGCTGCATGCGCGTGCTGCACACAGCGCACAATCCGCGTGCCAGCCATTGCCCAGGTTTAAGCTGCGTTAAATCCAGCACCCGCTCCCACACCGGGCGAGGATGGCGGCACTTGCAGCAGTAAAACTCGTCCGGCTTGCAGGGCTTCTTTCGCTCCGTCTGCCGACCGTTCAAGAAGGCGATAAGGTCGGAGCCATGGATAAGCAGCGGTCGCTTCCCGTCGATGGTGGTTAGCCCTTGCTTCACCCAGTTCAGCACCGCGTTCTTGTGAAGGCCGAAACGGTCGGCAACCTCCTGCGCCGTGTAGCTATGGTGCTGGCGGATGAGCCGGGTGTTGTAGGTGCGGCGCTTTGCTGGCTGTTTATTCTGCGGCATGACCTACCGTGCGGGCCACGATGAAGGCTTGCAGGTCGGTCAGGCGATACTTCACCAAACGACCGACCTTCACATAGGGAAGGGGATAGCGTTTGGTGCAGGCCCACACTTCCAAGGTGCCTTTCGATACGCCAAGGAAGGCAGCCGCTTCGGTGCGGGTAAGCAGGGTATGTTGGGGGTCGGTCATCGTCGTCTCCATCAGGGTTTGTTAAAAGTCCTGATGAAGCGATAACGTGGGTTAATCAGTGCGTTAATGCCTTCAAGGGTTCACCTCGATGGGTTCAAGGGTTCAACCCTTTTTGCGTTTGATACCACCGACCCGCGCCTCAACTGGGCGCATCAAGGTATCCATGGCATCGTACATGTTTTTGCTCAGCTTCTCGATGCCGAAACGCGGCGCATTCTCGACCAGCCATGGGGTAAGGTTCTTCTTGCCGGGCCAGTTCTGCGGGTCTGGATAGGCATGGGCGAAGTGTTCCATGGCGGCGAATAGCAAGCGCATTTCCGGCGTGTATGGTTCCGGCTTGGTGGTCGGTGGCGATGTCTCTGACGCGGCCTGATGCAACATCGGCAACGTCAACGGTAGCCCCTCGGCCCATCCAACAAATTCACCAGGCCGCACCTTGGCTTCGAGGAATAATATTTCCAGTGGCGTGTTTTCTTCTTCTGCGGTGCGAATCGGGATGAACCCCGTCACATCCAACTGACCGGCAGTGTGCGCATCGTAAGCGAACTGTTGTAGGCGCTGGAACAGCTTGTCGCCTTTCCCGAACTCCGCCTCTTTCCCTTCATTGCGCGCGCGACGACCCATGACGTACATAATGGCTTCACCCACGCGCCAGAGCGGATGTTTTTGCAGCCGGGCGAAATCTTCCTGCGTGATTGCTGGATATGCGCGCTCGCGTTTCTCAGCTTCTTGCTGGCGGTATATCATGGTGCGAGCCGCCCCGCGCGCAGCATTTACCACTTCCTGGCTGACAGGATATTGGTGCTTTTCGGCCCACAGCATGAACGGGTAGGAATCCACATCGCGCTCCGGCTGGTGATAGGGCTTGTCGCCCCATTCGTCCGCTTCTGGCGAATACCAGGAGAGTTCACCGGCAGCGATGACTTGCTTGGCGTGCGCATAGCATGCGCTGGCGGCAGGGTCGCTTTCCACCCAGGCTTCCACCGCTTGGTTCATGGCCGACCAGTCTTTGAACTCAGCGGGCAGGATTTCGTCGAGGCTACTCACACCGCTGAGAGGGAAGCGAGCGCGCGTTAAAACATCGCGTTGCCAGAACTTGTCCGTGAACAATACCGACACAAGCCAGAACAGCGGTTCGCGGTCGCCAATGAAGAATTTCGCCTCGGTTTCCCAAGGCGGCGCAGGTGTCTCGGTTTCCCAAGGCGGAGGTGGTGGTGGTATCGATGCCATGCTGCCGAATCTTTATTGTTATTTACGGCAGTTTAAGTCGTCGATGAAGCGGCGCAACGGCGTGGGGTTAGTTGCCCACAGCCTTCTTTGATGCCGGTTCACCCGCAAACATCACCTCAGTCGCCCGCATCAGCGATTGGCGCACCGGGTCGAGGTCGAGACGGGAGTAGATGGCGGTGGCTTGCTGCGACTTGTGGCCCAGCGATTTGCCGATGACCGTTAGCGACGCTCCGGTGATAGCCTGATAGCTACCCAGCGTGCGGCGGATGTCGTGGATGCGCAGGTCATCAATCTTTGCCGCCTTAACCAGACGTTGCCACGCCTTCTTCGGGTCGGCGAAGTGACCGCTGGTGCGGGCGCTAGGAAACACCCACGGCTTATTCGTTCCGTTGCGGCGGCGTTGCAGGATGTCGATGGCCGCAGGCAGCAAGGGCACGATGACCGGCTCGCCGTTCTTGGTCTCGGCGATGCGCCACTCGGCCCGTTGCCAGTTGATTTCATCCCACCGCATGGCCAGCACATTCGATTTACGCGCGCCGGTGAGCATCGACATAAGGATGTAGTCGCGGGCAGTTTCATTCTGTTCTTGCGCCAGTGCAGCGTGGAACCGTTGCAGTTCGTCGGATTGCAGGAAACGGTCGCGCGCTTTCTCGCGGAACTTCTTGATGCCGAGCGACGGGTTCGTACCTTCCCAACCCCACTCGATGGCTTTGTTGAAGATAGCGCGGATTCGCTCCAACACCCGGTTCGCCTGATACAGCCCGTTCTCTTTGCCCAGCCGGTCATGCAGCTTGGCGACTTCCTGCTTGGTGATGGTCGAAATCTTCCGTGAAAACCAATGCGATAGGAACTTGTTCACTTCGCGCTCGTCGAACTCCCATGATTTCTTGTGGGGCTTGCTGTACCGCTCCATGTATTCGCCGAACAATTCGCCGAACGTGATTTCCTGGCGCAGGCGCGTCTTATCTAGGTTCGGGTTTGCACCACCGGCGATGGCCGCTTTGGTTTTCAGTGCCGCGATGCGGGCCTGCTCGACGGTCATTTCGGGGAAGGTACCCAGCTTCACGCGCTCGTCGCGTCCGCCAATGCGCTTGCGCACGAAGAACGCCACCGCGCCCGACGCGGTAATCCAAAGGCTCAAACCCTTTTCCTTGGTGTCGCGGTAGGTGGCCATGCCGGTCACCGGAAGTGGCAGCCGCTGGATAGTTTGCTTGGTGAAGGTGAACTGTCTCATCGGGGTCTCCATTGCCGCACCATTGCCGCAAACTGGATGCTATTGCCGCAAAACTTGGATGGCAACGTTAAACCTAGATTTCTTGGAAAGTGGCTCTGGATATAGGTTTGGATAGCTATGTTAAGTTTCAGCTTGTGCAAAACCCAGTGGCTCATAACCTAAAGGTCGTCGGTTCAAATCCGGCCCCCGCAACCAAATCCAACCCTCTTCTCACCAAACAAATCATGCATTTGCTGCCAAGGCCAATTGTTCGTGCGTTGCTGAATCTATTCTGAAGTACATGGTTCAGGCTGCATTCAGGTTAGGGGCATAGGTTAGCTCTATCAGAGGAGCCAACCATGTTGCACATTCCCGTTAGCGTTGATGCATTGATCACCGGCCAGTTAAGCTTCGACAGCGAAGCGTTGCGCCATCTTTCCTCGCTGCGGCCCAGCATGATTCGCATCACGGCGAACCACGTATCTGAACGCCGCGACGTGGAGGCGTTCATCGAGCGCATTTATGCGAAGACCTACGGTGCTGTCATCGGCCAGCATTATCCTACCCTTATCAGCGTGCGCGATGCGGAAGGCCGCATTCTTGCGGCCCTCGGGTTCCGCGCGGCCGGTCACCAGAAGCTCTTTCTTGAGCAGTACCTCGATATTCCCGTGGAACAGGCGGTTGGCACCGCCTTCGGTGTGCCGCTTGTCCGCGGCAGCATTGTGGAGGTGGGCAACCTCGCTTCGGCCGGGCATGGTGCTGCCGTGTTCCTGTTCGCGGCGTTGATGGCGTATCTCGATCGCATGGGCATCAGCCATATCGCGCTGACGGGTACGAAGATTCTGCGTGGCTACTTCGCGAAGCTGGGGCTGGACCCGCGGGATATGGGGCATGCCGATCCGTCGCGCCTGGCGGATCATGGTGCGAGCTGGGGAACCTATTACGACACCGATCCACGTCTGATCGGCGGCGACGTGCATGCAAGCTACCAGCAATTGCAAAAGGTGATGCTGGTCGAGCAGGTGTGCGAGGCGGGCATGTACGAAGCGCAACTGCACAGCAAAGCTGCCTTATGCTAACGCACCTACAACAGATGGCTGCGCAACACCCCGACCACACCGCCATAGAAGATCGCGCTGAGGCGTTGAGCTACGCAGCGTTGTGGCAGCAGGTGCAGCAGCTGGCTGCTGAGCTTGTAGCGCAGGATGTGCACGTAGCCGGGCTGGATGCACCGAACGGTGCTGCGTGGGTGGTGGCGCATTTCGCCTGCGTACTTGCGGGCGTGGTGCAGGTGCCATTGCCGCCGTTCTTCACGGCCGCGCAACGCAGCCATGCGCTGCAGGATGCGGGTGCAAATGCCCTGCTGCATCAGGAAAGTACAGGTACGCGAATTTCCATTCACCCACTACCGCATGCGGCTGTGCCGCTGCCGGTTAGCACGGCGCTCATCACCTACACCTCTGGTTCGACGGGTGCGCCGAAAGGCGTGTGCCTGAGCCAGCACGGCGTGGAGCAGGTAAGTCGTTCGCTCTTGCAGGCGCTGGGCGCAGCGCTGGCGCAGCGGCATTTAAGCGTGCTGCCACTGGGCGTGCTGCTGGAGCAGGTGGGCGGGCTTTATCCGGCGCTGCTGGCGGGCGGTACGTATGTGGTCGAAGATGCACCGTTGCCGCAAGCCCTTGTCGTATCGCGTGCCACCAGCTGCATCCTTGTGCCTGAACTGCTGAAATTACTGGTGCAGTCGCCGCTGCATTACCCGCATTTGCGCTTTGCAGCCGTGGGTGGCGCCCGGGTCGATGATGAGCTGATCGCGCGGGCACAGCAGGCAGGGTTGCCGGTCTATCAGGGCTATGGGCTCAGTGAGGCCGCATCCGTCGTGGCATTGAACACCCCGCTGCACACCAAGCATGGCACGGTCGGCAAAGTACTGCCGCACATAACGTATACCATCGCGGCGGATGGCGAGATCCTGCTGCAGAACCCGACCATCCTTGGCTATGCGGGCGATGCTGCATGGCATGGTGCGTATGCGACGGGCGATCTCGGCCATGTCGATGCGGAAGGGTTCCTGACCATTCAGGGGCGCAAGAAGAACGTGCTCATCACCGCGAATGGCCGGAATATCTCGCCAGAATGGCCGGAAAGCCTGCTCGCGGCGCAATCCGAGATCGCGCAGGCCTTTGTGTATGGCGATGCGCAGCCTGCGCTTTCGGCCTTGCTAGTGCCCGCGCAACCACAGGCCGATATGCAGGCGGCCGTGCAGCGCGTCAACGCACAGTTGCCCAGCTATGCGCAGGTCGCGCAGTGGCAACCCACCACGGCATTCACCGTAGCGAACGGCATGGCTACGGCCAATGGCCGGCTTCGCCGCGATGCTATTTCATCCACCCTGTTAAAGGATCAAAACGATGGATTTCTTCGACCAGCTTGTGCGTGATACGCAGGCCGAACGCGAGGCGCTCTATGCGGTGCCGCTCATTCGCGATGCGGCCACCGGCAATATCACGCGGGAAACTTACCTGGCCTATCTGGCGCAGGCGTACCATCACGTGAAGCATACCACGCCGCTACTGATGGCGACGGGTTCGCGGCTTTCCAGCGCGCAGGAATGGCTGCGCGAAGCGATTGCGGAATATATCGAGGAGGAGCTGGGCCATCAGGAATGGATCCTGAATGATATTGCGGCCGCCGGCGGTGACAAGGAGGCCGTACGCCACAGCATGCCCAATGCCGCTACCGAGCTGATGGTCGCCTACGCCTACGATACGGTCATGCGCGGCAACCCGGTGGGCTTTTTCGGCATGGTGTTCGTGCTGGAAGGTACCAGCACCGCCCTTGCGACGGGTATTGCAGAAACGCTGATGCAGTCGCTTGGCCTGAAGCGCACCAGTTTCACGTACCTGCTATCGCACGGCACGCTTGATCTCAGCCACATGGAATTCTTCAAAGGGTTGATGAACCGCATCGACCGCGAGGAAGACAAACAAGCCATCGTGCATATGGCCAAGCGCATGTTTGTACTGTTCGCCGATATGTTCCGCTCCATCCCACGCCATACGGAGGTCTCCCATGCCGCTTAACGGAAAACATGTGGTGGTCACCGGTGGGGCAGGGGGCATTGGCAGCCAGCTTTGCACCGCGCTGGCCGCAAAAGGAGCCAGCATCACCGTCATTGACCGCGTTGAGGTACTACCCTTCGAGGCGGGCTACATCCGCGGCGACCTGAGCACGTTCGAAGGCATCCGTGCCGTGGCCGACCAGCTTCGTACCCAGCCGGTGGATGTGCTGATCAACCTTGCGGGCATCCAGTATTTCGGGGAATGCGACCAGCAGGACGCCGCACAAACCGCACTGACCTACATGGTAAACCTGATGGCGCCGGTCATGTTGACGCAAGCCGTGCTGCCACGCATGAAGTTTCACAACAAAGGCCATATTGTAAATGTTGGCTCGATCTTTGGGTCCATCAATTTCGCGTATTTCACCACCTATTCCAGCAGCAAAGCAGGTCTGAAGGGCTTCAGCGAAGCGCTTCGCCGCGAGGTGGCGGCCGACGATGTGCACGTGACCTACGTTGCCCCGCGTGCAGTAAAAACGTCGCTGAACACGGGCAAGGTCATGGAGCTTGCCGCGCGCACCAAGATGCACATGGACAGCCCTGAATGGGTGGTGGCGCGCATCATGGATGCTGTGCTCGCCCAATCGAAGGATGTGTATCTCGGCTTCCCTGAGGCGCTGTTCGTGCGCATCAACGCATTATTTCCCCGTCTGGTCGATAAGGCACTCGCGAAGAACGATGCCATCGCCCGCCAGATCGCTACGCAACCACGTTCATAAACATCAAGGAGTATTCACCATGAAACACCATGCATTGCTTGTTACTGCGGCACTGCTTACGCCCGCCATGGGCTGGGCGCAGGCTGTGGCCCCTGTTGCCGCCGCCGCAGCACCGGATGCCACCCAGACCCTGCAATTGCCCGCAGAAGCTGCGGTGGAACAACCCGCAGCACCGGTATTGCCCGCCATCACCGATAACGCTCAGCTGGATGAGGGCATTCGCGCACTGCAGAACGACTGGGCGACCATCAAATACCAAGAGCCTAACGAGCAGACACAACTCAGCCAGATGAAAAAACTGGTCGCCAAAGCCGAGCAGCTGGATGCGCAATACCCTACCTATGCCGAGCCGAAGATCTGGCATGCCATCATCCTTAGCACGGTTGCGGGCATGGATGGTGGTCTGGGTGCGCTGGACCTTGCGAAGAAAGCGAAAGCACTGCTTGAGCAGGCCATTAAGATCAACGGCAACGCACTGGATGGATCGGCCTACACTTCGCTCGGTACGCTTTATTACAAAGCGCCCATGTGGCCCATCGCATTCGGTGACAATGATAAAGCGCGCGCCTACCTCGAGCAGGCCCGTGCCATTAACCCAAACGGCATCGACCCGAACTATTTCTATGGCGATTTCCTTGTGGGAACTGGTCACGCGAAAGAAGCCATTTCCGTGCTTGAGCATGCGCTGAAAGCCGCGCCGCGCCCGGGCCGCGAAGTGGCCGATGCTGGCCGCCGTGAGGAAGTGACCCAAGTCCTGTTCTGGATCGTTTTTGGCCTGAACGGGCTATTCCACTTCTTCCCGATTCCTGCCCCCGCGGCGGAATCGGCCTATTTCATGGAAGCGATGGAGCGCTCCGGCTACGCGCTGCCAATGATCTATGGCACCGAGGTGATCGGTGGGCTGCTGTTGGTGCTGGGCGGCTGGAAGCCGCTGGCACTGCTGCTGCTGGCGCCGATTACAGCCAACATCGTATTGTATGACGTGATGCTGAACCCATCAGGCCTTGCTATTGGCATCGTCATTGCCGGGATCCATACGTTTCTGTTATGGATGACACGTAAGGCGTACGCGCCGCTGTTGGAATGCCAATGTTAAGGTCGGGATGCGCATTTTATATGTAGAGGATGATGTCCAGCTCGGTCAGGCCACCAGTTCCGGCCTGAAGGATGAATTCGCGGTCGATTGGTTCACTAATGTGGACGATGCCGAAGAAGCACTCCGCCAAGTTGCTTATGACATGATCGTGCTGGATATTAACCTGCCAGGGCGCAGCGGGCTTGAGTTCCTGCGCGAGCAGCGCGCCAAGGGCAATACCCTGCCGGTGCTGTTGCTCACTGCGCGGGATACCGTGCCCCAGCGGGTGCAGGGTCTGAATGCGGGGGCAGATGATTACCTGATCAAGCCCTACGATTTCGAAGAGCTACTGGCCCGCATCGGTGCACTGGTACGTCGCCGCAGCCAGCCCTACCGCGACGTGATGCGCTACCGTGACCTGACCGTCGATTTCTCCGGCCATATCGTGCAGCTGGATGGGGTACCCCTGACCATCACCCAACGCGAGTTCGATGTGCTGCGCATCCTGCTGGAAGAGCAGGGGCGCTGCCTGAGCAAGGACCAGATCGCTGAGAAGATGTATGGCTGGGACGACGAGGTCGAAAGCAATACCATCGAGGTGTATGTGTCGGCCCTGCGCCGCAAGCTTGGAAAAGAATACATCCGCACCATCCGCGGTCTTGGCTACCTGATGGAGAAGCATGCATGAGAACCACTTCGTTGCGCGGGCGGCTTCTAAAATCGCTGCTGGTGCCGATCCTTGTGGGCATCGTCTTTGTGGGCGCAGCTTCATGCTACTCAACGTATCATGAGGCCGCCGAGATCTATGATGCGGAGCAGGTGCATTTCGCCAAGGTGCTGCACACGCTGGCGCAGCAGATCGACAAAGCCCAGATCGTCGATATTGCGGGCGAGAAGCGCCGCAACGCCTATGAAAAATACATTACCTTCCGTGTGTGGAAAAATGACGATCTTTTCCTGCAATCCGACAATGTGCATGATTTCGGGCCCGTTACCCAGTCCGAGGGATTCGCCGACCGTATGATCGGCGATGTGCGCTGGCGGTTCTATGTGGAGCGCCGGGGGGACGTTACGGTAGAAGTGGCGGAGGAGAACGAGGTGCGTCTTGATCTGGTTCGCCACATTCTGGCAGGGGTGTTCCTGCCGCAGCTCATTATCATTCCGGTGATTGCGATCATCATTGGTTTCGGTATCAGCCGTGGCCTGCAACCGGTAGAACGGCTTTCGCAACTCGTGCGCCTGCGTAACATCAACCAGCTGGAGCCTATCTCCACCTATGGAACGGCGCGCGAGCTTCGCCCCATGGTGGATGCCATCAACGACCTGATGGGCCGCGTGAACGACGCGATGCGTATTGAGAAAAATTTCACCAATTACGCCGCGCATGAAATGCGCACCCCGATCGCCGCGCTGAAAACGCAGGCGCAGGTGATCCTGCGCACGCAGGATGCCAACAAGCAGAAGCAATTGGCTGCCGACCTGCTGATGACCATTGACCGTACGCAGCGTATTATTGAGCAGTTGTTGACCTATGCGCGGGTGCAGCACCAACAGGTGGCGCTTTCAGCGGTGGACCTGCGCGCACTGGTGCTGGATGAGGTTCGTCACGTGGTGCCACGGGCTATGGAGAAGCAGGTCACCATCGATGCGGATGCGTTAGCCGATTGCACGTTGCCGGTGCAGGAGGATCTGCTTCGACTGGCGCTTTCCAACGTGCTCGACAATGCTGTGAAATATATCGGGCATGCCGGGCGTATCATGGTGGAACTGACGCCGGAAGGCGAGGGCGCCCGCATTGCCGTGCGCGACGATGGGCCCGGTGTAAGCCCAGAGGAACGTGTGCATCTATTCGACCCGTTCTATCGCGTCACCGGTAACAAAGCGCCTGGGGCCGGTCTTGGCCTTGCCATTGTCAAATGGGCGTGCGACCTGCAGCATATCCAGATCAGTATCGAGTCCGGTTTAGAAGGCCGCGGGCTAGGCACGTTATTCCATATCCCCGCGCCTTAAGGTTCGCTTCAGGTTGGAGCGCTAAACCCAATGGTCAACATTATCCTTAGTGGGAAGGGTGGCTCGCTTCATGAAGAAACTGGTGCTTTGCATGATGGCAGGAATCTATGCTTCCCCGGCGTTTGCGGTCGATAAGATCTACATGCCGTATGTGGAATCCGGTGAGTGGGAGCTGGAATACTTCGCCAACCGCAGTGTGGACGATGATGGCGCGCAGAATAATGCACAGGCGCACGAGATCTCGTTGGAGCATGGCGTGAATGACTGGTGGCAGACGGAAGTGTACGGCATCTGGCAGAAGGACCCCAGCAACAACCTTTCGTTCGACGCAGTGGAGTGGGAAAATATCTTTGAGCTGACCAAGCCTGGTGAATATTGGGCCGACATGGGCGCGACCATCGCCTACGAGTGGACGCCCGACAGCGACCAGGCCGACGCGCTGGAAGCCCGCCTGTTGTTCGCCAAGCCCATGGGTAACACCATCAACGTACTTAATCTGGCGCTGGAGAAAGAGATTGGTGCCGGCACGCAGGACGATCTGGAAGCTGTGCTGCTGTGGAGCACGCGCTATAATTATTCTCCCTATTTCCAGCCCGGGTTCGAGATCCAAAGCGAATTTGGGGAAGTGAACGATCCCTCCAGCTTCGAAGATCAGGAGCATTACGTAGGGCCGGTCTTCTACGGCACCATTCCATTCGAGCAGGAAGGTGACGAGATCGAGGGACTTGAATATCGCGTCGGCTACCTGTTCGGTGCCAGCAGTGAAGCCAGCGACGGTCAGGTCGTGCTGCAGCTGGAGTATGAGCTCGACTTCTAGCGGATCACGCGTTCGTGAACAGGCTACCATAAGCCGCGCTGGTGCGGCTATCCGGGAAGATCGTGCTTTCAACAACATCTGCTGAAAGACCAAGATGCTGCTGCAGCACCGCTTTCTGCAGGCTGCGCATATCGTTCGCGGGGTAAAGGTCGCGCCCTTCATACAGCGCATTCTCCGCCAGCGTTGGCCATTCACCAATGATCTGCCCGCCGCGCACTGTGCCCCCCAGCAGGAAGGCCACGCTACCCGTGCCATGGTCGGTGCCGCCGGTGCCGTTCATGCGCACCGTGCGCCCGAATTCGGTAACCACCAGCACGGCGGTGTCTTTCCATGCAGCACCCATACCGGTGCGGAACTGGTTCAGCCCTTCGGCCAGTACGCTTAAGGCTTGTGGCAGGCGACCATTATCGGTGCCCTGACCAGCATGGGTATCCCACCCGGCGAGGTCGATGGTCGCGAGGCGTGCCCCATCGGGCTTCACCATGAAGCTCGCGGCGTTCTTCATCAGGTCGATGAACTGGCGCTGGCCACGCACCGCATTGCTTTTGGCGACATCGGCCATGCCACCCGCTTCCTTCAGCGCATCACCGAACATGGGGTCGGCGGCGTACATGTAGCTCACGCGGCTGAGGAAATCCGCATCGGTTTCCGGCAGCACGGACGGCGCCCAGGATTGCACCTGCTTGCTGCCCTGCAGGATCAGCGGCACGCTTGGGCCCACGGCCAAGCCTTTGGTGCCTGCCATGGCCTGCAGGGTTCGCCCCAGCCAACCGGTGTTGAGCCCGTGGGGGCGTGGTGAGCCGTTCTCGAGCAGGTCCTGCGCATCGAAATGCGAGCGGTCGCGGTACGGCGTGGATACCGCATGCAGCACCAGCAGTTCCTTGCTGCCATACAAC
>Ga0209066_10005164_pt1 | contig 13890 bp, 13 predicted proteins | sample All_14_2_FD_187198 | JGI IMG/M metagenome (GOLD analysis project Ga0209066, IMG submission 187198) | Freshwater microbial communities in response to fracking from Pennsylvania, USA - Allegheny Zone_MetaG_DW_15 (SPAdes) (version 2) ...
AGCGATAATCCCATGAACCGTAAAAACACAACGAGGCCAGAACCAGCCAGGCAATCGCCCATTGTCCGTTCTTGCGGGCGAGGTAGTAAAAACCGGCAACGACGATCGGCAGAAAGAGAAATATGAAGGAAAGAGAATGAAAAACCATACACACCCCGGGTCATCCGCGGAAGAACTTCAGTCTGTAAAAATTCACCTGCTACTTTCTTTTCGAGAGTTGTGGAGGTTCGGCCCTTGTTCTACTTTGAGCATTGAATCAAACAGATTGGCTTCAACAATAGATTCGATGACAATATCCGGCCTGAAATACTTCAGTATCTCTTCGATATTTTTCTGGTCATAGTCCTTCCAGAGATAAACAATTTCCTGGAAATTCTGAGAGAGCATTGGTTCCAGCTGTACTAAAAACGAGTCCCGGAAGACGACTGCCCTGAGGTTTTTACCTTCGCAGTGCCGTACAAATGATTTTCTGCCGGGGGACTGGCTGACATTGCTGAGCTTGTATTGCAGGGTTTGATAGGAGCCGCATCGCTGAAACTCTGCCATCTGGGGATATGTCTCGGTGACATCCGGTTGCAACAGCATATTCACCAGATCGCCTCCTTTGCCGGTGTTGCCGCCGATCCCGGTTTTGTCCGCAGTGAAGGCAAATTCAGTCTCGAAGGACTCCTCAGGAAACCAAGCGGAAATCCGTTCCAGCATGCTGCGGAAAACGATATAGGCAGCCAGTTTGTTCCAGTGTGAATCGTTTTTGTAATACAGGGGCCTGTCATATTTTTCCGGCTGCAGCAGCGCATGAAGGTTGAGCATGTAGTCGGGAAGAGAGCCTCCGGTAAATTCAGTCAGTTGCTCGAATCTGCTTGTGCCCTTGATGGACATGGCGTGCTTCATCAACAGGTGAGGATAGATGCTCTGCTTATTGGGTGCAACAATCAGCATGTAGCGAATCCCCTGACTGGCCAGCCAATCGTTTTTTTGATTCTGCGTAGCGAGCCAGAACTGAAGTTGTGAGCGAGTCAGAGGAATCCTGCCCTGGAAGTCTTGCAACATGTCAGGCTCGTTAAAAAAATACCACCCATCCAAACCTTTGAGGACCAGCGACCGGCTACTGGTAATATCAAAACGTTTATCCAGTTCTCGCGAATATCGATAAATATAAAACTCGCGAAAACCAAAATGATCTTCGAAATATTTATCGATATTCACGAAAAAGTCACGCAGTTGGAAAACATCTGCCGGAATTTTTGGGAATGGCGCGAGACTTCGCTTTTCAGTCTCAGACCAGTTAGATGTCGTGCTCAGAAGCATTTTCAGGGGCGAGGCTGCAATCACCCCTAGGAACATCGCGATTATGAAAAAATCGACTACATATTTAATATGATATCTCTTCATGCCAATTAAAACCGAAAATAGATGAAGGGATTATAAACACTGGCTGAAAGGGTGATAACGGTAAAATAAGAAAGGAGAGCGAATGTCAGCAGTCGGAAAAGTTGTATCACTGTTTCAACGCCGAAGGAGTTTTTGTCTCGGCTCATCAGTACGTGCTTGATTTCTTCTATAACGGAGAAAACCGGAAGAGAAAAAAGCACGGCCATGGCCAGTTCAAACAGGATCTTAGGGTTGAGGTACATCAATACTATCTGCCAGTTCGTCCCCGATCCTGGGTTGAACATGATCGAGATGTAGGTCATGGCATCATTGATCGTATCACTGCGAAAAAGTACCCATCCGACGATGATAATGATAAGGGTGAGGAGATGCCGCAGGGGCGCCCAGATCAGCTGCAATCCTTTGCCGATAATGGTGCGTTCAAGGACAAGAAAAAAACCGTGAAAAATCCCCCAGCCGATAAAGGTCCAACTGGCGCCATGCCACAACCCGCAGAGCAGAAAAACCGTCACAAGGTTCAGGTAGATGCGCAATGTGCCGCATCTGTTGCCGCCAAGGGGAATGTAGAGATAGTCCCTGAACCAGCTCGACAGGGAAATATGCCACCGTTGCCAGAACTCCTGAATCGATTTGGAAATATACGGGTAGTTGAAGTTCTCAAGAAAACGAAAACCAAACATCCTGCCCAGGCCGATGGCCATATCCGAATAACCGGAAAAATCGAAATAAATCTGAAAAGTGTAGCAGATGGCCCCGAGCCAGGCGAGCCCCGGGGACAATTCGGCGGCAGGCAGGGCAAACATTTTGTCGGCGGTGAAGGCCATGGGGTTGGCCAACAGCACCTTCTTGCTCAGGCCGAAGATAAACCGCTGGATGCCCTCGGCCAGATCGTCGCGGCTTACCTTGCGCCCGGCGAGGTCTCCGGCGATATCGGTATAGCGGACGATGGGCCCGGCTATGAGTTGCGGGAAAAGGGATATGTAGAGGCTGAGATTGACGAGACTTTGTTGAGGCTCGATTTTTTTCCGATACACATCGATTACATAGGATGTGGCCTGAAACGTGAAAAACGAGATGCCGATCGGCAGGTGTACCGGAGTCAAGGTCATTCCCGGAAGATGCACCGCCTGCAGGAGGATATTGAGATTGTCAGTTATGAAGTTGGCATATTTGAAAAAAGCCAGGAGGGAAAAATTGATGCCAAGCGATGCGGCGAGGACGACCAGGGCCATTCGCTGCTGCTCCCGAAACCGTGCAATGAGTAATCCCGAGAAGAAGTTCAAAGCAATTGAGATGAGCATCACCAGAAGGTAAATCCCCTCACCCCAGGAATAAAAAAGCAGACTGACCAGAAGCAGCAGCAGATTCCTGTTTCTGCCGGCAATCGAATACAGCGCCAGGGTCGTCGGGAGAAAGAAAAAAAGGAAGGTGATCGAGGAAAAAACCATGGGGATTGCAAGGCCGTGACAACGGGACGAGGGCGCCGAATCGTGGCGCTGTGATGAAGTTTCAAATCTGGCCGGGAGGAGCGGTGCACGGGCAGACACGGCCTGACCCGACCAGCTGCCGTAACGCAGAGCTACCGTAGCTTATTTTGCCTCACCGTACAATCCATCTTTTAACCGGACCTTGCTCAAAGAAGCGCTGTTTCCCGACCGCCCCGGAACCGATGCCGCCGCCGATTGACATCAGCGGTGGTGGTCGATAATTTGGGGACAAAGCCCAGGGTTCGTCGGCCTCACACAATGACGGTCTGCAGTGCCGTATGGACATCGATTTGAAACATCAGATCAAGCATGGTAACGTGGTGGCCGGCATTTCGCGTTGCCTCGACGACACACGCAAGCCCGAGCGGCATTGCAGGCATGTTGAACTGTTCCGTATTGGCTGAAACAAGCAGAATATTCATGAGCCCATATCCTCTTCAGCGGGCCGCGGGCCGATCGGCAATGTCGGCAAAGCCGGTGTCGCCTGCAAATCGGGAGAGAACCGGGACACCGATTCTGTGATCACACCTTGACGCCACACCCATTTTCCCGATGTAATGGGTCAGAGAAAACCTCAAAATGAGGCCACACTATGACAGAAAATGAGTTCCAGCACAACCTGGGCGCGGCGCAGACGCTTTCAGCGATCAGTGAATATTATGCATTCGTCTCCGGCTATATTCTCGGACTGTATCGTCATTACCATGGCAGTACGTTCGGCACCGAGGCCGAGCATCAACAGTATCTCGCCCTCGATGGCGACGATGACCAGCGCGAGTTCGCCAGGGGATACCGGGCAGGATTTGCCGGTGACAGTGCCGAGGTCATCGCGCAGAAACTGATGCTGGGGTAGTGAGAAGAAGTGGCTCCCTGTGTCTGAACAAGGTTTCTGGTTTTTCAGGTGGATCGATGCCTGAGAGCAAGGGCGTTGTGGCCAGACTTGCGTAAAAAAGTCTTCGCGATTGCCGGCGGCCGCCCTGTACATTAGCGCCGCCCGCCCGCCGGTTTGCCTTTCCCTTTCCACCCCCCGTCCGTGAATTCCCTGGGGGCAACGCGGATTTTTTCTTCACTCTCAAAAGGTTATTGACTGGAACGGCGGTTTTATATACCAATTTATCAGGTGCTGTCGACGGTGGAAGTGCGGTTGAGATGGTTGTTTGCACAACCTTCGGCCATCGCTTCGGTTTGTTGAGATACTGCAAGGGGAGCGAGTATGTACGATGTCTTCAGTCTGCCGCTCATCCGTTTCCCCGACGGTTTTCTCTGGGGCAGCGCCACCGCCGGCCATCAGATCGAGGGCGACAACACCCATTCCCAGGCATGGCACAAGGAGCAGGCGCCGGAATTTTACGAGAAAGACCCGGAGCGCACCACACGTGCCCCCTCCGGCAAGGCCTGTGACCACTATCGGCTGTATCGGGAGGATGTGGACCTGATCGCCGCGCTGGGCCACCAGGCCTATCGGATGTCGATCGAATGGAGCCGGATCGAACCCCTGGAAGGGCAGTGGGACCACAGTGCGGTGGCCCATTACCTCGATCTCCTGGAACGCCTGGCGCAGAAGGGCATCCGGGTCTTCGTCACCCTGCATCACTTCACCCATCCCCTCTGGTTCGACCACCTGGGAGGCTTCAGCAAGGCCGATAACCGCCGCTATTTCGAGCGCTACCTCACCTATCTCCTGCCCAAGATCAGCCCCCTTGTCAGCGGCTGGACCGTGATCAACGAGTTCAACCTGTGGGGTGGACTGACGGCGGGGCCGGCGATCGCGCCCCTCAAGTTCAACATGCTGCGCGCGCATGCCCTGGGCTACCACCTGATCAAGCAGTACTCGACCGCCCCGGTGAGCAGCGCCCATGCCTTCATCCACTGGTTTCCGCGCCGGTTCCACGACAGCCTGGACCGGCGCATGACCGATTTCGCCGATTTCACCACCAACGAGTTCTTTTTCCACGCCCTGCGCACAGGGGAGCTCGTTTATCCGGGCGTCGATGCCGAATACGCCCCCGAGGTCAAGGGCGCCCTCGATTTCTGGGCAATCAATTACTATACCCGCCACATGGTCGATGCCCGCCTCGCCAGGCTGGATGGACCCCGCTTCCGCCACAAGGAGTTGCGGATGATTCCGATGCGATTCTACCTGGAAGAGATGTATCCCGAGGGGCTGATCGCCAACCTGGAGCGGTTGCGCGACTATCCGGTCTACATCACAGAGAACGGCTGCGCCGCCGACGATGACCGCTTCCGTATCGTCTACCTGGCGTTGCATCTCTGTGCGCTCCATGAGGCGATGGAGCGCGGGGTCGATGTGCGCGGCTACTTCTACTGGTCGCTGATGGACAATTACGAGTGGACCTCCTTCATCCCCCGTTTCGGCCTGGTGGCGGTCGACTTCCGGAACTTCCGCCGCACGCCGAAGCCCAGCGCCTTCTTTTACCGGGAGGTCATAAAGGAAAATGGGTTCAGTGGAGAGACGGTCCGGCGGTATCTGGATGCCTTGCCAACCCTGTCGCAACAAACGGTGTAACCCGCCGGCGACCGGCGTTCTTTCAACCTGGAGAGCGTGATCCCCCATGCCTGACTCCCGCCATTTTCTGGTCGAATTCCTGCGGCTGGCAAGACTGTTCTGGTGTTCGGAGCAGAAGCGGACGATTCGGGGCGCCGCTCTTCTCCTGGCGGTATTGACCATGTTGCAGATGGTTATGGCGGTGTTGCTCAACCGGTGGAGCGCGGGGCTGTTCAACGCCCTGGAGCAGCACTCCATGACCGATCTCCTGACCCAGGTCGGCAAACTGGCGATCCTCTTCGTCTGCGGCATAGTCCTGACCGGATCACATCTGTTCGTCAAGCGCAACGTGATGATCTACTGGCGCGACTGGATGACCGAGCATGTCTTCACCCGCTGGATGAAGGACGGTGCCCACTATCTGATCTCTCATCTGCCGGGCGAGCACGACAACCCGGACGGCCGCATCGCCGAGGACTGCCGCATCGCCACCGAGTCGGCGGTTGGTATGGCCCACTCGCTGTTTCTCAGCATCCTGATGCTGGTCAGTTTCACCAAGGTGCTGTGGTCGCTGTCGGGGGTGGTGACGCTCGACCTGGGATTTGTCCAGCTCCCCATCCATGGGCATCTGGTCTGGATCGCGATCGTGTATGCGGCGACGGCATCCTGGCTCGGCTGGCAGGTCAGCCGGCCCCTGACCGGCGCCACCAATCAGCGGCAGTCGGCGGAGGCCAATTTCCGCGCCAGTCTGCTGGAGGCGCGGGAAAACAGCCAGGCAATCGCCCTGATCCGGGGCGAGCCCTATGAGCGGCACCAGTTTCAGGAACTGTTCCACAGAATACGGCTGATCTGGAACGCCCAGACCGCGGCCTGGCGCAATATCCTGATGTTCACCACCGGCTATTCCGTGTTCTCCATGGCCTTCCCGATCCTGGTGTCCTCGCCTCGCTATATCCTGGAAAAAATCACCCTGGGCACCCTGATGCAATCGGCCCAGGCCTTCCAGCACATGGCCTCCTCCCTCTCCTGGCCGGTCAACAACGCCGGCGGGATCGCCGAGTGGCGCGCCTCGGTGGAACGTATCCTGAACCTGCTGAAGGTGCTGGATGGTCTCGATGCGAAGCTTGCCGAGCCGGACCATCGCATCGAGGTGCGGCGCGGCGATCGCCCGGTATTGGCCTTTCGCGAACTCAGCCTCGTCAAATACGACGGGACGGTCGTGGCGCAAAATATCAACATGGAAATCGGCCAGGGCGAGCATGTCCTGATCACCGGCAACCCCTTCACCGGGGCCAAGCTGTTCCGTGCCATCGCCGGGATCCGGCCCTGGGGCAGCGGCGTTATCGAGCTCCCCGCACAGGGCCGCCTTTTTTTCATGCCGCCCCGGCCGCATCTGCCCACCGGCACCCTGCGCAACGCCATCTGCTACCCGTCTTCCCTGCGGGTTCTGTCCGTGGAGGAAATCGTGGAGGCGATGCGTCTGGCGGGCCTGACCAACCTGATCGACAAGCTCGACAACAGCGAGAAATGGGTCCACACCCTCTCACGGCAGGAGCTGCAACGACTGGGGATGGTCCGTCTGCTGCTCAATCGGCCCCAGTGGATCTTTCTGCAGGAGGCCTTCGACTCCCTGGAACCCGAAGGGGAAGAACAGATGATGCGTCTGATCTGTGACCAGATCCCGGATGCCACCCTGCTCACGATTTCCCATATGCCCACCAGCGCCGCTTTGCACCGGCGCAGTCTGGAACTGTAAGCCCTTTTTCAGGAGAACCTCCTATGGCGACCGCAACGATGCATGCAAACGGCGACAAGCTCCACGGCGACACGCCCCAATACGGAAAACTGCGCGGCGTCAATCTCGGCGGCTGGCTGGTGCTGGAGAAATGGATCACCCCCAGCCTGTTCGAGGGGCTGAAGGCCACCGACGAAACCTCCTATTGCGTCGAGCTGGGCGAGGCCGAGGCGACCCGGCGCCTCCACCACCACTGGAACACCTTTATCACCCGCGACGACTTCGCCTGGCTGGCCCGCGCCGGCATCAATGCGGTGCGCCTGCCGGTCGGCCACTGGCTGTTCGGCAAGGACTATCCCTATCACCGCCGTTACCAGGAGGTGCGCTATCCCTTTGTGGTGGGAGGGCTTGCGATCGTCGATCAGGTCTTCGAGTGGGCCGGGGAGTTCGGCCTGCGGGTGGTCCTTGACCTCCATGCCGCCCCGGGCTGTCAGAACGGGTTCGACAACGGCGGCATGCTCGGCATTTGCGAATGGCATACCAGCGAGGGATATATCAGCCATTCCCTGGATGTGGTGGAGCGGCTGGCGCAGCGCTATGCCGAACATCCGGCGCTGCACGGCATCGAGGTGCTCAACGAGCCGCGCTGGGATGTCCCCACCGAGCTGCTGAAGCGCTACACGGCTGATGCCTATCACCGCATCCGCCGCCATTGCCCGCCCGAGCGGGTGACGGTGGTGTTCCACGACGGTTTCCGCTCCTTCCGAGAATATGCCGGGTTTCTCCAGGAGCCGGAGTTCCGCAATGTCGCCATCGATATCCACCGGTACCAATGCTTTGTCCGGAACGACATCGACCTCGATATTTTCGGCCATATCCGCAAGGCCGCCGTGGAGTGGCGCGCAGAGGCGGACGATATCATCCGCGCATCCGGTTATCAGATCTACTGCGGCGAATGGAGCCTGGGGATGAACCTCAAGGTGGTTTCCCTCTGGGCCGAGGGACCCTTCAACCATGCCCTGGAGGCAATGGACGAGTTTCAGATGTCGGCGGCCTATCGCGGCTATGCCTCGGCCCAGCTGCTGACCTTCGAGAAATACGCCGGCTGGTTCTTCTGGACCTATCGCACCGAAACCACCCCGGAGTGGTGTTATCGCGACTGCGTGGAGCAGGGATTCATTCCCGACCTGGACCGGCCGGAGCAGTTTGCGGGGATACGCCGGGCCCTGGAACGGGCCGCGAATACTGCGGCATGAACGACGGGGAGCGGTCTGCCATGATCAAGGTGATGAGCTTCAACATCCGCTACGGCCTCGCCAATGACGGCGACAATCACTGGAACAACCGCAGGCATCTCGCCCTTGCCAGGATTCATGATTTCGGCCCCGACCTGCTCGGGCTCCAGGAGTGTCGCGACGACGCCCAGGCCGATTTCGTCCGTACAAGCCTGCCGGATTACCATTTCTTCGGCGTCCATCGGCAAGGGCCCGGCGATACGGCCCTGGAGATGGCCCCGCTGCTGTTTCGCCGATCGGCCTTCGAGCTGCTCACCAGCGGCTGTTTCTGGCTGAGCGAGACTCCGGAGGTGTGCGGCAGCAGGAGCTGGGACAGCGCCTATCCGCGAACGGTGAGCTGGGCCAGGCTTGCCTGCCGCGCCACCGGGGCCGTGCTGACCTACGTCAACACCCATTTCGATTATGAACCGGCGGCCATCGTCGGCGACGCCCGCTGCCTGCGGCAATGGCTTCAGCAGATATTGCGGACATCCCCGCTCATCGTTACCGGCGACTTCAATGCCGACAAGGAATCGGATGCCTACCGCCTCCTGACCGGCGACAACATGTTGATCGATGCCTTCCGGCAGGTGCATCCGCCAGGGGAGGATGAGGCTACCTTTCATGACTTCGGCCGACAGGAGCAGCGCGCGCCCATCGACTGGATTCTGGGTTCCAACCATTTCCGCGTGGTCGATGCACGGATCGACCGTTCCCACGCAGGGAAGCTGTTCCCATCGGACCATTACCCCATCACCGCCGTGCTCGCTTGGCAGGCAGGCCGTGAATGAGGTTCGGGGGTGAAAGTTTGATCATATCCCGACACGATCATTCTCGCGAAAACGGACATAACCTACTCCGGTAATACGTATAAACGGTATTGCAGCAGACGTAAGTGTTACAAGAGTAAGATGCGCCGATCACAGCGTTGATCCGAGTTCTTCCATCTTTCTCTGGAAATCCATCATCGCTGCATGTATTTCCTCCACAGGAGCAGTGGAGGTATAGCCGGCGACAGGGAACGGTATATCTACAGCAATTGCGCCCCCGGCAGTGATGACCGGACCCCCCCTGACGCTGTATGTTTCCGATAAGCGTTCTCAAGTTCCCCACATCTTCCCTGACATAGCCATGGCAGAGAAATGGACAGAAAGGTTGAGAGCAGCACGGCGAGCGCCGCCTTTTCCGGCCGGGCGTTAAGCAGCACGGCCAGGGTCACGGTGTTGCCGGCAAGCGGGACAATGGCGAAGACGAACATGACCTGATACAGGTCGCGGTGCAGCAGCCCGAAAAATCGGCTGTCGATCCAGATGATGAGGACAATCAGCGCCGGCCAGAGCAGATGTTTGATGGCCAGCGTCAGGGCGAGAAACCGGCGGTCGACGCCGCCGCTGTGGCGAAAACCGACCAGGCCCATACCGATCAGCATCATGCCGATGATCGAGTAGGCGATCCTGAACTGTCCGAGATAGGCAGCCAGTGATTCGGGGAGCCTCACTCCCGCCAGGTTGAGGACCAGCGCCAGGAAAAAGGCATACAGCACCGGCAGCCGCAACACCTTGACCAGACTCTCGCGGGCCGTGAATGTCCCCTTGGCGGTGATGTAGAAACCGGTCGTCGACTCGTAGAAAAACGAGGCCAGCACCGTGAAGATATAGATATCGGCCACCCTTGGCTCAAAAACAATCAGGGCCAGGGCGATGCCGAAATAACCGGTATTGCCGGTCCCGGCGGTGAAGGCCAGGATATTGCCGGTCGCGTCCGGCCACAAGCGCTTGAACAGCCACAGCGCGGCAACGGCCATCAGGCTGCAGAAAACAAAGAAGAACACCGGCAGCAGCGCCACCGCCGCATCGAGATGCACGCCCATCGTCGCGCTGAACACCACGATCGGCGCCATCAGATAGAACAGCAACGCCGCCGCCCCGGCCCGATCGACCTTGAGCAGCCTGGTGGCCAGATAGCCGAGGACGATATTGGTATACAACGGCAGGATCTTGCCGAGAATCGAGATAAAAATGCTCACTGTCAGTTTGCGGCCCGGTGGCCGTCACTCCGTGGTAATCGCTCCTCCCCGTCGGGCGGCGCCGTCTCAGTATTGATGGTCGAGGTATCTGGCGCGGAGATGTTCGAGGAAGTACCGGGGATTGGTCCCTTCCCCGGTCGCCTGGTGCATGATGTCCTGCGACTCCATGGTGCTCCCCTTGATCCAGACCTGCCCGGCGAGCCACTGGCGGACGAAGGTGACGTCCCCCCTGCCGAGCGACTCCCGCCAGTCCGGACAGTGCCGGCGGATGGCGGCAAACAGCTGCGCGGCGTTCAAAGCCCCCATGGTGTACGACGGGAAGTAGCCGAACGAGCCATCGGTCCAGTGGATATCCTGCAGGCAGCCGTCGCGGAAATTGCCGGCGGTCGACAGCCCCAGATACTGCCGCATCTTGAGGTCCCACAGCTCGGGGATGTCGTCCGGCTCGATCTCGGCGTTGATCAGCGCCTTCTCGATCTCGAAGCGCAGCACGACATGAAGCGGATAGGTGACCTCGTCCGCCTCGGTGCGGATCAGGCTCGGGCCGACCCGGATCAGCGCCCGCCACAGTTCCTCTGCGCCCAACCGGCGGCTGACGGCCAGATGCTGGTGGATCATCGGGGTCAGAAAGGCGACGAAGGGTCGGGCGAGGAACAGCTGGTTCTCGAACAGCAGGCTCTGGCTCTCATGCAGGCAGAGGTTGCGGGCCTGCCCGACCGGGAGGCCATCCCACTGGCGGGGCAGACCGGCCTCGTAGCCGGCATGACCGGTCTCGTGCGCCGTCGCCTGCAGGGCATCGGCGAAATCGTCCTCACGGAAGCGGGTGGTGATGCGGTGGTCGCCACGATCGCCGGTGGAAAACGGATGCATGCTGACATCGAGGCGGCCGGCCGAAAAATCGAAGCCGAGGCAGCGCATCATCTCTTCGCAGAGCTCCTTCTGGGCGGCCAGCGGATAGGTGCCGGCCAGGGATGGCGCCGGTTGCTGGCGCTCCAGCACCTGCGCCAGCAGGCCCGGCAGCTCGGCTTTCAGGGTGGCGAACACCTGGCCGATGAAGGCGCTGTCGTCACCGGTGCAGTACAGATCAAGCAAGGCATCGTAGGGGGTGGCAAACGTGTCGGCTTCCACCGCCTGGCGCAACCGTGCCTCTTCCCGCGACAGCCGCACCACCTCGCGGAAATTGGCAACAAAGCCCTGCCAGTCGTTGTCCCGGCGCTGCTGTCGCCAGGCGTGTTCGCACTGCGACCCGGCCAGCGACTGGGCCTTGACCAGACTGGCCGGCAGGCAGACCGCCCGCTGCCACTGCCGCTCCATCTCCCGCAGGCTGCGCTGTTCCGGCACCGCCAGGGCCTGGATCCGCGCCGCCTGCAGCAGATCGCCGACCACCGGCGCGGTCAGCAGTTCGTGATGCATGGCGGTCAACTCGGCGATTGCCGCCGCCCGGCTGGCGTTGCCCGCCGGCGGCATCATCACCAGCTGATCCCAATTGAGAAAGGTCAGGGCGTGATCGATCCGGGCCAGCTGGCGAAACCGATCGACCAGCGCCTCATAGGCATCCTGCATGGTGAACTCCTTCTTTCAATTCTAATCAAGCGTTGGCTTCACCTGCGGCGAGCAACCGGGCAGGGCCGGCGCGGAGATACCCCCGCAGATCCTCCAAGGCTATGGCATACGCGGCGACGACCGCCTTCAACCTAGTGTGATGACTCTGGCCACCACATCATAATGACCGGTGCCCAGATAGGCAACCTTGTTGCCCGGATCACCGTTGGCCTCCTCACATGAGCAACCACCTCACCATTCCCCAAATACCCAGTTTCCCCGCCACCTGCCTGCCGATTTCCAGGCCACATCAAATAGTGCTTGATCAGATTGTTTAGACGAGCAATTTTTGACATTGGTCGAACCCGACGCCTTGGATGATTACGTCAAGGACGAAATATGTATGACGTCCCCATATTTTTCCTCCTGGAGTTCTGCATCGGCTACGAGGGGTTGATCCTGCCGGCGTTCGGCTCCACCCGGCCGATGCCGGTGCCGTACACCTTCAGCCAGAAGGAATACGCCCCGGGCGACTACCAGGCGCTGCCCGGCGGCAGCGTCCGCGCGGTCAGGGTCAACACCAAGTGGTTCAAAGACTTCCTGGCGGTGCGGCTCGGCCTCGACCCAGATACCGCCGGGGCGGTGCACCTGTTCCACGACTGCGACGAGGAGTTCCGCAGCCAGCTGCTCTCCGAGGTGCGCGACGAGAAAGGGGTGTGGCAGCAAATATCCGGCCAGGCCAACCATTATCTGGACTGCTGGGTGATGGCCAACTGCGCCGCCGAATACTACGGCATCAAGAACGCCAGGTGGCCGAAAGAGAACGGACACGGGGGTGACGGCCTGGTGGTCGTGGCCGAATCGTCATTCATGGGAGGGAGATGAATGGAAGGAAAAGGGAGAGTGCTGGTCGGCCTGAAGGAGATCTGCACCTACGTCGAGCGGGGCAAGGGCACAATCCGCAAGTGGACCAGGGAAGAGAATTTCCCGGCGGTGGTGATCGACGGCCGCTGGGAGTCGAACACCGCGCTGATCGACACATGGCGGACGCGGCGGATCGAACGCCTGTGCGGATGTGCGGCAGAGGGCAAGGTTGGGGCATGAGAAGGAGGAAGTGGGAGAAAAAGGTATCGGCGGGTTGGCCAGCCTGCTTTCCCTCCCCGGCTCCAAAGAGCATCAGTAAGCACCTCATTGGACCGAACAACAAGATTCATTGGGGTTAGCAGGGCCAATTTTCAATCAAAGCTTGCTCTATCCTGTCGTGGCATATTTCAAGTTGCCTAACATTCTGGCTTTCTGTATAACATCACAAATGGCGAAGTATGCAGATCTGTAGAGTTATTTGTTAGGCTTTAAAGGACAATTATATGGATAATGTCGCAAACATGAATGTTACACTCCCATCTCTTCAAGCAGTTCAACCGACACAACTGGATGCCTATTTGATTGTTGCTCGAGATCTTCTAAAAGGAGCAGATGTACTATCAAAAGAAAAAAATATACCTTCAAGAAGCTGCGGCTTAATAGCGGCTCATGCTTTGGAATGTATGCTCAAAGCATATTTATGGCACAAAGGTAAAAGAAAAGAGATACGTGAAAGGAATACACAACATAATCTCAAGACGTTATGGGACCTAGCACATAACGAAAATAGCTTAAATTTACCGAAATCTCCTCCTGATTGGGTGCAAACATTAAGCGTTGGGCATGGCCCCAATTTTTATTTCCGTTATCAAGAAGGAGAAAACAAAACTGTTGTCAATGGTGGCTCAACGCCATCTTTAATCCCTATGTGTTTTGAATTAAATGATTTATTGAAAAGAATAGAAAGCCTTGTAAAGGCCTAACAAAATGTTTCACAGGAAACCTTTTCCGCTGCGCTCCAAAGTTTCCTGTGAACTCCACGTTATAACATAAAAAAAATGAAT
>Ga0209066_10005165_pt1 | contig 13888 bp, 9 predicted proteins | sample All_14_2_FD_187198 | JGI IMG/M metagenome (GOLD analysis project Ga0209066, IMG submission 187198) | Freshwater microbial communities in response to fracking from Pennsylvania, USA - Allegheny Zone_MetaG_DW_15 (SPAdes) (version 2) ...
CATTGGCGCTGGCGATAGCTTTAATGCCGGTTTCATTCATGCTTTTATAAACGGAAGTTCACTTGAAACTTGCCTCAGTACCGGAGCATTAACCGGCGCTGTTTCCACCACCCGAACCGGAGGTACCGGCGCGTTCGAAAACCTGGAAACAGCGAGAAAAATTGCTTCTGACATTTTTAACATGACATTATAAACCACTTATAATTATGACATTACAACAAAAGCTAGCCGCACTTACCACTGCACACAAAGCAATACTGGCTGTAAATTTTTACAACTTCGAAACCCTTTCAGGGATAATGAAGGCAGCAAAAGCTTTGGATGAACCGGTAATTCTGCAGCTTTCGGAAAGTACAATCAACTACCTGGGATTGAAAATAGCCAGCGGCCTGGCTCGCAAAGGACTTGAACAGTATGGCGTTACAGGCTGGCTCCATCTCGATCATGGCGGCTCTGTCGAACTTGTAAAACGTTGCCTTGATGAAGGATTTGATTCAGTTATGATTGATGCAAGCGAAAAGCCATTTGATGAAAATGTAAAAACAACTCAGGAAGTTGTAAAACTTGCTGAAAAATATCATGCAAATGTTGAAGCCGAACTCGGTTATGTTGCCAAGCTCGGACAAATACAAGATACCGCAGTTTACACTCAGCCGCAAGAAGTAAAACTGTTTACTGAACTTACCGGCGTAAATGCTCTGGCCATAGCTATTGGCTCAGCCCATGGATTTTACAAATCAACCCCGGTTTTACAAATTGAACTTTTAAAATCAATACGTGCTGTAACCGATACAACACTGGTTCTGCACGGAGGTTCCGGAATACCGGATCTACAGATTAAACAGGCTATACAAGCCGGAATTTCGAAAATAAACCTGGCTACGGAAACCAAAAATATTTTCATGTTAACACTGAAAGAAATACTGGCACAAACTGATGAAATTGATCTCCGGAAAGTATTCCCGAAAGCAATTGATGCCGTCGAAAATCTGATTTCCAACAAAATTAAAATGATAAATTCAGCCGAATGAAAAAACTGTTTTGCCTCATCATACTCTCAAGCCTTGTTTCAAAGGGATTTTGCCAAGTAGCTGATAAACTGCTGCTTAAAGACTTCAGACCGGTTTCAGTTTATGCTATTCCGGTTACAATTCCTGCTAAAGCTAAATTTCCGGTGATTGATATGCACTCACATCCCTATGCTCAAAGTGTAGCTGATATTGATAAATGGGTTAATGTGATGGATCAGATGAACATAACCAAAACTATAATTCTGACCATGGAAACTGGTAAAGCATTTGACTCTTTGGTAAATGTGTATGGAAAATACCCTGATCGGTTCGAGTTATGGTGTGGTTTTGATTATACCGGGTACGATAAACCTGGTTTCGGACCGGCTGCCGTAGCTGAATTAGAGAGGTGTTATAAAAAAGGAGCAAAAGGTGTTGGCGAACTGGGCGACAAAGGCGAAGGAGAAATTTATTCGAAACCTGTACCGGGCAATGGTTTGCATCTCGACGACCCAAGAATGAAACCTCTGCTGCAAAAATGTGCCGAATTACATATGCCGATAAATGTTCATATCGCAGAACCTTACTGGATGTACCTTCCGGCCGACAGCACTAACGACGGACTCATGAATGCTGCTGTATGGAAAGTGAATGTTAAAACCGGAATGCTAAATCATGCTGAACTGATGAGTTCACTGGAAAATGCAGTACGCGAAAATCCCAAAACCTTATTCATTGCCTGCCATTTCGCAAACTGCGAATACGACTTGTCGATAGCCGGTAAATTACTGGATAAATACAACAATCTCTATCTCGATATCGCGGCACGTTATGCTGAAACAGCAACGATACCAAGGTATATGGAGAAATTTTACACACAATATCAGGATCGTTTGATTTATGGAACCGATATGGGAATGGATAAAAGTATGTATCAGGTTACATTCAGGGTTCTGGAAACACTCGATGAGCACTTTTATTATATGGAACAATTCGGATATCATTGGGCAATGAATGGCTTTGGGCTCAGTGATACTATACTCGAAAAACTCTACCGGAAGAATGCATTAAAAATTCAGCAATATGAAAATAGACGTTAAGCAAATTCTTCTTATTTCCTTTTCGGCACTGGTTTTGGTGGCGATGGCTTCCTGTTCGGGAAAAACTGATAAAATCAGCAGTGGTACGCTCCAGATAGAAGTAGATAATGAAATGCGGACACGTGTAAGCACTAACCTTTCCGCAACACCTTTAAATGATGAATTTCAGCAATCGGAATACCTTGTTACTGATTCTGATACTTTGGGGATTTTCAATCTGAATTCTTCAGAGGTCAAGAAAATAAGCGATTTTGCCGGCGAAGGCAAATCATATACTTACACTGGCACTCTTGAAAACGGCGATCAAAAAATTACCAAAATCCTTACTGTTAATACATATGCTGAATTTGCCGGCTGGGCATTTTATAAAGTTGAATTTGTTAATTCGGGGAACAAGGATATTGTTGTTAAAAAATGGGTAAATCATTCCTACAAAATTGAAACCAAAAAAGATACTCCTGATTTCTGGTCGTTTCAGGCCAGTTCCACAGGCGCGCGCAAAAGCTGGATACTTCCTGTTGATACCGGATTTTATCAGAAAAATTATATGGGTATGAATGACCCTGATTATGGTGGTGGAATTCCTGTGCTTGACATTTGGCGTAAGGATGCCGGAATTGGCATAGGACATACTTCACTGAAGCCTGAATTGGTCGCGCTTCCCGTTCTGATGGCTGAAAATACAAATTATTCAACCATAGCTATTGAGTATGAAGTGAGTGACACTTTGCGTTCGGGCGACACACTTAAAACGCTTGAAACCTTTGTTACCGTTCATAAAAGTGATTGTTTTTTAACGCTAAAGCAATATGCTGCCTTTATGGCGAAAAAAGGCATTGTAATGCCTCAATCGGAACCGAAGGCTTTTGAACCAGCCTGGTGTGCCTGGGGTTATATGCGGAAATTTACTGTTGCCGAGGTTATCGGAACTCTGCCAAAAGTTAAGGAACTTGGATTTACCTGGGTCACTATTGATGACGGCTTTCAAAATGCAGAAGGCGACTGGTTCCCCAATCCTGTAACATTTCCGGGTGGCGAAGCGCAAATGAAGCAACTGGTTGACACCATACATTCCATGGGTTTCAAAGCTCAGTTATGGTGGGCTCCTATGGCTGTTGATCCCGGTACAAAACTTTTAGCCGAAAAGCCTGATATAATACTGAAAAATGCTGACGGAAGTCCTCAGGTCATCAGCTGGTGGGACAGTTATTATATGTCGCCTGCTTCACAAACCGCACTCGACCACACCAAAGAAATGGTTGAAATGTTTATTGGGAAATGGGGTTTCGACGGACTTAAGCTTGATGGTCAGCATCTGAACGCCTGTCCGCCCGATTATAATCCTGCTCACAATCTGACTCATCCGAACGATGCGCCCGAAAGTGTTCCGGATTTCTTTAAACTCATTTATGAAACAGCTCAGCAGTTAAACCCGGGCGCCCTTGTGCAGCTTTGTCCATGTGGCAATGCCATGTCGTTTTACAATATGCCCTATACCAATCAGTTTGTTGCATCCGATCCTGTCGGGAGTGTGCAGGTACGATCAAAAGGCTGGACTTACAAAGCATTGGCGCCCAATACAGCTTATTTCGGCGATCATGTGGAATTAAGCGATAACGAGAATGATTTCGCCAGTACCATAGGAATCGGCGCAGTACCCGGCACAAAATTCACCTGGCCAAAGGATAACCCCTTTGTAACCGAAGGCCATTTTGTTCTCACTCCCGATAAAGAAAAAGAATGGAAAAAATGGATACAGATTTACAAAACTCATATGCTTTCGGAAGGTGAATACCTGGGCGGATTGTACGATTTAGGATATGATGTACCCGAAACACATGTGATTCGTAAATCCGACACTTTATTTTATGCATTTTATGCCAAAAACTGGCAAGGTGCTTTGCAGCTGAAAGGACTTTCGGAGAAATCATACAAAGTGGTTGATTATGTTAATAACCGCGATATGGGAGTTTTAAATAAAGAGAAACCCGAGCTGAATGCAAGTTTTGATAACTCACTTCTTATAATGGCATATCCAGTCAGATAAACATGTTTTCAGTTAAAAATGATACAAAACAACCAATACAAATAATCCAATAAACCAAAATCAATTGCTATGACAAACGGAATTCGAAAAGCGCGAATGTTAGGAATAATACTGGCAATACTTTGCCTGGTTTCTTCAACATTTGCTCAAACTGCCGTTAAAGGCAGGGTTACTGACGAAAGTAACAACCAATCCCTACCAGGAGTTAGTGTTTCAATTAAAGGAACTAACCTGGGAACTGTTACTGATGCAGATGGAAATTATTCAATAAATGTACGATCAGCAGCCGACCTGCTTGTTTATTCTTTTATTGGATATGGAATACAGGAAGTAAAAGTTGGCGGACAGTCCATTATTGATATCAACCTGATTCCGGAATCACAAAACATTGAAGGTATTGTGGTTATGGGATATAGTTCGAAGAAAAGGACTGAAATATCCAGTGCCGTTACGGTACTTTCCACTGACAAGCTTAAGGATGCTACAACCGGAAATGTCGCCAATATGCTTCAGGGCAAAGTGTCGGGTGTGCAAGTGGTAAGTGCTAACGGTTCGCCTGGTAGCGAAGCCGAAATCCGCATCCGTGGTATTGCCTCCTTAAACGCGCCTAAAGGTCCGCTTGTAGTTGTTGATGGAATAGTTGGAGGCAATTACGATCCGAATGACATTGAAACACTCACCGTATTGAAAGATGCAGGAGCAACCGGTATGTACGGATCGCAGGCGAATGGCGGAGTAATTATTATTACGACCAAAAAAGGGAAAACGGATAAACCACAATTCGAATTCAAGAGTTCGGTTGGATACCGCATAGCTGATCAGGGCCATTTGCAAATGATGAGCGGATCGCAACTTTATGATGCACATAAAGAGCTTTACCGCGATTACAACAGCGGGAAAATAGATATCCTCAAATTTTACAATGAACGTCCGCTTGAACTTGATTCGCGCAATTTTAACTGGGTGGATGAAATGTTTAATCCGGGACTGGTTCAAAACTACTACATATCGGCACGAAGCCGCACCGAAAAATTCAGCTATTACCTCGGAGCAACGTATTTTAATGAACAAGGTACATTTAAAAATACCGGATATCAGAAAGCAAATGTAAGAGCAAACACAAATTACAAATTCTCCGACAGGGTTAGCATTGATAATAATATCAATATCAGTGTCAATAAGGGTACATCCTACGATTATATGGATATGTATTACTCATACCTTTCCCTCCCATGGGATAATCCTTACGATGAAAACGGCAAAGCGCTTTACGTTGATGGCGCAAGCACAACCTGGTGGTCGAGAGACAAAATTAATCCGTTGCACACTGTCGAAAACTCCGATCACAACTACAAAGGTATGGATGTAAATTACGATTTCGTCTTCAACCTTAAAATTACAAATTGGTTGTCGTTTTCTTCATCGAACCGGGCCAGTCTATATTCAACCAGGTCGCATGATTTTGTATCGCCGCTGGCAGCAGGAACCTACCATGGGAAAGGCTTCATCAACCAATCAAATAATATGGGGTACGGTGGTGTAACTACTAACCTTCTGAAATTCGACTATTCAGTTAATGACCATTCATTTAGCGGATTGGCTGGTTACGAAGGCCAGGGAAGTTATTACGAAACTCTGATGGCCGAAGGAAAAGGCTTACCCGAAGGTTTTTCGGTTCCTAATGTTGCCTCAAGCGAGTACAAAATTGGCGGACTCAACGACAGGTCCAACTCACAATCCTTTATTTCGCAGGCTAATTACAATTACAAAGGCAAGTATTTCCTCACAGGATCATACAGGATTGACGCTACTTCGGCATTCCCTCCCGAAAACCGTGTTGCTCATTTCCCTTCAGTAGCAGCTTCGTGGCTTGCAAGCAACGAAAATTTTCTGAAAGGCAGTAAATTTGATCTATTAAAATTCCGCTTAAGCTATGGTATTACCGGCATGCAGGATATCGGCGCTTACCAGTACCTGGGACTTTTCAGCCTGAATACACAGTACAACAGCGCAGCCGCTGCTACACCATTGCAACTGCCAAGCCCGGATCTGACCTGGGAAAAAACACATCAGCTCAATTTTGGTATCGATTTGAGTTTATTCAAAAGGGTAAGCCTCAATATCGATTTGTATAACAACGTAACTAAGGACTTGCTGATACTCGTAGCTCAGCCGTTATCAGTAGGATTCGAAAATAAATGGGAAAATGTAGGGCAGGTTACCAATAAAGGACTGGAAATAACTCTTTCAACAATTAACGTCAGAACCAGTGACTTTGAATGGAGTACCGACTTTACTTTTGGTATGAATAAAAACAAGCTAAGCGGAATTGGCACACCTATTTACCGTACTGTTAACGGTATTGCCCAGATTTATCGCGATAATGGCGAATTATATATGTTCGTTTTACCGGTTTGGAAAGGTGTTGACCCGCAAACAGGCGCTCCGCAGTGGGAAAAACTTGAAAAAGATGATGAAGGTAACATTACCAGCCGTTCGTTAACAAGCAATTACGCCGAAGCAACTCCACAGGAAGTAAACTCAGCATTGCCCAAATTCCAGGGCGGTATTGCCTCCAACATGAGGTACAGAAACTTCTCGCTGAATATGAACTTCGCTTACACGGTTGGAAATTATGTTTATAATTTCTCGCAGCGGATGATGGATAATGATGGACATGAACCTTATTACAACCTTATTGTTTGGGAAGAAGGATCAAGCCGCTGGACTAAACCCGGCGACATTGCTACTCATCCAAGTATCCAGAATTCTGCACTTTCCACTGAAAACTCATCACGTTACCTTCAGGATGGCAGTTTCTTTAAAATCAGAAACATAACCCTGAGATATGAATTACCTTTAAGTGTTGCAAAAAGCATGAAACTTCAGGGACTTGCTATTTCTGCCAGCGGCGAGAATATTTATACATTCACCAATTTCTGGGGACAGGATCCGGAAGTTACCATCAATCCGACTTCGTGGCAAATGCCGGGAGTTTCCGACTTCAGGTATCCGGGTAACAGGCAGTATGTACTCACGGTTGAAGTTAAATTTTAATTACCAGAAACCTAAATCTGAAAAGCAATGAAAAACAAGATAATAGCACTTTTATTCGTCGTAGGAACATTATTCGCGGTATCGAGCTGCGAACTTGATGTGGTGCCGACCGATGCAATCAGCACTTCGTCGCTGTTAAATACTTCCGACGGACTGCTAAATGTAACCAACGGATCATACGCCCTGCTGAAGGACAATATTTCGTTCGGCGGATATGTTGATCAAAACAATAACTACCTGAGGCAATATTTCCAGATGTCGGACTTTGCCAGCGATGATATCACCTGCGCACAGGTTACCGAGGATCCATTGTTCTATAGCTTTACACTCACACATTCACCCGATCAGGCTAACTCACGGTTCTTCTGGTATATTTCGTACAAAATTATCAGCAGCGCCAATACGGTACTTGAGTTAACCAATGATATTAAAAGTGACGATGCAGCTACAAAACAGCTTATCGGAGAAAATTATTTTCTGAGAGCATTCAGCCATTTTAACCTTTTGAGGTTTTATGCCAAACCTTATTCCATTGATCCTAACGCAATGGGTGTCATCATCCGCGAAAGCACAAATGAAAGCTCACAAAAAGCCCGCTCAACGGTTAAAGAATGTTACGATTTCGTAATCAGCGATCTGAAAAAAGCTGCCGCTTTAATGGATAGTCCGCGCGGACCGCAATACGCATCCAAAGCAGCTGCATGGGCTCTGCTTTCGAGAGTATATTTGTATATGGAAGATAATACGAATACAATAGCGTATGCTGACTCAGTAATTAGTTCGGGAAACTATCAGCTCGAAACAGCCGAAGGATACAAATCCTATTTTCCAAATGCAGCTACATCGCCGGAGAGCATTTTCCTGGTTGCATTTACTGAATCTGATAACAAAGGTAAATTCGGCTCAATCGCTTCTATGTTATATTCCGATGGTAATTCCGGATGGGGTGAGGAATTTGCTTCTCAATCGTTACGCGACCTGATGGCTGAACATATTGAAGATGTACGTTGGAATTATATTGATACTTTGAGTAACGGAGAAGGTGGTATTGAAACAAAAAACGGAATCGAAACCTTCTATATTACCAAATTCTCTTACCAAGGTGGCGATCCTAATTTAAGTTCTCCTGTTATGTTACGTCTGGCCGAAGTGTATCTTAACCGGGCCGAAGCAAATGCAAAAGCTGGAAATACCGAAGCTGCTCTCGACGATGTTGATCTTATCCGCAGCAACCGTGGACTTGAAAATGCTTTATATAACGGCGAATTACCCGTTGGCGCAACAGCTTTGGATGTAGTGTTAAAAGAACGCCGGATTGAACTTGCATTTGAAGGTCATCGTGCAATTGATGTGTATCGCAACAAACGCACTATGGATCGCTCCTATTGGGGTTATCATCTTCCGGGACTTGTGGCAACTGATATCGACCTAACCAAAAAACCTTCGGGCTATGATAAAATGCTGGTCGAATATACCAATCCACGCATCATCTATTACATTCCTGTGGATGAAATACTGGCAAACACTCTTTGTAAACAGAATGATTAATCAGGTTGTACTATTCAAAAAAACATAAAAACTATGAGATCAATAATAAAAAGTAGTATATGGTTCGTTGTGATAGCGGTGATGTTTGCTAGCTGTGCCAAAAGCATCGACTATCCGGATATCCCTGAGCAGCAAGCATTTTTCAGCTACACAGCGGAAAGTTATGTTGTAAATTTTACCAACGAATCAAAAACTGAAGGTACATACCATTGGGATTTTGGCGATGGAACTACTTCCACAGAGGAAAATCCGGTTCATGATTTTGGTAAAAAAGGCAAATTTCTGGTTACTCTCACTGTAACCTCTAATGGAAACTCAATAGAAGCATCGACCGTTATGCTTCTTGATAAAACAACCACAATTAAACTCGACGATGGTTCCGTTTCCGACTGGGATGCTATTACCAAAAACGAAATAATTTCAGGCCCTGATGGTATGGGAGCCCGGCGCGCAAAATTCGATTACGATGCTAACTACATCTACATTTACATCGAACAAGCTTCAACTATTGCTGACGGAACAATTTTCAGCATGTTTATTGATGTTGATACCAGCATGAGTACAGGTTTTATACTCGGAGCTTTTCCAGGTGTAGGTGCCGAGAAATATTTCGAAGGACAGGTAGCAACAACTGAACCCTGGTTCGATACATATAACTATAGTGGCGATGGATCGAACTGGGCATGGGATTATGTTCAGGCAGGCGAATTCTACAAAGTCGGGCATATTGAAGAAAGCGGCGGTTTGCTGAAATACGAACTGGCTGTTTCACGTACCAAAATTGACGGCCTTACCAACGAAGCTGTCCGTTTGGCAATTATTCTTATGGATAGCGGATGGTCCGATTTCGGATTTGTGCCTGACAAAAACACGAATGGTTATTTGTTAATGATGAACGAATAAGCTGATTTTAACAATTTAATTGAGCATTCAAATCAGTTTATTGATACAAAGTTTTCAAAAAACAGAAACATATGGTTAATAATTGATTGGTTAACAGGCACTCTGTCGTAAGGCGGGGTGCCTTTTTCAACATCTTATATACTATTTATCAGCACAATACTTCATCCTATGGAATCACATTTTGGAATAATTAAAATTTCGAAAGCTTACCTGGCAATCGGAATAGTAGCTATGTTAACTTTTGGCTGTAAAGAGTCAGAGGACGAAAAAAATAAAATAACTGTCAGCACAGTTACTTATGAATTGTCAACCGAAATATTCCCTAATCCTGAGCGTGGATTTATTCATCATTATGAAGCTACTTCTGAAGGTAGCAGCCTGAACCCGATTGATCTCTCCCTGCTGAGGAGTGACAATGTAAGCATGATATTAAGGTTGTATTACCTCGAAAAATTTAAAGATCAGCCAATCAGCGAAACTGAACTTCAGTTGATTCGTAAGGATATGGCCGCTCTTCGTGATGCCGGAATAAAATGCGTTTTGCGTTTTGCCTATACGGATGATATGGCCGGCATGGATGCCCCTCTTTCAATAATAAAACAGCATCTCGACCAGTTAAAACCAGTTTTTGAAGAAAATAAAGATGTAATTGCATTTGTACAGGCAGGATTTATTGGAGCCTGGGGCGAATGGCACAGCTCAGGCAACGGTCTGGCAACAGTTGAAAATGAACGTGAAGTTCTTTATAAGCTGCTCAGTGTCCTGCCGGTTGAAATAATGGTGCAGGTTCGTACACCGGGAGCAAAAAAACAAATTGTAGGCACTGCAGCACCCATATATGAGTCTATAGCTTATACCGGCGAAAACCGTGTGCGCATCGGGCATCATAACGACTGCTTTCTGGCTGGTGGAACTGATTATGGCACTTACGAAAATATTGCTGCGGATAAGAATTACATCAGCGAGGAAGCTCTTTATGTGCCAACTGGAGGCGAAACCTGTCCGCCAACTGGCAATTTTCCTGGTTGTTCAACCGCTGAAGCAGAAATGAGACTTTTGAAATGGACCTACCTGAACCTCGATTGGTACCAACCTGTATTAGATGCATGGCGAACGTCAGGATGTTTTGACGAATTTCAGCAAAACCTGGGCTACAAGCTGGCACTTGTAAGTGCAAAACTGCCAGATGAAGTACATACCGATAGTAATCTTTTACCGGAAATCAAAATAACAAACAAAGGATACGCCCCATTATACAATTACAAAACTACCAGTCTGGTTTTACAAAATACAATATCCGGCGGATTATACCAGTTTGATCTCGCGGTTGATATGCGTACCTGCAAACCGGGAAGTGAAATAACGTTAAACATTCCAATTCAACTGAGGGGCGTACCGGCTGGTGATTATAAACTATATTTGAAGCTGGCTGATAAATCGGAAACTTTGAAAAACAGGAAAGAGTTTTCAGTTCGTCTTGCCAATAAAAATGTGTGGGATGCGGAAACAGGAATGAATGATTTGCAACACCAACTCAAAGTTACACCTTAATAGTGAAATATAATTGATCCGGAAACAAAAATAGAAATGGAAGCAATTAACTGTCAATAAATTATAATAAAAGGATATGAAAACCCGAACCGTACTCGTAATTTTTTGGTTGAGTGCTGTACTGACCATCAACGCACAAGAGTTAAAAAAAGCAAACAGGATAATCCTTTCAGAAGGTGAAAAGGTTTGGGCCGGAATTATTAACGATGGATATCTGATGCCTTTTAACACAAACTATACTTTTGATTTTTATGCCAACAACAAAGCTAACCAGCTCCAACCCCTGATACTAACCAGCAAAGGCCAGTATGCCTGGAGCGAACAACCCTACACGTTCGAAATCAAAGGCAGCGAAATTATCATTTCAGACCCAAATAACCTCGTTGTGACCGGTAGATCCGGCAATTCACTGGCAGAAGTTCAAAGGTTTGTCCGGAGGAAATATTTCCCTTCGAAAGGTAAAATGCCGGATACCATGTTATTCTCCCGACCACAGTATAATACCTGGATCGAGCTTACTTATAATCAGAATCAGTCTGATGTGCTGAAATATGCTCAGGGAATTATCGATAACGGGTTTCCTCCCGGTGTATTGATGATTGACGATACCTGGCAGGAAGATTATGGTTTATGGAAATTCCATCCGGGTCGTTTCCCGAATCCGGCTGAAATGGTAGCGAAACTACATAAAATGGGGTTCAAGGTTATGTTATGGATATGCCCTTTTGTAAGTGCCGATCAGACCATGATTTACAATACGCTTAAAGAATCCAAAGCATTTTTACTTCAGAAATCTTCCGCCAATGATACATGGCAATCCCAAACCCGGCCTTTGATGGTGGAATGGTGGAACGGACAATCGGCAGTTCTTGATTTTTCAAATCCTGAGGCGGTTCAATGGTTCAACAAGCAACTGGATGGTTTGGTAAAGGAATTTGTAGTGGATGGCTTTAAATTTGACGCTGGCGATATGTACTTTTATCCTGCTGATGGTTTGAGTATGAAGTCGGTTACCCCAAACGAACAATGCGAATTGTTTGCCAGGTTCGGTTTGCGTTTCCCTTTAAACGAGTACAGGGCGTGCTGGAAAATGGGTGGACAACCTTTGGCTCAGCGACTTCAGGATAAATCGCATACCTGGGATGATCTTAATAAACTAATTCCTGATATGATACTGGAAGGGCTCTGTGGTTATGCCTTTTCCTGCCCCGATATGATTGGCGGCGGAGAGTGGACTTCATTTCTGGATGAATCAAAACTGGATCAGGATTTAATTGTTCGTTCAGCTCAATGTCATGCATTAATGCCTATGATGCAATTTTCAGTAGCTCCATGGAGAGTATTGGATTCTGTTCATTTAAATGCAGTAAAAACTGCTGTTAATCTGCGTACGCAATTTACACCTCTTATCATTCAATTGACTGAGGAAGCTGCAAAAACAGGAGAACCCGTTTTAAAAAGTATGGAATTTGTTTTCCCCGGCCAGGGATTTGAAACAGTTACCGATCAGTTTATGCTTGGCGATAATTTACTTGTAGCGCCCATGCTTGAAAAAGGGAAACAATTTAGAAATGTTAAACTCCCCGCCGGTACTTGGAAAGCAGCTGATAAAAAAGTTCTGAAAGGAGGCAGGACCTATCAGCAAAATGTAGCTCTTGACCAGTTATTGTATTTTGAAAAGATCAAATAGCGAATGTATTCCCATGCGATTCCAGATTCAATCCATACTTCCAGATCGCGTAGTGCTGAGGCAAAACAGGTGGATTCTTAAAACGACAGTATAAAAATTGCTACAACCGCGAAAACCAGTCCGATCATTAACATCGGGCCAGGTACAACACTATATAATATCAGTGAAAGAACAATAGTAATAAGAGGTGCCAGCCCCGTAAGTGGCACCACAATAATTGCTTTGCCGTAACGGAGAGCATAAACCAACATAAGTGCACCAATCGAGTTCAGTACATGAACCATAGCAGCCAGGTATGGACCTTTGAAACCCCAGTTTATAGGTTGGCTGAAATCAGTCATCCACCACGCAAAGGGTGAAAGTGCAAGCGCAGTAACAGCCATATAAAAGAATATGCTTTCGGCTTTCATGGTTTCGTTCGAAAATTTCATTACATAAGCCTGTAATCCCCAGGCCAGGAAAACAAGCAACGAAAGCGCCAGCCACAAATACCCCCTTGAATCAGATGCGCCAGGCTCCTGGTACGAAAGAAAAAATATTGCAATTAAAGCTGTTCCTATACCAATCCATTTCAGTATGGATGTTTTCTCCTTCAATATCACAACCGAAAGCATTATTGTAAGAATCGGATACAGCGAAATGAAAGGGAAAATTATGTATGCAGGTCCTTCCTTTAACGCCTGAAACAACAGAAGTTGCCCGCCGGCTCCAAGCAATCCAACAGCAGAACCTAAAATTATCGAACGCTTATCAGTTTCTATTTTCCACTTCACAAGGTACAAAGCAACCAAGGCGCATGGAATCATTGTTAGCGCCCATATTATGTAGCCCAAAGTGGGAGGAAAACCTGCTTTTTGTGGCACTTCAATGAGAGCACCCCAAACACCCCAGAAAACAGTTGTGATTATGGCATATGTTAGCCATGTACGCGAAGGTTTCATAATATATCTTTAATTCCGAAGCCAAAAATAAGATATTTATC
>Ga0209066_10005166_pt1 | contig 13884 bp, 7 predicted proteins | sample All_14_2_FD_187198 | JGI IMG/M metagenome (GOLD analysis project Ga0209066, IMG submission 187198) | Freshwater microbial communities in response to fracking from Pennsylvania, USA - Allegheny Zone_MetaG_DW_15 (SPAdes) (version 2) ...
GAGTGCAGGAGCTGCTCGCGAAAATCAACCTGCAGCTCCGCCGGGAACTGGTTGAGAACGATGGAGCCCGAGGCGACACGCTAGAAAGGATCTTCAGCGGCATCGACGTCGTCAAGCAGACCGAAGCCGGTCGTGCATTCGACGCATTCTGGAGGCTGTTGGTGGACCCTGCTGCGTCCGCGCGCTTCGAAGCAGCGCTGACGCAGGTCATGACCCGGCCGTTCTTGTCGTCTTTAGGGCCCTCCGAGAGGCGCTCTCTGAGCAAGCTCAAGAATCGCATGGTCGAGCAGGCTGCCAATGTGCACTCAGTGCAGGCAAGCTTTGCCTCTGGCCTTCAGTCTTTCGTTCGCAGCCGAGAGTTCCGAGAGCAGCGGCGCCTAGTAGCCCTCCTTCGGTCAGCCGTCATGTCAGCCATGTCTGTGGCTGAGGAACTCCGGCCCAACCAGAAGATTGACTTCCATCTGATGCGAACCAGCGCGGCAATCAGCTCGGCATCGCAGTGGGCCCTGCACGACCCGGCACTGCACGCCGTTGAGAGCGGCATGACCGAAGTTGAAGCCAGCGATGCGCGGTTGGAAGACATTGAGGACTTGGTCCAGCGCTCCGAAATCGACATGCGCGCCTTGCGGCGAAACCTTGCCGAAGCGCTCAGCGAAGCCCAGGACTACTTAAGCATCGGCCAGGTACTCGAACGCTACCCAGCAGAGCAAGGCCTAGGTTCGGTGGTCGGCTACATGCAGCTGGCCACCCGGTATGCCAGTCCAACTGACCGGCGTGAGATTATTCGATGGGAAGGAGGCGACGGTGTCTGGCGTCGCGCCGATGCCCCACTCTTTTACTTCCCCAAGGAGTGCGCTGATGAACTTCTCCAGTAACCCGGCCGCTTCTAGCCCTTTGCCCTCTGTATCTGACGGAACAGAGACCGCCAAGGATGAGACTGCAGCCGTAGAGCTTCCCGCAAACGTGGCGCACTGGCTTGAATTCGCCAACGACGACGAGCCCACCAAGCCGCAGCCCACGCCACAAACCGTTCTCTTCAACGGAGACACCGGCACGCTCCGCCTCGATACCCGACGGTGTCTTGTTAGTCTACTCAACGGACCGAGCATAGACGGCCGCCGCCAGAGCGGACTGTGGACAGTCCTCCTGAGAGACCGGGAGGCCATCCAGACCTACCTTCACAACATCTTCCTCGAGCTTGTCGTGGACCTTCCTCAACAAGTTGCCTTCATCCGACAGGTACCGGACGACGGCGAAACAGACATTCCTATCCTCCTAAGGCGACATCAGCTCACGCTCATTCAATCGGCGCTCGTCCTCTACCTGCGGCAGCGACTCACCGAAGCGGACGCAGCAAACGAGCGTGCAGTGGTATCCACCCGCGAAATGAACGAGCATCTCATGCTGTTCGAGAAAGCTCGCAACACGGACTTGGCACGTTTTGACCGACAGTGCGAGACGGCCATCGAGAAGTGCAAGGCACTCAATCTCATCCGACCCATTCGCTCCAGCGACGCCCGCTTTGAGGTGTCGCCGACGCTGAAGCTGCTCTTCAGTGCCGAAGATATTCAGGCGCTAACCGCCACCTATAAGGCCTTGCAGAGCGCTCCCCCGCTGTCGCGCGCCCTCACCACGGACGAAGCCATTGCCCGCGGCATCGTAGAAGGTGAAAACGAGCCAAGTTCTTCAGACGAGGATTGATGATGAACGCCACCCGTCCCCAGCTTTCCGAATCGGGTTCAGCCCATTCGACCGGTGGTTCTCCACCGCCAGCGGACCCCATTCGACTTGCCCGGGAGCAGCAAGAGCAGTTCCGGCTTGTTCGCATCCAGAGCTACAACTGGGGCACCTTCCATGGACTGCTCAAGCTTGATGTGTCTGAGAAGGGCATGCTCTTCATCGGTCCATCGGGCTCGGGCAAGTCAACTATCTTCGACTCGCATGCGGCCCTGCTAACTCCGCCTCGCTGGCTGCACTACAACGTCGCTGCCCGTGAGAGCGACACCAAGCAGGACCGCTCGGCCCTCACCTACATCCGCGGCGTCTGGGGCGAGCAAACCGCAGCGGAAACCGGCGAAATCGCGCAACAGCAGCTTCGGCCTGGTCCTACGTGGGCTGCCATCTCAGAGGTCTACCGAAACGGCCAAGGGCAGGTCATCACCCTTGCCCACGTCTACTGGATTAAGGGAACTTCCAACCAAGTGCGGGACGTCCACAAGCGGTTCATCGTTGCCGAGCGCTTGATGGAACTTTCCGAACTGGAGTTCTTTCCAAACTCGGGCTTCAACGTTCGCCGCTTCAAGAGCGACTTGATCGATGCCTGGGATACCGACTCCTTTCCGGAGTACCAGGAGCGCATGCGATCGCGTCTGGGTATCGAAACAGAGAACGCGCTCAAGCTACTGCACAAGACACAGTCCGCCAAGAACCTCGGCAGCCTGACGGACTTCCTGCGTGACTTCATGCTGGACGAGCCGAAGACCCATGAGATGGCTGACCAGCTGGTCGGTCAATTCGAGCGCCTGGAGAACGCACACAGCGAGGTGGTCTCCGCAGCCAAACAGATTGCAACCCTTCTGCCTGCGCGCGAACTGAACCAAGAGCGCCTAGCCAAGATGGCTAAGCGGAATGGTCTGGAGGAAGCCCGAACTGGCATCGACCACGTAGCCAATGAACTCCTGCGTAAGCTTCGAATTGAGCGCAAGGAGGCTCTGGAGACCCGCCTTTCCACGGAGAAGGCGCGTGAACTGGCCCGGGTCCAGGAGGTCGAGACGGCGCGAATGACTGTAGAGGGCTTAAAGGACAAGCGAGACGGCGTTGGAGGCAGGCAGCTGGCCGATCTTGAGGTGCAGAAGAGGGCTGCTGAGTCAGACGAAACGGAACGCCGACAGCGGCACAACAAGGTTGCAGCAGCGTGTCGGCAGCTCGGCCTTACTGTGCCCGCAGACGCAGAAAGGTATGCGGAGTTCGCATTGCAAGGGCGACGCGAGTTGCACGAGCTCACCGACCAGGCTGGGGCTTCCGAGACGCGGAATAAGCTTGCAGTGCAAAAGCACGAGCTTGAAAAGCAAGGGCAGACCGTCCAGGTGGCCTTGGCCACCCTTGCCCGCGTGCCTCGCTCGAAGATGGGCCCTGAGCTCATCAACATCCGCAAATTCATCGCGGACGGCCTGAACATTGACGAGGCAGCCCTTCCCTACGCGGGCGAGCTCATCGAGGTGGAGAAGGCCGAGAAAGGATGGCAAGGGCCTATCGAGCGCATCTTGCGGGGGTTTGCCAGGTCTTTGCTGGTACCGGAAGACCTCTACCTCTCCGTGTCGAGGTTCGTCAACCAGAACCACCTCAAGGGCCGACTCGTGTACCTGCGGATGCTTCCGCAAACGGGGCGCTCATTGGTGCCAAAAGCTCGTGGCCTCTACCGCAAGGTCAGCGCGGCGGAGGGTCCGTTCCAGGCCTGGGTAGAGACAGAGCTACTTCAGCACTTCGATGCCGAGTGCGTCGAGACACCTGAGGAACTACAGGACGTGCAATTTGGCATCACTCGTGCGGGCCTGACGAAGGCCGGGGGTAAGCGCCATGAGAAGGATGATCGTGGCGCCATCAACGACCCGAAAAGCTGGGTTCTGGGCGCAGACACGCGTGCCCAGGTTGCGGCGCTCCAAGACCAGAACGACCAACTGAGCCGTGAACTTGAGAAGGTCGATGCGCAACTTGAGCTGTTAGACAAGAAGGCACAGCAACGTCTGACCCGCGCGCTCCACTGGCAGACCATGGTCAATTTCAGTTGGGAGGAAATAGACCACGGCAGTGTGGCGCTCCGCGCAGCTCAGCTCGAGTCACAGATGAAGGCCCTGCGTGCCGCTAGCCCCGACCTCGACATCCTGGAAGCCAGCATCAGCGATGCCGAAGCCAAGCTGAGAAAGGCGGAAGAGGCGAAGAAGGCGCAAGACCTCAAGACCGCCGAGGTGCAGGTTAAGCTAAATCAGGTACTTGAGAACATCGAGAAGGACGCACTGGCTCCAGCAATTGCACCTACACCCCTCCAGCGGACCGCTGTACTAGACCGGCTTGAGTCCGCAGAGAGAGCGCCCACTATCGAGTCGATGGCTGAAGACATGCGGTTCGTCGATAGAGAGCTCGGCAAGGAAATCGGCGCCCTGGACACCGAGGCGGCCAAGTTGCTCAGCAAGATCGAGCAGAAGTTTGCCGACTACAACCGCCTGTTCGAAGCTGAGTCTGGCGGACTCGACCCGACCATGGCCAGCTTCGACGAATACGACGCAAAGCTGACCAGGCTGCAAGTGGACGACCTTCCCCGGTTCGAAGCCAAGTTCAAAGAGTTATTGAACGAACAAAGCAACCAACACGTTGCGCTCCTTTCGAACCAGCTGGAACAGGAACGCAAGGACATCTCGGACCGGATGGACACGGTCAACGACAGCTTGCTCCGCGCCGAATACAACAAGGGCACCCACCTGCTGATTGAGGTAGAAGAGAAAGCACCACCAGAGGCGCAGGAACTCAAGGCTGAGCTTCGAGCCGCGCTCAGCCACTCGCTCAGCATGGATGACAGGGTCGCGGAGGCTCGCTTTCAGGCAATGAAGAAGCTGGTCAAGCGTCTGGCGAGCCAAGACCCGCAGCAGATCAGCTGGCGGCGACTGGCACTCGACGTGCGCCAGCATGTTGAGTTCATTGCGCGCGAGCTCGACGAGGAAGGCAGAGAGGTCCAGGTCCATCGGAGTGGGGCCGGCAAGTCGGGGGGGCAGCGGCAAAAGCTGACGGCAACTTGCTTGGCCGCGGCGCTGCGCTATCAGCTCGGTGGCCCAGGTCGAGTGCTACCAACCTTCGCTACCGTCTTCCTAGACGAGGCGTTTGACAAGGCGGATGCCGACTTCACCGATGCGGCCATGAAGATTTTCAAGTCGTTCGGCTTTCAGCTCATCATCGCAACGCCGGTCAAATCGGTTATGACCATCGAACCCTACGTCGGGGGCGCCGTCTTCATCCACATCAAGGACCGTAAAGACTCCAGGGCATTGATACTTCCTTACGACGAAGAAACCCAACGTATTGACTATCGCCCGCTTGACGGATCAAGCGCGAACGATGAAAAGTCCTGAAGAAGTCACGCAGTGGATCAAGCAGCGCTACCTTCGCCAGCGGTGGCGGTGGATGGAGGGGCACGGCAGTTGGCCTCTTCTGGTCAGCCTTGAGCGACCTACACAGCGGGAAGTACTGAAGGACTTCCTGGCTGTTCAGCGATGGTCTGCGGCGTGGAATACATGGCGTTCAGCACATGTGACGGCAGGAGATGATGCAGCGTCAGCGCCGCAGATTCGAATGTCAACCATCGCTTGGCAGGGAGTTGGCGAACAGACGCTACCAGAGGCGCTAAGCTTTCATTCCGCAGAGTGTGTCGCGAAGTTCTGCAATGACGCCAGGGCGTGGCGTCTCGTCGAGATGCGCCGCCATGCCATGCTTGAACGTTGGCCAGCGCTCTTGGCGACTGGCTTCGGACCGCACTACGAAGCCCTCGCGACCTACGACGAGGCAGACTTCGCGAGACTCCTTGCGCTTCTAAATTGGTTCGTAGAGAACCCGAAATCAGGCCTGTACTTGCGGCAGCTTCCGGTGCCCGGCATAGACACCAAATGGGTGGACCTGAAGCGCCGAGGCTTGGTGGCGGACCTTGTCCGGCGAATCACTTCCCCACCGCTGACTGTCCTGCCCGACTTGGGCCCAGACGAAGTCGAGCAGTCGGGCTACGACGTGACTTCTGCTGCCGAGCTCGATAAGGTCAGCCTGGACTTCTACGACATCTGCGGCCTACGGCGACCTCCAATCAAGCTTCACTTGCTCGTGCTTTGCCCAGATCTTCGGGCCACGATTGGAGGCCTTCGCGATGTAGTCGCACCTATCGATGAGCTGGCCAAGCTGAGCTTCAATCCAGTTCGCGCTCTCATCAGTGAGAACAAAGACACCGGACTATCGGTGCCTGATATCCCCGGCACTGTGGCGTTTATCAAGCTGGGGAATGCCGTCTCACTTCTCGGACAACTACCTTGGGTCAAAGAGCTACCGGTCCTCTACTGGGGAGATGTGGATACCTATGGCTTCTCCATACTTGCCCAGGCTCGCAAGACTCTCGGTAACGTCCGCTCGATGATGATGGACCTTGAGACGTTGGAAAAGCACAGGGACCGATTGGTAGACGAACGCCAACAGGCAACCAACGTAAACCACTCTCTTCTGACAACACAAGAGTTGGAGATCTACCAAGGCTTGCTTGGCACCACATGGTGGACGCAGAAGCGGCTGGAGCAGGAGCGACTCGATTGGTCCTATGCACTAGCCAGGATATCGGCTGCATCGACATGCTGACCCGCAATTCACCAGCTGCACCAAGGCATTAGAGAAGAATCCGCGCAACCGATGGGAAGTGCGATGTGCAAGAGGCACACGGTCAAACAGTCCCTTGGGTTGATAAAGCAGGCCGACGCCGGCATGTAAGTGGGGGAGCTTTTTCGGCAGCTAGCCATGCAAGCGCTGTGTACTTGGCCGGATGGACGACCAGTCTGAAGATCGCAACATTCATTTGCGACGGTCTGCCCGGTCTCTAAGGAGTTCCGCTCTCAGATGGCCGAATGCGCAGCCTAGTTTCAGGCGCCCTTCGCACACGGCCTCAGAATTGACATCGGGGCGAGGGGGGGCGATGTCGTCTCTGCAGCAGAAAAGCCGCAAGTCACCTGATGGCTTGGCGGCACAATTCAAGTACAAGTAGTAAGGGGAGGCCAAACTGGCGGGCTCAGCGGGCGAAGCCTGCATGTAGGTTCCAGGGTGGTCTATAGCCAGATTTACGGAGAGCAACCATGAAGCTTCAGGCCTATCGCCTACGGAACTACCGCAGACTGCGCGACGTCGTCATCGAACTCGATGACAAGATTTCCATCTTCGTCGGCGCGAACAACAGCGGGAAGACATCGGCCGCCCAAGGCCTTTACTCCATGCTCCGCGGCGATGCGGCCAGCTTTGAGTTGTTCGACTTCAGCGCCATCCTTTGGGCCGAAATAGACAACATAGGCAACGCGCTGCCGGGTGATGTCGAGACGCCGAAGCAGCTTCCGGCCATCACTCTGGACCTCTGGTTCCGCGTTGGCGACGCCGATCTCGGTGTCGCCATGCCACTGCTACCAAGCACCGACTGGGAGGGTAAGTGCGTGGGTATCCGCGTCTCTTTCGAGCCCAAGGATCCCTATGACCTGGTGAAAACCTACCGCGAGCTGCGAGAGAAGACCGCGGCTGCCGCCATGAAACTTGCGGCGAAGGCCGCGCCTGCCTCGGGCGGCGTTAGTGAGTACAAACCGTGGCCTCAAAGCCTAACGAAATTCCTCACCAAGGAACTGACGAAGCACTACGGTTTCCGCTACTACGTACTCGATGAGCGCGAGTTCGATGGGTACAAAGAGAAATCTGCGGCCTATTCCCCGCAAGAAGTGGCGGGGGATCGAAAGGGCGACACCATCCTCAAGTCGCTCGTGAAGGTGGACTTCCTGCGTGCCCAACGTCACCTGGATGACCCGCAAGGCGGCGGAACCGCTGGGCGGGCAGAAAACCTGTCCAGCCGCTTGAGCAAGTTCTACGAGCGAAATCTCGAGAAGCGAGAGGACGACCACCAAGCGCTCCAAGCCTTGGACGTCTCTGAGAAGGAACTGAATTCGCACCTTAAGGATGTCTTCAGCGACACGCTCGAGCAGTTGAAGAAGCTTGGCTATCCCGGCGTAAACAACCCCGACATCGTCATCAGGGCTGCGCTGGATCCGTCCAAGGTCCTGGGCCAGAGCGCGAAGGTGCACTACGTCGTTCCTGGCGGCGGCGAGGCCCAACTTCCCGACAGCTACAACGGCCTGGGATTCAAGAACCTTGTGTACATGGTTGTCGAGCTGATTGACCTGCACGAGCGCTGGAGCAAGGAGAAGGACGATCGGCCGCCGCTGCATCTCGTGTTTATCGAGGAACCTGAGGCCCACTTGCATGCCCAAGTCCAACAGGTCTTCGTTCGCAATGTCCTGAAGCTCCTGGAAGAGAACCACGAGAGCGAATCAATCTTCCACACACAGGTCGTGGTCACCACGCATTCCCCGCACATCCTTTACGAGCGAGGCTTCTCTCCCATTCGCTACTTCCGCCGCGTGAGCGCGGAAATGGAGCATCACACCGATGTTCGGAACCTCTCCCGCTTCAAGGCATGCGAAGAGGAGAAGGAGGCGCTCGCGTTTTTGCAACGCTATCTGAAGCTGACGCATTGCGACCTGTTCTTCTCTGATGCCGCCATCCTCGTGGAAGGCAACGTCGAGCGACTGCTTGTGCCGGCCATGATTGAGTCGTGCGCGGAGCGGCTCCGCTCCTCGGCGCTCACTGTCTTGGAGGTAGGCGGCGCGTTCGCGCATCGCTTCCGCGAGCTCATTGAGTTCATTGGAATTACAACGCTCGTCATTACAGACCTGGATAGCGTCCTCGTCAAAGTTCCTGCCGCAGCAGGTGCGGCTGCCCCCGCCGCGGGCCAAGAAGATGAGGATGATGACCTTAGGGTATTCGAGGCGGAAGAAGAGGATGATGCTGGGGAAGGCGGTGCGGACCTGGGCGTGAAGAAGAGCTCAAAGCGGCGCGGGAAGACTTGCGAGGCGCACACCCCAGACGCCGTCACCGCCAACCAAACGCTCATCAGTTGGATACCGAAGAAGCGAACGGTTGAGGAGTTGTGGGCAGTTGGTGATGCCGAGAAAGTTCATATTCTCGATGGCGGCAAGGCACATGTGCGCGTAGCCTATCAAACCAAGGTCAAGGTGACCGTAGGCGAGGTCACCGCCGAGCTCTGCGGCCGCACCTTGGAAGAGGCGTTCGGCCTGGAGAACGCGGGCTGGTGCCAGGATGGAGAGAATGCTGCGGTGGGCCTCAAGCTGCGCAATGCCGCCAAGACACCTCAGGAACTGGCGACTGGGTTGCACAAAAGAGTCGTCAGCAAGAGCTTCGACAAGACTCGCTTTGCACTGGAGGTCCTAGCCAGTGGACCGCTCAAGAGCTGGAAAGTGCCTGCCTACATTGATGAAGGCCTGACCTGGCTTGAGAGGATGGTCGCTTATGAAGCTGAGGCTGAGGGGGCCGTCGCCGCCAACGCTGCAGCGATTGCTCCTATCGACGGTGGAGCGATTGCGCCTGAAGCAGCCCCTGGAGGTCAACAATGAGTCGGCGCGCCAACAGCCCCGACACAGATGCCGACCGAGAACTTCTCGAGTGCATCACCGCAACGCCTCCTCGATCCTTCATCGTGACGGCCGGCGCAGGCTCCGGCAAAACTACGTCGCTCATCAAAGCGCTGGAGCGCGTCATTGAGAAGCATGGTCAGGGCATGCTCAAGAAGCGTCAGCGCGTCGCCTGCATCACCTATACCGAGGTCGCGGCCAACGAAATCCGAGAGGACGTGGCGGCTGAGAACCTAGTGCATGTCTCGACCATCCACAGTTTTTACTGGACCATCGCGAGCACGTTTCAGGCTGACATCAAGGTATGGGTATTGAATGGCCTCCAGGAGACTCTAGACGAGCTCGTCAACAAGGTGTTCGGCCCTAGGGTTCAGCAGAAGACCAAGGACAAGAATAAAAGAGACCAAGTTCGCTACAAGAAATACATAGATACCGCGTCTAAGGTGACCTCATTCCGATACGGCGTCGCCAGCGACTACGAAGACGGAGTACTCGGACACGAAGAGATCCTCAAGCTCTGCAACTACTTGCTCCAAAGCAAGCCACTCTTCAGGCGCGTGGTCGCACTCAACTTCCCCTTCATCTTCATCGACGAAAGCCAGGATACTTTCCCCGAAGTTGTCGAGTCGTTCAGAATGTTGGAACGTCAGATGCGCGGCGGTTTCTGCCTTGGCTTCTTTGGCGACCCGATGCAGAAAATCTACCTGAGAGGTACAGGAAAGATTGGGATTGAAGAGGGGTGGAAGGCCATCACCAAGCCAGAGAACTTCCGATGCGCGCAGAGCATCCTGCGCGTGGCCAATGCTATTCGCAAGGAAGGTGATGGGTTGCAGCAGGTTCGAGGCCTCCATGAGCTCGTTGATGGCGTGCCTCAGCCTGTTGAGGGCTCGGCCAGAATCTTCGTGCTCCCGAACACGGGGAGCCGTCAAGCCGCGCTGAACCAGCTGCGGGCGTGGAGCGCAGCCGCGAACGGAGACGACGGCTGGGTCAAGCCAGAAAATGCGGTCAAGATTCTTGTAGTTGTTCATCGCATCGCCGCAAAGCAGCTGGGATGGGCCGGGATCTACTCCGCGCTCAACGACCAAGCGCCAACGTCGTTCAAGCAGGGGCTGCTCGATGGGACTTGTTGGCCGGTGCGTCAGCTCCTGGGATTCGTTGTTCCACTGGTCAAAGCGGTGGACTGCGCGGATGAGTTTGCCGCAATGAACATCTTGCGTGAGCATTGCCCACGACTCCAACGGGCCGGTGCCATCGGTGGCAGTGTTTCTACAGTTCTAAAGGAAGTCCGAGGCGCGACGCTTGCACTGCACACGATGATTCAAGACCCTGCGGCGACCCTGGGAACCGTCGTCGCGCATCTGCGTGACACGCAGTTGCTGACACTCGATCCGAGAATGGAGCGTGCGCTCGGATTGGGGGCCGGAGTCGAGGATGAGGCTGCCGTCGATGCTGAAGCAGACGGGGGTGAGGAGGGGGCTAGCAGTGGCCCCGCAGCCGATTTGGCTGTGGCGAGGCTGTTGCAGTGCTCCGTTGCCGAGCTCCTGCCATACGCGCTGTACGTGGCAGAGGGCTCACCGTTCGCAACTCAGCATGGTGTCAAAGGTGCTCAGTTCGACAGAGTGCTGGTGGTCATGGACGAAGAGGAGAGTGACTACAACCTCTACGACTATGAAAAGGTTCTGAGTGAGAAGCAGGCCAGCGAGGATGACCGCAGAGCATTCGAAACCGGCAATGACAACACATGGAGCCGTACGCTGAGGCTGCTGTATGTGTGCTGCACTAGAGCTAAGCGCGGCCTCGCGCTGGCCTTCTTCGTCTCGAACCCAGAGGCAACAGCGGCTCACATCGTTGCAAGCGGGATATTTCCCAAAGACTCGGTCATAACCCAAGACATCTTGGACGTTGCCTGACAGTCGTCTGTGGGAGTCGGCAGCGTTTACCCTGGCTGAATTGACTGGATCAGTTGACCAGCATGCGGAGGCTTTGCCTGAGAGTGCGAGCTTCTTTTGGTGAGGCGGCGCATCCATGACTGGGCCGGCGTCGGCATTTCAAAGCATATGCATCTGCAGCGATGGCTCAATGTCATCGAGGAGCGGCCTGCTATACAGCGCGGCGTGCTGGTGCCTAACACCTAGTCAAACTGGCTAAGATAGCCGTTCCTCAAGCTAGGCATCCAAGACATGAATATTGCGCGCGCAGAAGACGCTGGAGACGTTTTCAAGATTCCGTTCGATGACCTTGGGGAGCGCTTCTTGAGCGGCGTATTGCTCACCAAGCTTCCCAACGCTGAAACTTCAGCGCAGCTGACTATTCAACTCAGCTTGGCCGACCTGTTCATTGACAAGGCTTTGGAAGGGCTTGGTCCGAACTCAGAAGTGCAGGTTCACAGCAGCAGCAGAATTACGCGAGACATCACGAACTTCTTCTCCCTCATGTTCGGCGACGTAGCTAAGGAGCTGCTGGGTACCGACGCTGAGGCCAAGGAGGGAATGAAAATTGGGGACTACTTCGGCAAGAAGATCGAGAACTGGCTCAAGTTCCTGAGAGACGGTGACTCGCTCAATTTCAAGCCATCAATAAAGGCCTTTGAGAGAGTCTCTGAAGACTCATTGGGCTGTCCAGTGTTCAGCGTCCAGCTGATCCGCCAAAAGTACATCGACGTCTACAAGGCCAATATCGTTGATGCCATTCAATTCCAGGAAGTAGCCTTCCAAGTATTGGGCTCTTCCGTCGACTTGTCTCAACCCACGATTGCCATTGAAAAGCAACTGGACTTTCTCCGGCAGTACTTGAACAGCAGAAACTCCGTCACGGGCGAGGCAACCTTTGCTTTCCGCTTAAGTGACTTCAATTCTCGCAAGGCGATGCTTGCCTTTGACGGCCCCGGCGGGGCCGGTGTCATGCCAACACCGCTATCAAGTGGCGCTGCGACCAAGGCACTCCTTCCCTTTGTATTGGCGCTCAAAGGTGAGTTGGACATCGACCAAGTGAAAATTGTCAGCGATGCACCAAATATCGAAGCTGTTGATATTCAGTTCTCCATCCGTCGCCCAGCGGTCAGGAATGTTCTGGCCGCCACGTACTGCTCGCTTCCAGCGGAGAAGAGAGCTCTGATGTCGGAGTCCGAAATCAAGGTTTACGAAGATGCCGTGAAAGAGCTGCAAGCAAATCTCGCATTTGCCGGTAAGCCAAAGCTTGAGGCTCAATTCGCAGAGTTATCGGCCTGGATGATTCGGCAGGTAGCGTATTGCCTGCAGGAGCCGAGTTTCTTGCAGTCGCCAGCACGAGCGTGGCGCCAAGAGAAGGCCGCGCGTGGCTACGAGGGGATGGAAGATGGTTTCTTCCTTCCTTTCCTCTACGAACGTCTGCGCGAGAAGTTCGGCCCGTTAGCAACCAAGAAGCCTGAACGATTTGGTGGCAACGTTGACATCCTATTTGGCGATATCCCGCTAGAGCTGAAGGTGCGGAAGGACCAGAGGGCAGCACTCGTTGACACCGTGGTGGACGAGACGTACAAGCCAACTGGCCAAGCCGCTGCATATGCAGCGCTGACAGGGCTTGGCTGCGTGGCAGTCCTCGACCTCCCGAGCAACACACCGTCAGTGACCAATCTTTCTGCATGCGTCAAAGTAGTGACGCGGAGATTTGCAGAAGCGAAGTCACCAACCTCCATCGTGGTCTTTGTCTTTCAATGTGACACGCCTCGACCCAGCGCGGCGAACTGACGTCCAGCCTGCTCAGCTCGCGACGGGCCAGAATGGAGCAATGCAACAGGACGCATTGCTCCCATCGGCCTTCGTCGTCACCCCGAAGCAACGCACCTTGGTTCGCCTCGCGGTGGCTGAGCTGTTCAGTGACACGAGCTTGGAGCCTGTCAGCTGGGAATGACCGCATCCAGCCTGGAACGGCCGTCGGTCCGCTTGCATCCGATGAAAATCCCATCTGACCGGGAAGGGCCTGATCACTGGCCGAAGTGGCGCATTTGAATGGGGCATTCTGCCCACAGAGTGCTACGCTCCCAAAAGTCGTTTCAAATCAAAGCGTTTTGAGACTATGTTTCGCCCTGACAGAGTGCCAGCAACTCCGGTTTTGAAACTATGTTTTGAATTTTGAAACTTTGTTATCCGATACCTGTCGTCCCCCCATGCTCCACCGCCTCACCATCCCCGTCACCGCCTTCGCTCAAAACTGCTCCCTGGTCTGGTGCGATCAAACCAACGACGCGGCCCTGATCGACCCGGGTGGTGACATCCCCCGCCTGCTGGCCGAGGTCGAGCGCCATGGCGTCAAGCTCAAGGCCATCTGGCTCACCCACGCCCACATCGACCACGCCGGGGCCACCGGCACGCTGGCGCGCACGCATGGCATCCCGATCATTGGCCCGCACCAGGGTGACGACTACTGGATCCAGGCCTTGCCGCAGCAAAGCCAGATGTTTGGCTTTCCGCAGGCCGAGAACTTTCACCCCACGCAGTGGCTGCACGATGGCGATCAGGTGCAGATCGGCCAGTGCACGCTGGACGTGCTGCACTGCCCCGGGCACACGCCGGGCCATGTCGTGTTTTTTGATCCGGGCAAGCGCCACGCTTTTGTGGGCGATGTGCTGTTTGCCGGGGGCATTGGC
>Ga0209066_10005167_pt1 | contig 13882 bp, 13 predicted proteins | sample All_14_2_FD_187198 | JGI IMG/M metagenome (GOLD analysis project Ga0209066, IMG submission 187198) | Freshwater microbial communities in response to fracking from Pennsylvania, USA - Allegheny Zone_MetaG_DW_15 (SPAdes) (version 2) ...
GCTGCTGGCGGCGTTGTCGAGCAAGCGCTGGCAGTCTTCGGCATGCCAAGCCTCGCGTCCCAGCTCCCGCAACTTCGTTTGCAGCGCCTCGAAGGGCGTTTGCAGATAGCGCACGTCGTCGGCGGCGTACTTGAGTTGCGCCTCGCTGAGCGGGCGCTGTAGCCAGTCCGAGCGGGTTTCGCCTTTTTCCAGGCTGACGCCAGTGAAGTGCAGGACGAGTTTCTGGAAGCTCAAGCCACCATCCATGCCGCACAGGGCGGCGGCAATCTGGGTATCGAACAGACGACTCGGCAAGGTGCCGAGGGCGTGCTGAAAGGCTTGAAGATCCTCGCTGGCACTGTGCATCACTTTCAGCGTCGAGTTGGCGAGAAAGGCTTGTAGCGTGGGGTCACGTCCCAGAGCGGGAGCGTCCAGCAGCAGAATCTGATCCGCGTTGCCGACTTGTATCAAGGCCAGTTCGGGGTAGAAGGTGCGTTCGCGCACGAACTCGGTGTCAACCATCACGGCGGCCGCCGCGTCGAACTGCCTGAGGCGCTGACTTGCCCCACGATCAGAGAGCCAATCCATGTGCTTTGATCCCATCGGTTGCGTTGAGAGGCGACAATAGCCTACTTTCGGCGCTCGGCCGTTGGCAGATGTTCAGGGACGAGGTCTGTTTTCCACTAGCTTCCGCAGGGCGGGGAGGAGGAATTGTGAGGAAGGTGGCGCAGTTGGGGAGCGTTGCATTGGTTGTGCTGGCATTGTCGGCATGTGGGGGTAGTGGGGACGAAGCCGCCAAGACGGCGGAGGCACCCGCATCCGGCACACAAACGCAAGCGGATGAAAAGCCGGCGGAGCAGGGCGGAACCGCTTCCGACCCGGCCAGCCCGGCGGAGGCGACGGAGTCGACCCAGCCTGCGGCGGCAGAAGCCCAGCCCGATGCCGCGACCGATGCAAGTGCTGACGGCAGCGCTGAAGCGGGTACTGGCGAAGACGCTGAACGTGGCTATGCCATGCGGCGACGGTTGATGGACTCGACGGTCGGTGCCGATGAGTGGAGCCCGGATCTTTCCGGTGCGCCGCTGGTGGATGTTGAGGCGACCTTGCAACGTGCGGCGGATGCCTTGAAAGCGGGGCGCTTGGATCAATCCGAAAACAGCGCGCTGGTGCTGTATCAACGCGTTCTTGAGGGCGATCCCGCCAACGAAATCGCGATCAAGGGCGTGGACGATGTGGTGGCGGCGCTGCTGGTGCGGGCGGACGAGTCCTTCGCGCAGGCACGCTTCAACGAATCCGCGCGGATTCTCGCGGTGGTCAGCAAACTGCGTCCCGATGATCCGGGAATCCCTTTGCTCAAGGCGAAGCTGGATTCCGGCCGTGAGGTCGGCATGTTGCTGGCAGAAGCGCAGCGTTTGGCGTCGGCGGGCAAGTTGATCGAGCCAGCTGGCGAAAATGCGTCCGAGATTTACCGTCTGGTGCTCTCACGCGATCCGCAGAATGTCGCCGCACAGACCGGTTTGGCGCGGGTGGAAGCCGAGCTTGTGAACCGCGCGAGTCAGGCCGCGGAAACCGGCAACTACAACGAATCCGAGCGCCTACTCGCGGAAGCGGGCAAGGCCAGTCCGGAGTCCGATGCGGTGCAGGATGCCTCGGCGCGTATCGAATCCATGCGCGAGCAGCGCGCACAGGAGTTGATGCAGCAGGCCGAAGCGGCCCTGACCGCAAGCAACCTGGAAGAAGCCAGTCGCCTGTTGGATGAAGTGGTCGCCGTGGCGGCGCAGACCAGCGGAGTCGAAGATCTGCGTACCCGCATCCGCAACGCGGGGAGCTATGCGAATCTGCGACCTGGGCAAAGCATTTCCGACGAGATGCGTTCGGGCGGAACCGCGCCGGAACTGGTGGTGATTCCGCTGGGCAGTTTCCAGATGGGTTCGCCGGAAGACGAGGCCGATCGCAAGGGTAATGAAGGCCCAAGACATGGCGTGACGCTGAGCAATGCCTTTGCGATGGCGCGTGCAGAAGTGACCGTTGCGCAGTTCCGCCGATTCGTGGATGCGACGGGATATTCGCCCACCTCGGCGCAGGTCGGCACCTCGACGATTTACGACGAGCAGGCCGGGACCATGGCCGCCAAGAGTGGCGTGAACTGGCAGAAAGGCTATTCAGGTCGCAATGCCGACGCGAACGCGCCGGTCATCCACGTGTCCTGGACCGATGCGAAGTCCTACGCCGATTGGGTCTCCCGCGAAACCGGCAAGGCCTATCGCCTGCCTTCCGAAGCGGAGTTTGAATACGTCATGCGCGCCGGGACCAATTCCCGCTTCCCGTGGGGCGATGGCAACCCGACCCGTCTGGTGGGTAACTTGACCGGCGACGGTGATCGCTCCGAGTCGCGGCGCAACTGGGTCAATGCATTTCCCGACTACAACGACGGTTTTTGGGGGCCTGCACCGGTGCGTTCCTATGAGGCCAATCGCTACGGTATCCACGACATGAATGGCAACGTGTCCGAGTGGGTGGAGGACTGCTGGCACGATTCGTACGCTCGCGCACCGGCAGACGGCACCCCGTGGGTCAACCCGGGCTGCAATCGTCGCGTGATCCGTGGTGCGTCGTGGGCGAGCTCGCCTGAGCAGGCGCGTACCGCCTTCCGTTTGACCGCCGCACCCAACACCACGAATGCCCGCCTTGGCTTCCGCGTGGTGCGCGAACTCTAACGGCGCCCTGAAAACGACAGCGGGAACGCCTTCGATGTGCGTTCCCGCTGCTTCGCCGGAGTCCCGACTTCCTGACTCTCTTGCACCGATGTGCGGTGCAGAGTTGGCTTGGGCGTGTTTCGACGCGGCTCAGTGCTTGGGTTGGATGGATTGCACCATCAATTCGCGCAACGCGGTATCTGTGCTGGCTTTGGGTGGTGAGACGGCTTCCAGCGAGAAACCGAGGGCGATGGCGTCGTCTTCATCCAGACCGTCATAGGCGCGGAACTCGGCATCCAGCAGGGCAGCATCGATGTGCGTTCCCGCTGTTTCGCCGGAGTCCCGCCCGCAGATTCCCGACCTCCTGACTCCCTTGCACCGATGTGCGGTGCAGAGGTGACTTGGGCGTGTTTCGACTCGGCTCAGTGCTTGGGCTGGATGGATTGCACCATCAATTCGCGCAACGCGGTATCTGTGCTGGCTTTGGGCGGTGAGACGGCTTCCAGCGAGAAACCGAGGGCGATGGCGTCGTCTTCATCCAGACCGTCATAGGCGCGGAACTCGGCATCCAGCAGGGCAGCATTGGCGCTGTCCTCACTGTCGTAGGTGGTGAGTCGACCATCGCAGTCGAAAACCTCACATGTGCCGGTGTCGTGAATGCGCTGACGCGCCCAGATGAGGGTCTTGCCCAGCGAAGCCACCCACCAGCGTTCGCTTGTGTAGGGATTGGATGTCATGGGTTCTGCCACTGATAGAGGGTGACCAGAATGACGCTGCCGACGGTTCCGATGAGGCTGCTCCACAGCAGCACCTGCGCCGGCGTCGCCAGGCCATTGAGATTGCGGTCACCACGTGAGCGGAATTGGCCGCGCAGCACGAGACTCAGAAACGCGGGCGAAAAGGCGTGATCGCCGATCAACGCGCCGCGGTCCTGCAGGTGCCGATAGGCCAGCGGTCCGAAGATGAGATAGCCGGTGATGCCTGACAGCCCCACACCGGTGGTGAGGAGCAGCAGGAACATCGTGATCATCTGCATGCGTCGTTCCTCAGAATTCGGCGCTGCCGGGCGCGCGCGGGTAAGGAATGGCATCGCGAATGTTGGAAAGCCCGCAGACGTAGACCACGAGTCGCTCGAATCCCAGCCCGAAGCCCGCATGCGGCACGCTGCCATAGCGTCGGAAATCCCGATACCACTGGTAGTGCGACGGGTCCAGGCCGAACTGCGCCATTCGCGCATCGAGCACGTCCAGACGTTCCTCGCGCTGACTGCCGCCGATGATCTCGCCGATGCCGGGAGCCAGTACGTCCATCGCGGCAACAGTCTTGCCGTCGTTGTTCAGGCGCATGTAGAAGGCCTTGATGTGCTCGGGGTAGTTCATCACCACGACCGGTCGACCAACGTGCTGCTCGGTCAGCCAGCGCTCGTGCTCGGTCTGCAGATCGAGGCCCCATTCGACGGGGAAGTCGAAATGCCTGCCGGACTTCTGCAGCAGTTGGATGGCTTCGCTGTAGTCGATGCGCTCGAACGGCGAATCAATGAACGTTTCCAGGCGCTGGATGGCCGTCTTGTCGACGCGTTCGACAATGAATTTCAGATCGTCGTGGCGCTCGGCCAGCACCGCACTGAAGACGTACTTCAGAAAGCGCTCGGCAAGGTTGGCGTCGTCATTCAGATCGGCAAAAGCGATCTCGGGTTCGATCATCCAGAACTCGGCCAAGTGCCGGGTCGTGTGTGAATTTTCAGCGCGAAATGTGGGCCCGAAGGTGTAGACCTTGGACAAGGCGAGGCAGTAGGCCTCGACGTTGAGCTGCCCGGAAACGGTCAGAAAGGTCTCGCGGCCGAAGAAGTCCTGCTTGAAATCGATCGCACCTGCGTCAGTGCGCGGCAGGTTCATGAGATCCAGTGTCGAAACACGGAACATCTGCCCGGCACCCTCGGCATCGCTCGCTGTAATGATCGGCGTGTTGACCCAGAAGAACCCGTCTTCGTGGAAGAAACGATGAATCGCCATGGCGATACAGTGACGGATACGACTCACGGCGCCGAAAAGGTTGGTTCGCGGGCGCAGATGGGCCACTTCGCGGAGGAACTCCAGCGAATGCGGCTTGGGCTGGATCGGGTAGGTTTCCGGATCGTCGACCCAGCCGCACACCTGGATCGTGCTGGCCTGGATTTCGTGCGCCTGCCCCTGAGCCGGTGAGGCGATCAGCGTTCCGGTCGCGATGACCGAGCATCCCGAAGTGAGGTGTTGCACCTCGCTGGCGTAGTTGTCGAGCGTGCTCGGTGCGACAATTTGAATGCTGTCGAAGCACGAGCCGTCACTGAGGTTGACGAAGCTCATGCCCGCTTTGGAATCGCGTCGGGTTCTGACCCAGCCCTTGACGGTGATTTCCGTTCCGACGTGGACCCCGCCGGATAGCGCCTGTGCAACACTCAACACGGTCATTGCTGACACTCCAACCTGTGAATAGAGCCGCGCAGTTTACCGGAGGCGTGCGGTGCGTTGAGCGGCGCAAGGTGCTTAGTGCCAGTCTTCGGTTTCCCGGAAGGGTCGTCTGGCAGCGAGATGATCCCGTCTTGACGCGAAACTCACGCGCAGGTGAGACCATCGGCCGTTGGCAGTGCGTGTGGTGCTGTCTGGCGTCATCGCGTCAAAAATGAGGAGGTCATCAGATGGAAGTTCGCCTTACCGCTTCGGCAATCGAGCGGGTTCGCGCCTTTCTGGACAAGGATCAGGCAGCGGTTGGCTTTCGTTTCGGGGTCAAGCGGACCGGCTGCTCGGGTTGGGGTTACGTCGTGGAAGTCGCGCATGAGCGGCGCCCGGACGACGCGGCCTTCGACCAGCAGGGCGTGCTGATTCTGGTCGATGCGGAAAGTCTTCCCTTGGTCGATGGGACGGAAATCGACTTCCAACGGCATGGACTGAACCAACAGTTCGTCTTCAACAACCCGCAGGCCGCCGCTGCCTGTGGTTGCGGCGAGAGCTTTACGACGGCCGCGTAGCCTTCTCGGTCGTCACGAGGCTTTTGTCAGCTGGATCGCAGTGCTACACTTGCGAGCTGCCTGCGGGCAGACCTTGCCTCATCACCCTGCATACCGGGTCGGGAGGCTGCGAAGCGGCATGTCGCCGTTTCGTCATCCATAAGGAGTTTCCATGCGTCATTACGAAATCGTGTTCATGGTCCATCCGGACCAGAGTGAGCAGGTTCCCGCCATGATCGAGCGTTACAAGACGCTGATCGAAGGCGACAAGGGTGCCATTCACCGTCTCGAAGATTGGGGTCGCCGTCAGTTGGCCTACCCGATCGAAAATCTCGTCAAAGCCCACTACGTGCTGATGAACATCGAGTGTTCGCAGGGCGTGCTGGACGAACTGGTGGCGGGCTTCCGCTTCAACGATGCCGTGCTGCGTCATCTCGTGCTCGCACGTGACGAAGCGGTGACCGAGCAGTCGCTGATCATGAAGCAGAAGGACGAAAAGCCGGAGCGTCGCCGTCGTGATGACGACAGCGAAGTTGAGATGTCTGCCGACCGTGGCAGTGACGAAGCGCTCTAATTCCGGAGATTGACCATGTCCAAGTTCTTCCGCCGCCGCAAGTTCTGCAAATTCACCGCCGAAGGCGTGACCGAGATCGACTACAAGGATCTCAACACCCTGCGTCAGTACATCACTGAAACCGGCAAGATCGTGCCGAGCCGCATCACGGGTACCAAGTCGAAGTACCAGCGCCAGCTGGCAACGGCTGTGAAGCGCGCGCGTTTCCTCGCACTGATCCCCTATTGCGACAATCACTGAGCAACGCTGCCGTCCCCCGTGGGGCGGCATGTTGCTGATCTCATTCGGACAGCCCATGGGGCTGCGGCGCATTGGCGCCGCTAACGATCTGGAGTAGTTATGAAACTGATTCTTTTGCAGAAAGTCACCAACCTGGGTGGTCTCGGTGATCTGGTCGATGTGAAGCCCGGCTACGGCCGCAACTTCCTCGTGCCGAAGGGCAAGGCAGTCGCCGCGACGCCTGCCAACATCGCTTCATTTGAAGCGCGTCGCGCCGAGTACGAAGCGCGTGCACGTGAACTCGCTGCAGGTGCGGATGCGCGCCGTGCGAAGTTCGAGGGAGCATCGGTGACGATCGCTGCCAATGCATCGACCGAAGGCAAGCTGTATGGCTCGGTGAGCACGCGTGACATCGCAGAAGCCTTCACTGCGGCGGGTTTGCCGCTGCAGAAGAGCGAAGTGGTGATGGGCGAAGGCCCGATCCGCCGTACCGGCGAGTTCGATGTGGTTGTGCATCTGCACGCGGACGTCGAAGCGACGGTCAAGGTCATCGTGGTACCCGAGGCCTGATAGTTCGCTGCGAACCGCGTTCGGAAATGGGCACCTTAGGGTGCCCATTTCGTTTGTTGCCCATCCTGTTCCGCCACTATCATTTGGCCTCAATCCGGAAACCGAGCAACCATGACTTCTCCCGGCAACGGACGTCGTCCGGAGCGTGATCGCGCCTTTCGGCAAGACGATCATCGCGGTGACGGTCTGCGCATACCGCCCCACTCAACGGAAGCTGAGCAGGCAGTGCTGGGTGGGCTCATGCTCAGTACGCAAGCGTGGGATACGGTGGCTGACCGCTTGCGTGAAGAGGACTTCTACCGGCGCGACCATCAGCTGATCTTTCGCGCCATCGCGACGCTCGCCGAGGAGAGTCGGCCTTGCGACGCAGTCACGTTGGGCGAGTGGCTGGAAAACCAGGGGCTGGCTGAGGAGTTGGGCGGCGGCGCCTACATTCTTGAACTGGCGTCGACCACACCGAGTGCAGCCAATGTGGCGGCCTATGCAGACATCGTTCGCGAGAAGTCGATTCTTCGGCAACTGATCGATGTCGGCACGGCGATTGCCAGTGACGGTTTCCAGCCTGAAGGGCGTTCCTCGCGCGACCTGCTGGAGCAGGCTGAGCAGCAGGTTTTCCGAATTGCCGAGGCCGGCAGTCGATCACGGCAGGGCTTCCAGTCCCTGCGTGATGCCGTCAAGGACGCTTTCCGTCTGTTGCAGGAACGCTATACCAACAAGGCAGCGGTGACCGGCTTGCCTACCGGTTTCATCGACTTCGATCAGCAAACAGCCGGGCTACAACCGTCCGATCTCATCATCCTCGCCGCTCGCCCTGCGATGGGTAAAACCTCATTGGCGTTGAATATCGCGGAGTACGCGGCGATCAAGTCTGGTCGTGCGGCGGCGGTATTTTCGATGGAAATGTCGGCCTCCCAGTTGGCGTTTCGTCTGATTTCTTCGCTCGGGCGCATCAATCAGCAGCATCTGCGTACCGGGCAGTTGGAGGACGAGGATTGGCCGCGCGTCAGTCACGCCATCACGATGCTGTCCGAAGCCAAGATCTTCATCGACGACACGCCTGCATTGTCACCGACCGAGCTACGCGCACGCTGCCGCCGCCTGGCGCGCGATCAAGGTGGGCTGGGATTGGTGGTGATCGACTACCTGCAACTGATGCAGGTGCCCGGCAATCGCGAGAACCGTGCCACGGAAATTTCAGAAATCTCGCGCAGCTTGAAGGCCCTTGCCAAAGAACTGAACGTCCCCGTGATTGCTCTCTCCCAGTTGAATCGATCCCTGGAAAGCCGTACCGACAAGCGTCCGGTGATGGCGGATCTGCGTGAATCAGGCGCTATCGAGCAGGATGCCGACATGATCCTGTTCATCTACCGCGACGAGTACTACAACAAGGAATCGGGCGAAAAAGGCGTTGCCGAGGTCATCATCGGCAAGAACCGCCACGGTCCGACCAACACCATCAAACTGGCGTTTCAGGGGCAATACACCCGCTTCGACAACCTGGCGACGGGCGCGTATTCGGGGAGTTTCGAGTGAGTCGGGCGACCTGCGCGACGATTCATCTGGATGCGTTGCGACACAACCTGAACTTGCTACGAAAGAAGGCGCCGCAAAGTCGGGTCATGGCTGTCGTGAAGGCCGATGGATATGGTCACGGCTTGGAGCGTGTCGCACGCGCACTCGCGGACGCCGACGCGTTCGGTGTCGCGGCGCTGGACGACGCGCAACGCCTTCGTGCTGCAGGCCATCAACAGCGCATCGTGCTGCTTTCGGGACCGGATGAAGCCGCCGATATCCCGGTTTTGCGTGATCTGGATGTCGATGCCGTGATCCACCATCCCAGCCAACTCGCATGGCTGGAAGGCGCTGCATCCGGGCCGAGGCTGCGGGTCTGGTTGAAGATCGATACGGGCATGGGGCGACTGGGCTTCGGGCTGGAGGAAGCCGCCGACATCCATCGACGCCGACGCGTTCGGTGTCGCGGCGCTGGACGACGCGCAACGCCTTCGTGCGGCGGGCCATCGGCAACGCATCGTGCTGCTTTCGGGACCGGATGAAGCCGCCGATATCGCGGTTTTGCGTGATCTGGATGTCGATGCCGTGATCCACCATCCCAGCCAACTCGCATGGCTGGTAGGCGCTGCATCCGGGCCGAGGCTGCGGGTCTGGTTGAAGATCGATACGGGCATGGGGCGACTGGGCTTCGGGCTGGAGGAAGCCGCCGACATCCATCGCCGCTTGCGCAATTGCCCTGCAGTGCAGGAAGACATCGTCTGCATGACGCATTTCGCGCGCTCGGACGAATTTGGCGAATCGATGACGCGCCAGCAAATCCAGCGTTTCGAAGACTGTCTGCAGGGTGTGCAGGGTGAGCGGTCGCTCGCAAACTCGGCAGCGGTCATCGGGTGGCCTGCATCGCATGCCAGTTGGATACGGCCGGGTGGCGCGCTGTATGGCTTGTCCTCGGTGGACGGTCGGACAGGGATTGATCTGGGACTGCGCCCTGCGATGACCTTGTCGACGCGTCTGATTGCCGACAAGGTGATCGAGGCGGGTAAGTCGGTCGGTTACGGTGCGGGATTTGTCGCACAGCGGGCGATGCGCATCGGCATCGCCGCCATCGGTTATGGCGATGGCTATCCGCGTCTGGCTGGCACGGGCACACCGATTCTCGTCAATGGCCGTCGCACGACGTTGGTCGGGCGGGTATCGATGGATTTGCTCGCGCTTGATCTCAGTGACATGCCAGAGGCCTGTGTTGGCGATCCGGTGATCGCTTGGGGCGAAGGGCTGCCGATCGAGGAAGTGGCGGCTCGAGCAGGGACAATCGGCTATGAATTGGCCTGCGGAATTACGCGCCGCGTGCGCTTCCGGGAAGTCGACGCGCACTGACTCGCTTGGCAAGGTGTTGGGCATGGCGCGCGCACACTGGCCTCGTCATTGGGCTCGCATCGGTCCGCTCGCCACGGGCTTGAACCTTCGATCCCGCATCGAAACCGGTGGTGTTCGGCAATGCCGCATCTTGCCAGTGTTTTGGACGCGCCGTGGTGGGATTTGGGCTCAGCAGAAATTTGCAAACCGACGCACTCCATTTGCGGCGCGAACTGCGTCAATCGGTCGCGGGGGCGAGTGCGCAAGGCGTATTTCGAGCAGGAACTGTGCGGTTCGGACGAGACAGGTGGTCCGTATTTTGAAATACTCCGTGGGCTGTCGTCTGCGCGGATTCGTGTCTTGGTCTGCTTTGCGCTTGATCAATCCTGATCCGTTGCCTGCTACCTACACTTTGACCATCCAATCTGGAGCACTTGTCCAATGTCCGTCGAGATTTTTTCCAGCGCCGATCACAAATGCGTGGTGTTTCCTGATCTGGTGCGAGGTGAGGACGGTGTGCAGGCAAATCAGTTTCTGGTCGTTCACGGCAAACACTCCGCGCTGATCGATCCAGGTGGTGCGCTGCTCTACACGCCGCTGAATCTGGCGATTTCCCGCTACGTCCAGCCGCGTGAGCTGACCTATATCCTGGCCTCGCATCAGGACCCTGACGTGATCGGTTCGGTGGATCGTTGGCTGCTTTACAGCGACTGCTCGATCGTCTGTTCCAAGCTGTGGGGGCGGTTCATTCCGCACAGCGTGCCGCACTATCAGAAGGGTGCCGGTGGTGATCGCTACATGCTGGTGCCCGATGAGGGCATGGATATCCCGATGGGCGATATCAAGCTGCGTGCGCTGCCAGCGCACTTCCTGCATTCGGTCGGCAATCTGAGTTTCTACGATCCGTACAGCAAGATTCTGTTCTCGGGTGATATCGGTGCGTCCTTGATTGCTGCTGGCACGGCCTACGAGCCAGTTGAGGATTTCTCCAGCCTGGTCGGTCGCATGGAAGGCTTCCATCGTCGCTACATGGCATCGAATCGGGTGACGCGCCTGTGGGTGCGCATGGTTCGCCAACTGCCGATCGACATGATCGTGCCGCAGCATGGACTTCCGATGAAGGGCAAGGCCGTCGCCGATTTCCTCAGCTGGCTGGAAGAGCTCGAGTGTGGTGTGGATCTGCTGGGACCTGCCAACTACCGCATCAGCTGATCAATCCCAACACGAAGCAACGAAAAACGGCACCCATCGGGTGCCGTTTTTGTTTGCAAGGTCGGCGTGCAGCGCGCTCAGGCACTGGCCTTTTGCGCGGCGACCTTGGCGAGCCGCAGCCAGGTGTCAACGACGGTATCGGGATTCAGTGAGACCGACTCGATGCCTTGTTCCATCAGCCACTCGGCGAGGTCGGGGTGATCCGACGGGCCTTGGCCACAGATGCCGATGTACTTGCCTTTGGCGCGTGCGGTCTGGATCGCCATCGACAACAGCTTCTTGACCGCGGGGTCGCGTTCGTCGAACAGCTTGGCAACGATGCCGGAGTCGCGATCCAGACCGAGTGTGAGCTGGGTGAGATCGTTGGAGCCGATCGAGAATCCGTCAAACAGGTCGAGGAACTCATCGGCGAGCAATGCGTTGGATGGCACCTCGCACATCATGATGACCTTGAGGCCATTCTCGCCCTGCTTGAGGCCGTACTTCTCCAGGGTTTGCAGCACTTTTCGGCCTTCCTCCAGGGTGCGGACGAAGGGAATCATCACCCACGCATTGGTCAGTCCCATCTCATCGCGGACCTTTTTCATCGCACGGCACTCCAGCGCGAAACAGGGCTCGAACGAGGGATCGACATAGCGACTGGCGCCACGGAAGCCGATCATCGGGTTTTCTTCATGTGGCTCATACGCCGCGCCACCCAGCAGGTTGGCGTACTCGTTGGATTTGAAGTCGGACAGACGAACAATGACCGGGTAGGGCGCAAAGGCGGCAGTCAGGGTGGCGATGCCTTCGGCGAGGCGATCCACGTAGAAGCTGACCGGGTCGGCATACCCGGCAATCAACGCATCGATCTTGCTGCGGATATCGGCCGGCTGCTTGCTGTATTCCAGCAATGCTTTGGGATGGATGCCGATCTGTCGCGCGATGACGAATTCCAGGCGCGCCAGACCAATGCCTTGATGGGGCAGTTGCGCGAAGTCGAAAGCGCGTTCGGGGTTGCCGACGTTCATCATGATCTTCAGCGGTGCCTTGGGCATGTCGCCGAGATCGGTCACCGTGTGTTCGAAGGGCAGCGCGCCCGCGTAAATGTAGCCGGTGTCGCCCTCGGCACAGGACACCGTCACTTCGGCACCATCGGCGATCAAATCGGTGGCGTCACCACAACCGACGACGGCAGGCACACCCAGTTCGCGCGCGATGATCGCGGCGTGACAGGTTCGTCCACCACGATTGGTGACGATGGCCGAGGCGCGTTTCATCACCGGCTCCCAATCGGGGTCGGTCATGTCGGCGACCAGCACATCGCCCGGCTGGACGCGATTCATGTCCTTCAGGGAGCGGATCACCTTGGCGGTGCCAACGCCGATCTTGTGGCCGATGGCGCGGCCTTCGGCCAGACGCTCGCTGCTGCCACTCAGGTGATAGCGCTCGATCTGCGTCGAACTACCGCGTGACTTCACCGTTTCCGGGCGCGCCTGAACGATGTAGAGCTTGCCGGTGATGCCGTCCTTCGCCCATTCAACGTCCATCGGACGCCCATAGTGCTGTTCGATGGTCAGCGCCTGACGTGCCAGTTCTTCGATGTCGTGGTCATTGATCGAGAAGCGCTGACGCAGGTCGGCCGGGGTTTCTTCGATACGGACGCGTTCACCAGGCTGGTTCGAGTAGACCATGCGTTGCTGCTTGGCACCGATCTGCCGGCGCAGCACGGCGGGCTTGCCCTGCTTGAGCGTCTGCTTGTAGACATAGAACTCGTCAGGATTGACCGCACCTTGCACCACCATCTCGCCCAGCCCGTAGCTGGAGGTGATGAACACGACATCGCGGAAACCGGATTCGGTGTCCAGCGTGAACAACACGCCGGAAGCGCCCACGTCCGAGCGCACCATCAACTGCACGCCCGCAGAAAGGAACACGTCCTCATGCTTGAAGCCGTGATGCACGCGATAGGCAATGGCGCGGTCGTTGTAGAGGCTGGCAAAGACTTCCTTGACCTTGTGCACGACCTCATCGGCGCCGATGACGTTGAGGAAGGTTTCCTGCTGCCCGGCAAATGAGGCATCCGGCAGATCTTCGGCGGTCGCCGAGGAGCGCACCGCCACCGAGAGTTCGGCGCAGCCAGCCTCGCTGCTCATCTGCGCGTAGGCGCTGCGGATGGCGCTATCCAGTGCGGCGGGCAGCGGCGCGTCGATGACCCACCCACGAATTTCCGCGCCCGCTTTGGTCAGCGCGTCGACGTCTTCAACGTCCAGCGAGGCGAGCTTCTGCTGGATGCGCTCGGCCAGCTGGTTTTCGGCAATGAACTCCTTGAACGCGGAGGCCGTGGTCGCGAAACCGCCCGGTACGGAAACACCCAGCTGCGAGAGGTGACCGATCATCTCGCCAAGCGAGGAGTTCTTGCCACCGACTTGAGCCAGATCGCCGAGGCGAAGTTCGTGGAGCCAAAGAATGTGCGCTTGCAAGGGACGTCTCCAGATCGAGGGAAGCGGGGGGCGCATCTTCACCATTGGGGATCGCCTGCAGCTCGGCTGCAGGACGCTGCGAATGCCTCCGTTTGCCTGACGCAACCCTTTGCAATCAAAGGATTTCCGAGGTCTGGACCAAGGGCGCTTGGCAAACTGGCCGGGGACGCGCAGCCACAAGGTGTTGCTGACCCCTTTATGATCGTCTCCACCGGCGCAGGGCACAAGGAAAATGCGCTAGGCAGATAGTCTGATTTGTGCACTGCAGAATGGAGGTTGGCATGCGACGTCCCGTGTTTTACGTGTCCGATGGCACTGG
>Ga0209066_10005169_pt1 | contig 13880 bp, 12 predicted proteins | sample All_14_2_FD_187198 | JGI IMG/M metagenome (GOLD analysis project Ga0209066, IMG submission 187198) | Freshwater microbial communities in response to fracking from Pennsylvania, USA - Allegheny Zone_MetaG_DW_15 (SPAdes) (version 2) ...
GCCGTAAACGGCGTCACCACGGCGACGCTCGCCCCGGCCAGTGCCGAGTTCGACTGGAAGGCCGCCGACAGCAAGCCACTCTCACTACCCTGGCCGGCGAAACCCGGCAAGGACGACGCGCTGGCGCTCAGCCACGCTGGTAGCGGCAAGCCCTGGGCCAACGTCCAGGTCCTGGCGGCGATCCCCGACGGCCCACCGCGTTACGCCGGTTACCGCATCAACCGGCAACTGACACCGCTGCAACAGAAGACGCCGGGCAAGTTCAGCCGTGGCGACCTGTGGCGGGTGACGCTGAGCATCGACGCCGAGCACGACATGAGCTGGGTGGCGATCAGCGACCCGGTGCCGGCCGGCGCGCGCATCCTCGGCGACGGCGACGGCCGCGACTCGGCGATTGCCACGCGCGGCGAAAGCGAGGCCCGCGAAGGCCGCTGGCCCAGTTTCATCGAGCGCAGTTTCAGCGCCTGGCGAGCCTATTACGAAATGCTGCCGCGCGGCCGCACGCAGATCGCCTACACCGTGCGCCTGAACAACGCCGGCGACTTCGCCCTGCCGCCGACGCGGGTCGAGGCGATGTACGCGCCGGACGTCTTCGGCGAACTACCCAATACCCGGATAACGGTCGCCGATTAGTCCGTAGAAACTGCAAAAAACGCGCGAAAACGTGGGGTAGCAAGCGTTTCGCGGCCGGTAAAGGGCGGGGGCAATTGCGGTATGACCACTCGCATTCTGCTAGAATGCGCTGACACGCAAGGTCGCATACCCATAATGCAGAGTACAAAATGACAACTCAAGAATCGACCACATTCATCATTGTCGGCGTTACGAAGGAAGGCAAGAAATTTCGCCCAAGCGACTGGGCCGAACGTCTCTGCGGCGTCATGTCCGCCTTCGGCGCAGAACGCAAGATGAAATATTCACCCTACGTCGGCCCTGGCGATTTCAATGGCGACAAGGCCGTTTTCGTCGATGGACGCCTGGGCGAAATCGAACCAATGGCCTACCGCTTCATGCTCAACTTTGCCCAGGACAACGACCTGCAGATCGTCGACGGCGTCTGTCCACTCGATGGCAAAAAGTGATCTTTTTCTGCGGTCGACCGCAGAAATCAGCAAAAAACCAAAAACGAAAATGGCGCCCTTAGGCGCCATTTTTATTCAGCGATGCTCGCCAAATCAGGCAGCAGCAACACCCAACGCCTTGATCTGGGCGGACAGGCGGCTCTTGGTACGAGACACTGCGTTCTTGTGAACGATCTTCTTGTCGGCAATACGGTCGATCACCGAAACAGACTGCTGGAAAACGTTTTGTGCGGCGGCTTTGTCGCCGGCAACGATCGCCTTGCGCACGCTCTTGATCGCGGTACGCAGGGTCGAACGCAGACTTGCATTGTGGGCGCGCTGCTTGTCAGCTTGACGTGCGCGCTTGCGGGCTTGTGCGCTATTGGCCATGAAATAATCTCTAAAGAAAAACCGAAGTCAAAGATTATCTCATAGCCACGGCACTATACACAAGAAAAATCAGCATCACTCCCAGCGCCTGCACTACAAGCACAGGATTCTTGAGTGAGCAATTCCGATAACAATTGACCATCCATCGTCGCAGCACGACCGCTGAGTCAGGAATCAAGTTATCCGCTCACTTTCTCGTATAAATTAAACACATACAATTGGTATAAGCCATGACCAACGCGATGATCAATAATCCACGAAACAATCCACACAGCCATCAATCCGGAAGCGGTTTTTCTCTGGTGGAAATGATGGTTGCTGTAGCCATTATTGCCATTCTGGCTACGGTAGCCATACCTGCCTCTCAGAACATGATCATTCAAAGCCGCCTCAGTTCCCAGACAAATGATCTCGTTGGTGCCATCCAGGCAGCCCGCGGTGAAGCAATCAAACGCAATCAGCAAATCCGTTTCTGCAGAACCGCCAGCGCCGACGGCACCGATTGCGCCGGTGCGGGACGCTGGGAATTCTGGATTGTCGTCAATACCGCAAACACCGTTCTACGCCGCGGCAGCATCAATTCAGAACTGAGATTGACCAGCACCCTCAACCTGGGGCGACTAACCTTTATTCCCAGCGGCACTAACAGCGTAACTACCGGCAACGACTCGCTTACTTTGTGTTCGCCTACCGGAAGTGGAAATACTGCTCGTCTGATTACAGTAGGCCTTGGTGGCAGAACTTCCATTTCAAAAACCACGGGAGCTTGTAGTTAAATGAGCCGAATCGCGAAATCCCCACCCCAAATAGCCTTTCCGGCAATACAACATGGCGTCAGCCTGCTGGAAGTAATGATTGCCGTCCTCGTGCTTTCTTTCGGCCTGCTCGGACTGGCCAGCCTGCAGATGACCACCCTGCGCAATAACCAAAGCTCATTCGACAGCAGCCGGGCAATCATGGCGATCTACAGCATCACTGACATCATGCGTGCAGACATTGGCAGCCAGGGATCCCTTGACATAGACAATGATTTTCCAAAAGGACGGCTCGCCGACTGGCAAGACAACCTCAAATCGCATCTTGGTGATGATGCTACTGGTAGCATCGAATGCGTCCCGACATCAACAACGCCCATTATTGGCGACCCCTTCATAAGCAACGTTTGTACCGTCACGGTTACCTGGCCCGATGTCCAGGGCGGTACGACTAGGACGATGACGACGGAGGTCCAACTATGAAATCGGCAGGTAAATTCGCCCAGACTTGCCGGATGCGAGGTGTATCCTTGGTTGAAGTCATGGTTACAGTGGCAATCGGTCTGGTCATCACTCTTGGAGTTGTCGGCGTTGTCGGCGTCAACCAACAGAATTTGCGCATTACTGAAAGCCTTTCGGAATCTCAGGAAAATGCGCGCATGGCTTTCGAGTTGATTGCCCGAGACGTCCGCCAGGCTAGAGATACCGGCTGTGGCCCGGTCGCCAGCACTGGGGTTACCGATCTTGACGCCACCTGGTGGGGAAACTGGTTTCCGATCCGTGGGTTTGCCGGCACTACCGCCGCCCCAGCCGTTACCACCGGCACAGGGATAGGACAGCGGGTAAGTAGCACCGAGGCCTTGCAACTACAAGGCACAGCTGAAGCTGTCGCGATCAGTAATTTCCCGGCACAGAACAAGGTAACGCTCAAGACCAGCACACACTCGTTAACCACAGGAACAATCGTAATCTGTGACATGGATAACGCTAGTCTGCACAATGTGACTGCCTTTTCGGGCGCCGACGTCACTTTCACACCAAATATCGTCATCTCCGATCCAGACAACCCGCAATTCCAGGCTGCCCAATATACTGCTGTTACCTGGTATATCGGCAATAACGGCCGCGCCGCAGAAGGTGGACGCTCCCTGTACCGCGTCCGGCGAACACCTGCTGGCACTACCGTAACCGAAGAAATCCTTCCTGGCGTAGTCGATATGAGCATTCGTTATCACCGGGTCGGACAAGCCGATTTCGATACAACCATGCCCGCCAGCGAAGTCGACGGCGACGTCATCAATGCCATCGAACTGACACTGGTCACCGAAAGCACCCAAAGCAGCGTCGCCACCGATGCCGCCACTGCCGACAGCGAACTGGTCGGTAGCGACGGTCGTTTGCGTCGCACCCTGACCCACGTTATCGCCATCAGAAACACGCTCTGACATGCGCAATTCAAAAACACTTCCCCGCACCCACGGTTTGTCTGCCAAACAAGGCGGCATTGCCCTGATCATGGCAATCATCATGCTGATAATCGCGACCCTAGCAGGCATCGCCGGGATTCGCAGCAGCTCGCTCCAGGAAAAACTCTCCGGCAACCTCTATGACCGTGCGATTGCCCTGCAGGCGGCAGAAGCTGCTCTGAAGGCGGCAGAAACACAGATCATCACGACGGACCGGACGACTCTTCTCAAGGACACAAAAATTGTCGACTGCACCGTAACGACCACGAGCTGCCCCGCTATCCCGAGCAACACCTTTAGCGCCAATGCAAGTGGCTGGACAACAATCAGCAACGCAACAACAACCAATTCAAGCCTGAAGGCCGAAACCAATCCACAGTATTTCATTCAGTATCTCGGCCTGAAAAACAGTAGCGCGGTAACCGATACCAGCCAGTCGGCCAATCCGCTGCAATACGGCGCAACAGGCGGTGGTAGCGGTAGCGACTCACCGCAGAACGCTACTTACCGCGTCATTGCCCGCAGCAGCCAACCAACTGCGAACAACGACCGTTCCATTGCCCTGGTTAGCAGTCTGGTCAAGGGCAACTGAGTGATAACTTATTTAATGAATTCCCAGATAGAACAGGTGAAACCATGAACTCGCCAAACCGCCACCCGATACCTGTCCATATCCGCTTTTTATCAATGCTGCTGTCCGCAACCATCGCCCTGACACCGTTGTCGTCGTGGGCTGGCGTCGACATTTCGCAACAGCCGCTGTCCGTCGCTGAACCCGTCCCACCGAACATCATGTTCATCATGGATGATTCGGGCTCGATGGCTTGGCAGCACATGCCAGGGACGGGAGCGGCTTGGTACAACGACCAGCCAACTGGTCTGCCATATAAGGACAACCTGACCAATGACATCCGCCTGCGCGCCAGCAACGTCAATAGCCAATGGTACAACCCGCTCATCACCTACGAGCCTTGGTCGAAATACGACGGCAGTTCTTATGGAAACGCTTCGCTGACCGGCGCATTGAAGGATCCTTCCGGCAAAACCGAAACCGGCAGTTTCGATTTCCAGGACGAGCTGGCCGAATGGCCAACGGTCTCGACCTCAAGCGAAAGCGGAACCTCCAGTTGGCGCTACAGCGGCTTTTATGTCCTCAACCCCAATACCAGCGCGACAAGCGATCAAAACTATGTACGCTATGAATTCCGCTATGAGCAAACCTGCAGCCAGACCGAGCAGCAATGCACTCGGACCGACTGGAGGGGAAATTGCACTCGCTGGGCCGATGTCTGCGTCGCGTACCAAAGCGCCTGGAAGGCCCGTAAGGTAACGCTGACCAGCAGCGGTGGCAACAGCGTCACGACCAACCTGAGCCAGTTTGACTGGACGGCAAATGGTGGCCCAGTGCGAACAATTGAACAGGAAATACAGAACTACGCCAACTGGTATTCCTATTACCGCTTGCGCGCGACAATGGCCAAGGCATCCGCCAGCCGGGTTTTCGCTAAATTGGGCACAGGTTTCCGGATCGGTTACAACACGATCTGGAATCGCGAGGACCTCAAAATCCCGGTTGGTAGCGATAATGGATTGTTCCGTGGCGACAACAAAAAGGCATGGTTTGATTCACTTTTCAACACGATCACCAATAATGGCACGCCGTTAAGAGAGGCACTCGGTCGTACGGGAGAGTACTTCAAGGACACTGCCGGAAGCGGTCCCTATGGGCCAGAAACGGGTAGCGCACAAGTTTCCTGCCGTCAGAATTTCGCCATCATGACTACCGACGGCTACTGGAACAGCAACGCCGCAGGCAATGCCGACGCAAAACTCGACAACGATAGCACCGACGGTGCGGTAATCAGCGGTCTGAATGGCAAGACTTACAAGTACGTGGCAGGGCTACCCTACAAGGATAGTCGTGCAAATACGCTGGCCGATGTGGCGATGTATTACTGGAAAACTGATCTAGTCAATCTGACCAACAACGTCCCGACAACTGCCAAGAACCCCGCTTTCTGGCAGCACATGCGCACCTTTGGCATTTCGATCGGGGAAAAGGGGGAACTCGACCCCAAAACCGACCTTCCAGCCTTGACTACAGGCACGAAAAGCTGGCCTGCACCCAGCAATGACAAGCAGGCCAACATTGACGATCTCTGGCACGCTGCAGTCAACTCCCGTGGAGAATTCATCGTTGCTTCCAATCCTGACGAATTCACAAAAGCCTTGGGCGAAACGCTGGAGGCAATCAAGAACGAAACCAAGAGTGCGGCCAGCGGCGGATCTAGTTCGACAAAGATTGAGGCGGGCGCCAAAGCTATTTTCAGCGAATATACCTCTGGTTCATGGAATGGGAACTTGCTCGCGTATGCCATTAACGAGACAACCGGGCTGCAAGACACTAGTGCACCGGTTTGGAGTGCTGAAAGCAAGCTTCCGGCATGGGCATCACGCAATATTTACGTCAACAAGGATGGAGCAGCGGTACAGTTCCGCTACAACAACCTCAACAGTACGCAACAATCAGCTCTGGGTTCTCAACAAGTAGTCGATTACCTGAGAGGCGACCGCAGCAATGAAGAACCCACTGCAAGCTTGCGAGCCCGTGCCGGTATCCTGCCAGCCTTCATCAACTCACAACTGGTTTATGTCGGCCCCCCCAACCAGACGGCCTATTTTGGCAATGCGAGTTTCACCGGTGCCAGTCAATACGCTGCCTACGCTAGCAGCAAGCAGAGTCGTACTCCAGTCATCTACGTCGCGGGCAACAACGGCATGCTGCACGCTTTCAACGCCACTACCGGCGTTGAAGTTTACGCTTTCCTGCCAAACGTTTCGATCATGCACCCGAGCGCTTCAGCCACTCAGAAGACGCTGAAGCTCTATACCAACCCGAAATACGGCCTGAACGATTCAGCAGATAGTGACTGGGAAACTTACAAGCATCGCTACATCCTGGATGGCGAACTGACAGTGGCAGATGTTTATCTCTCCGGCGCCTGGAAAACCATCCTGGTTGGCACGCAGGGACGAGGCGGCACAGGCGTTTTTGCCCTTGATATCACTGATCCCAGCGATATCAAATTCCTGTGGGAAAAATCGAGTAGTGACTCCAGTGCCCTGGGCAACAATCTCGGAAAACCCATCATTGCCCAGGTAGCCAGCGGCGATTGGCGCGTCATTCTCGGCAATGGCCCCAACAGCACGGGCGACAAGGCTCAATTGATCATGATGAAGATTGCCGACGGCAGCATCACCACGGTCGACACCGCTGTTGCCAGCAACAATGGTCTGTCTGGCGTCAACCTTTGGGATGCAAACCAAGACGGCTTTTTCGAAACCGCCTACGCAGGTGACCTGAAGGGTAATCTCTGGCGTTTCAAGAACCTTGGCGGAACGCCTACCGTGGCAAAATTATTCGTCACACGTAACGCCCGCCCAATCACAGCAATGCCGCTGGTTGTGCGCAATCAGAAAACCAACAAGACTTGGGTATTCTTCGGTACCGGCCAAAACCTCAACAAGGTTGACCAGACGAACATGGATGTCCAGACTTGGTATGGCATGATTGATGGCGGAAGCTTAGTTGCTAGCACGGACTTGAAGGAGCGCAAGATCCTGTCCTCGGGCACGCTGGGGTCGCGTACCGCCAGAACGCTGGAGTCTGGCACGGAAACGGAGATCATTGCTGGAGGAAAACTTGGGTGGTTCATTGACTTCGGCTCCAACGGCGAACGCATGATCACCCCAAACACACTGTTGGGTGGCGCGCTGTTCGGTACGACCTACACGCCGGACGGCAGCAACATCTGCACACCCGACGGCAAGAGTTCATTGTGGGCGATCAATCCGTTCAGCGGCGCCCGGTTGAATCAGGGAATCTTCGACGGCAACAGCGATGGCAAAATCAACGATCTAGACAAGATCGGCGGCCTATTCCCTTCCGCACTTGATGGACTTTCGCCGATTACCAGCGGACAACCTCCCATCACGGTAGGTAAAGATGGTAAGTTCTCCGTCCACCTCCCTGGCGAGTCGATCCCCGGCAAACTTCCTGTTGGTCTGCTAGGCCGTCAATCGTGGCGTGAAATCATCGGACAATAACCATGAAGCAAAAAATTCCTGTAATCAATACAGAAGCTAGCCGCTCTCAAGGTAGCGGCGGCTTTACACTGATTGAACTCATGATCGTCGTGGCCGTTATCGGCATTCTCGCCAGTATCGCCCTACCATCCTATCAGGCCTATGTCCGGCAAAGCGTCCGCGCTCAAGCACAGGGATGCGTTGCCCAGATTGCCCAAGCACTGGAAAGGCGGTACACCACGGCACTCAGCTACGCGGGAGCAATACCCGCTGTTGGCTGCACCACGGAAGGTGGATTAAATACACGTTACGCGATTACTGCCAATATTGCAGCCAGAACCTATACGATTACGGCCACTCCATCAGGTGACCAGGCCAAGGATACCTGCGGCACGATGACGTTGAATCATCAAGGCGCAAAAACAGGCAGCAAGACTGGCTGCTGGTAATCAGGGCAGTTAGAATACCTAGGCTAAAACTTTTAAAACGGATAGCACCATGCAAACCAAAAAGTTCAATTTCGATGAACTAACGCTCGAAGACATTGAGCCCAAAAAAACCACTCAACACGACCCCTCGAATGTTGGTCGGAAATGCCTTAAATGCGAGCATGTCCGATTAGCATCGGAAAATCACGCTCCTTCGTATGAATGTCCGAAATGTGGCGCTGTTTACGAAAAGGTTGAGCAATTGGTCATTGCCAATCCATTGGATAGGCTATCGTAGTAAAAGCTGGATTTTCGCTGCCTCGGGACCCATGTTGAACTGGATCAGAGCAGTTCCCTCGGCAACGCAAACGACACGTTTTCCTCTGCGCCCTGCAGCTGACCGACTTCAGCCCCTGACAGTTCCCTGATGTGGTCGACGACCTGCCGGACGAGAATTTCCGGTGCCGAGGCGCCAGCAGTGACGCCAACCCGTTGTTTTCCGGTGAGCCAGGATTCCTGGATTTCACCGGCGCCGTCGATCAGGTAGGCCTCGATGCCGCGGCCGGCGGCGACTTCCTTCAGGCGGCGGGAGTTGGAGCTGTTCGGGCTACCGACAACAACGACCAGATCGCATTGTTCGGCCAATGCCTTGACCGCATCCTGGCGATTCTGCGTGGCATAGCAGATGTCGTCCTTCTTCGGCCCCTGGATTTGCGGAAAACGCGCCTTCAGCGCATTGATGACGACCAGCGCATCGTCCATCGACAGGGTCGTCTGGGTAACGTAGGACAACTGGTCCGGCGAACCAACCTCCAGCCTGTCCACATCGTCAACAGTTTCGACGAGATACATGCCGCCCTCGCTCTGTCCCATCGTGCCTTCGACCTCGGGGTGGCCCTTGTGGCCGACCATGACGACCTCGCGTACCTGATGGCGCATCTTGCCGACTTCGACATGAACCTTGGTCACCAGCGGGCAGGTCGCGTCGAACACCTTCAGGCCGCGCTGCTCGGCTTCGGCACGGACCGCCTTCGAAACGCCGTGGGCGCTGAAAATCACCGTGCTGCCAGCCGGTGCTTCGTCCAGTTCCTCGATGAACACCGCTCCCTTGGCGCGCAGGTCGTCGCAGACAAACTTGTTGTGCACCACTTCGTGGCGGACATAGATCGGGGCGCCGAATTTTTCCAGTGCGCGCTCGACGATGGCGATGGCGCGCTCGACGCCGGCACAGAAACCGCGGGGATTGGCTAGCAAGACTTGCATTACATGATTCCGATGATCTTGACCTCGAAGCGGATCGTCTTGCCCGCCATCGGGTGATTGAAGTCGAACAGCGCACTCGTCGCGTCCAGTTCGCGCAGGAAGCCGGCAAAGGTGCCGCCGTTGGGCGCGGTGAATTCGACGACCGAATTCTCCTTCAGTTCCATGTCGGCCGGCAGGCCGCTGCGGGCGATGCGCTCGACCAGGCGTTCGTTGTGCATGCCGAAAGCCTGCGCCGGCTCCAGTTCGAAAACGAAGTGCTCCTGTGCCGGCAGACCGATCAGTACATTTTCGAGGTTTTCGGCCAGTTGACCGCTACCCATCTGCAGCGTTGCCGGGCTCATGTCGAAAGTGGACAGGAACTCCTCGCCATCCAGCGTGGTGATGCGGTAATGCAGGGTCAGGTAGCTGTCGGAACGGACGGCGGTATTGCTCATGCTCAATCTTCTTTCTTGTCTTTTACGGTCAACGAGGCAAAAACCAGCAAAACCGCGCCAACGCTGATCGCCGAATCGGCGACGTTGAAGGCCGGCCAATACCAGCCGGCGGCATGCCACTGGATGAAATCGATGACGGCGCCGAAGCGCACGCGATCAATCACGTTGCCGAGCGCGCCGCCCATCACCAGCGTCAGAGCCAGGGCCATCAGTTTTTGTTCCGGGTGTTTCTTCAATTCCAGCGCAATCCAGCCGGAAACGCCGAGCGCCAGCACGGTGAAAAACCAGCGCTGCCAGCCCGGCTGGTCGGCCAGGAAGCTGAACGCAGCACCCGGATTGAAGGTCAGCACCCAGTTCCAGAACGGCGCAACGTAGATCACCTCACCCGGCGCGATGCTGCCCAGCACCACCCATTTGCTGAGCTGGTCGAGAATGACGATCAGCGCGGCCAGCATGTACCAGTGCTTCGGCTCACGCATGCGCGCGGACCTCGCCGTCACCGTGCAGGTTGCTGACGCAACGGCCGCACAGGCCGGGATGCGCCGGGTCGGCGCCGACATCCTCGCGCACGTGCCAGCAGCGCTCGCACTTGGCGTGGGTCAGCGGCGTGGCAATGACGGATTCGCTGGCATCTTCAAATATTGCGGTCGACGAGCAAATGAAGACAAATTTCAAATCGTCACCCAACGAGCTCAGCACGGAGAGCTTGTCGCCGGCACAGCGGATTTCGACCGAAGCCTGCAGCGCCGAGCCGATTTCGCCGGCTTCGCGCCGGGCTTCCAAGGCCTTGGTGACGTCGTTGCGCACTTCACGGACGATTGCCCATTTCGCCAGCAGTTCGGCCTCACCAGCCTGCGCCGGCAGTTCGTGCCATTGCTGGAACATCACCGAATCGTCGGCGTTGCCAGTCAGCACGGTCCACACTTCCTCGGCGGTGAAGGCGGTGATCGGCGCCAGCAGGCGAACGAAGCTCTGCGTGATGTGCCACAGCGCCGACTGCGCCGAACGGCGGGCAAGCGAAGCCGGTGCCGTCGTGTACAGGCGGTCCTTGAGGATGTCGAGGTAGAAACCGCCGAGGTCTTCCGAGCAGAAGGTCTGCAGCGCCTGGACCACGCGGTGGAACTCGAAGCGCTCGTAATCGCCCTGGCAGTTCTGCTGCAACTGGCGGGTCAGCGCCAGCGCGTAGCGATCGATTTCCAGCCACTGCTCGACCGGCAATGTTGCGGTCGACGCGTCAAAATCGGAAATATTGGCGAGCAGGAAGCGCAGCGTGTTGCGGATGCGGCGATAGCCTTCGACAACGCGCTTCAAGATTTCGTCGGAGATGGTCAGCTCACCCGAGTAATCGGTCGAGGCCGTCCACAGGCGCAGGATGTCGGCGCCCATCTTGTCGGAAACTTGCTGCGGCGCGATGACGTTGCCCTTCGACTTCGACATCTTGTGGCCCTTGCCGTCGACGACGAAGCCGTGCGTCAGCAGCGCCTTGTACGGCGCCCGGCCGTCGATCGCCGCACCGGTCAGCAGCGACGAATGGAACCAGCCGCGATGCTGGTCGGAGCCTTCCAGGTAAAGATCGGCCGGCCAGGTCAGTTGGTCGCCGTGCGAGCCGCGCATGACGCTCATGTGCGTCGTACCGGAATCGAACCAGACGTCGAGGATGTCGGTGGTCTTGACGTAGTCGGCAGCATCGGCACCGAGCAGTTCGGCGGCGTCCAGCTGCGTCCACGCTTCGATGCCGCCCTGCTCGACCCGCTGGGCGACGGCTTCCATCAGTTCCAGCGTGTTCGGATGCAGTTCGCCGGTCGCCTTGTGCGTGAAGAAAGGCAGCGGCACGCCCCAGTTGCGCTGGCGCGAGATGCACCAGTCCGGCCGGTTGGCGATCATCGCGTGCAGGCGGTTCTTGCCCCAGGCGGGATAGAAGGCGGTGTCCTCAACGCCCTGCAACGCGGCTTCGCGCAGCGTGTGGCCGGCCGGTTCGGTGGCGGCGACGCCCTGGCTATCGACGTCCGGCGCATCCATGCGCACGAACCACTGGCTGGTGGCGCGGTAGATCAGCGGCGTCTTGTGGCGCCAGCAGTGCATGTAGCTGTGCTCGATGGTGGCGTGCTTCAGCAGCGCGCCGACTTCGGCCAGCTTGTCGACGATCACCGGGTTGGCCTTCCACACATTCATGCCGCCGAAGAACGGCAGGTCGGCGGCAAAGGAGCCGTCGCCCTGCACCGGCGTCAGGATCTGCTCGTTGTGCATGCCGTAGTTCTTGCACGACTGGAAGTCCTCGATACCGTAGGCCGGCGCCGAATGAACGATGCCGGTACCGGCATCGAGCGTCACGTAGTCGCCGAGGAAGACCGGCGACAGGCGGTCGTAGAACGGGTGGCGGAAGGCGATGCGTTCGAGCGCCGCGCCCTTGCAGGCGGCAACGGCGGTGCCGGTCAGGCCGTAGCGGGCGAGGCAGGCTTCCTGCAGGTCGGCGGCGAGGATCAGACAGCCCTTCTCGGTCTGCACCAGGTGATAGGTGAATTCCGGGTGGGCGTTGAGCGCCTGGTTGCCCGGGATGGTCCACGGCGTCGTCGTCCAGATCACCGCGTAGGCTTCACCGGCCGGCAATTCCTTGAGGCCGAAGGCCGCCGCCAGCTTGTCGCGCTCGGCGGCAGCGAAGGCCACGTCGATGGCCGGCGACTTCTTGTCCTGGTATTCGACTTCCGCCTCGGCCAGCGCCGAACCGCAATCGAAACACCAGTTCACCGGCTTCAGGCCGCGATAGACGAAGCCGCGCTTGACCATCGCACCGAGCGCGCGAATCTCGTCGGCCTCGGTCTTGAAGTTCATCGTTTTGTACGGATTGTCCCATTCGCCGAGCACGCCGAGGCGGATGAAGTCCTTCTTCTGGCGTTCGATCTGCTCGCCGGCGTAGGCGCGCGCCAGCTTCTGCACCTGCTCGCGCGGGATGTTCTTGCCGTGCGTCTTCTCGATCTGGATCTCGATCGGCATGCCGTGGCAGTCCCAGCCCGGCACGTAGGGCGCATCGAAGCCGGAAAGGGTTTTCGAACGGACGATAATGTCCTTCAAAACCTTGTTGACCGCATGACCGATGTGGATGTCGCCGTTGGCATACGGCGGGCCATCGTGCAGGATGAACTTCGGCCGGCCGGCCGAGATCTCGCGGATCTTCTGGTAAAGCTTCTTCTCCTGCCACTGGGCGACCCATTGCGGCTCGCGCTTGGGCAGGTCGCCGCGCATCGGGAAAGGCGTATCCGGAAGGTTCAGGGTGTCTTTGTAATCAGCCATTTTGCGTGCTCATAGCGAGAAGAAAGCCCGCGCCGCCGCGGCATCAGCCGCGATCTGCGCCTTGAGGGCGTCGAAATTGGGAAAACGTTGTTCGTCGCGCAACTTGTGCACGAAACGCACCGAGATGTGTGCTCCGTAGACGTCGCGATCGAAATCGAAGAGATGAACTTCCAGCAGCGGCCGCGTACCACCAACGGTTGGCCGAACGCCGAGGTTGGCAACACCAGGCAGCAGGCGATCCGCCAGTCCGGCTACCTCGACGGCAAAGACGCCGGTCATCGGCAGCGGATTGTGCTTGATGCGCAGGTTGGCGGTAGCAAAACCAAGCTGACGTCCGAGCTTCTGCCCATGGACCACCTGCCCGTCGATCATGTACGGGCGACCAAGCAGACGGCCGGCATGCGCCATGTCGCCAGCCGCCAGCGCCCGGCGCACGCCCGAGCTGGATACCCGCTCACCATCGACACTGACGCTGCCCATGGCCTCGACCAGAAAACCGTAGCGCTCGCCGGCGGCCTGCAGCAGCGAGAAATCCCCGGCCCGGCCGCTGCCGAAACGAAAATCGTCGCCGATCACCAGGTGTTTTACGCGCAAGCCGCGCACCAGCACCGCTTCGATGAACTGTTCCGCGGTCAGCGAAGCGAAGGCCCGGTTGAACGGGCAGATCATGGTTTGCGTAATGCCGCAGTCAGCCAGCAATTCCAGCTTC
>Ga0209066_10005170_pt1 | contig 13879 bp, 10 predicted proteins | sample All_14_2_FD_187198 | JGI IMG/M metagenome (GOLD analysis project Ga0209066, IMG submission 187198) | Freshwater microbial communities in response to fracking from Pennsylvania, USA - Allegheny Zone_MetaG_DW_15 (SPAdes) (version 2) ...
TTCGAGACCGGGGCGATGAGCGAGCTTCTGCTCGCGCTGCGCGCCGGGGGGCGGCTCGCTGCCCGCGCGGCCGAGCGCGGCGAAGATGGCCTCGCGGTGCTCACCGATGCCGCCTACACCGCCTGCGCGGTGGTCGATGCGGCCGGCTGCGCGCAGGAGCCGAGCTGGCGCATCACCGCCGACAAGGTGATCTATGACCAGCAGCAAAGCCGGGTGCGGTTCGAGGGCGCGGTGCTCGAGCTGTTCGGGGCGCGGCTTCTGCCCCTGCCGGGCCTGTCGATCCGCACCGATGGCCGGGCCGAATCCGGCTTTCTGGTGCCGGACATCCGCATCACCCAGGTCAATGGCCTTGAGCTTTCGGGCGAATACTACTGGCGCCTTGCGGACAACCGCGATCTGACGCTGGGCGCCTATGTCTTTTCCAACGTCGCGCCGATGGCGAGCGCCAAGTGGCGCCATCTCACCGGCACCGGCGCCTATCAGGTCAGCGCCTTTGGCACCTTTTCCGACCGCGCCACCGATTTCACCGGCGGGCAGAGCTTCCGCAGCGATCCGCGCGGCTATCTCGATGCCAATGGTCGCTTCCAGTTCTCACCCGAATGGAGCTTTGCCTCCTCGATCCGACTGGCAAGCGACCGCACCTTCCTGCGCCGCTATGACCTGAGCCGCGATGACCGGCTGCGCTCGACCTTCAATCTCGAGCGGATCACCGCGCGTTCCTATCTCTCGATCGCCGGCTGGGCGACCCAGACACTGAGGCTCAACGCCGATCAGGGACAGGTGCCGCTGGCCCTGCCGGCGATCGACTACCGCCAGCGGCTCGCCGGCAAGGTGCTGGGCGGCGAGCTGGAACTCCAGGCCAACAGCCTCGCGCTCTTGCGCAACGACGGGCAGGACACGCAGCGCGCCTTTGCCGGGGCGCGCTGGGACATGCGGCGGCTGACCGGGCTTGGCCAGCTGGTGACGCTGACCGCGCTCATTCGCGGGGACGTTTACAACACCCGCAACACCCTTTCGACCGCCACGCCCAGCTATCGCGGCGATGAGGGCTGGAGCGCGCGCGCCATCGCCACCGCCGCGCTCGATATCGAATGGCCCTTCATCGGCCCGGCGCTGGGCGGCACCCAGGTGTTCAAGCCGCGCCTGCAACTGGTGGCCAGCCCCCGGCTGCGCAATCTGGCCGTGCCCAACGAGGACGCCCGCGCGATCGACCTTGAGGATTCCAACCTCTTCGCGCTCAATCGCTTTCCCGGCTATGACCGGGTCGAGGACGGCAGCCGCGTGACCTGGGGGGTCGATTGGGAGCTGCAGCGCCCCGGCTGGCGGGTCAAGACCACCATCGGCCAGTCCTTCCGGCTCGAGGCGCCGCGCCCCGGGCTGTTTCCCGAGGGCACGGGCCTGTCCGAAAGGGTGAGCGATTTCGTCGGTCGCACCGAGGTGCGCCTGCGCAACCTCATCCAGTTCACCCACCGCTTCCGGCTCGACAAGGACAGCCTCGCGGTGCGCCGCAACGAGATCGACGCGGCGATCGGCACCCGCCGCACCTATCTCGAGGTCGGCTACCTGCGGCTCGATCGCAACATCGCCACGGTCGAGGATCTGCGCGACCGCGAGGAGCTGCGCGCCGCGGCGCGCATCGCCATCGGGCGCAAGTGGTCGGTGTTCGGCTCGGGGGTGTTCAACCTCACCGACGAGGAGGAAGACCCGGTGTTCCAGCCCGATGGCTTCCAGCCGATCCGCACCCGGCTGGGGATTGCCTATGCCGATGACTGCATCGAGTTCGGCGCCACCTGGCGGCGCGACTTCATCGATGCGGGCGATGCCCGGCGCGGCAATGCCTTCCAGGTGTTCTTCGCGCTGCGCAATCTCGGCTTTCGCTGAACCTCGCCTGCCCCGCTCCGCCGCCATCCCCGCCCACCATCCCCGGCGCAGGCCCGGCGCACAATTGGCACCGCGCGCAAATCGGGTTAAGGGCCCCGTTAAATGGATGCGTGCCGGCCATGCGGGATCGGGCGAGGCTCAGCTTCCATTCAGCCGGGCGAAGCTAGGCGGCGCGCGGCGGCGTGGTGCGCTGCGCCAGATCAATGCGGCGTGCTGCGCCGGGTGAATGTTGCGCCCATCGATGAGGGCCGCAAGACGGGATGATGCGAGTGAACATGATGACGTTTTCAAGGGGCCCCCTCGCCCGCACCGCCGCGGCGCTGGCGGCGACGGGGCTGGTGGCGCTGGCGGCGATACCGGTAGCCGCGCCCGCGCAGACCGTGGCGGTGCCCACCGCCGACAATCCCTTTGGCCTGCCTGCCGACATCACCCTGTTCGGCAGAAACGATCCCGACCGGCGCACCGCCACGGCGATCGTCAACGGCTATGTCATCACCGGATCGGATATCGATCAGCGCCTCGCGCTGGTGATCTCGGCCTCCGATGCCCAGCTTTCGCCTGAGGAACTCTTGCGCCTGCGGGTGCAGGTGCTGCGCAACCTCATCGACGAGACGCTCAAGATCCAGGCGGCCGAGGCAGCCAAGCTCGCGCCTGCGCGCGAGGAGATCGAACAAACCTACACGCAGCTCGCCGGGCAGAACTTCGGCGGGGATACGCGCAAGATGGACGAATATCTCGTCTCGATCGGGTCCTCGCCGGCCTCGCTCAAGCGCCAGATCGAGGGCGAGATCGCCTGGGAAAACCTGCTGCGCCGCAACATCATGCCCTTCGTCAATGTCTCGGCCGAGGAAGTGAATGACGTGCTCAAGCGTCTCACCGAGGCCAAGGGCACCGAGGAATACCGTTTGGGTGAGATCTTCCTCTCGGCCACCACCGAGAACCGCGAGCGCGTGCTGGCCAATGCCCAGGCGATCATGCAGCAGCTTGAACAGGGCGGCAGCTTCGTCGCCTATGCCCGCCAGTTCTCCGAGGCCACCACCGCGGTGGTGGGGGGCGATCTGGGCTGGGTGCGGCTGGGGCAATTGCCGCCGCAGCTTGCCGCCGCGGCGCGCAGCATGGTGCCGGGCCAGCTGGTGGGGCCGATCGAGATCCCGGGCGGCTTCTCGATCCTCTACCTCATCAACAAGCGCAAGGTGCTGAGCGCCGATCCCAACGAGGCGATCCTCAGCCTCAAGCAGATCTCGATCGCCTTCCCGCCCAATGTGACCCAGGCCGAGGCCGAGGCGAAGGTGGCCGAGTTCAGCAATTTCCTCAGCTCCCTGCGCGGCTGCGGCGATGTCGAGGCCGGGGCGGCGCGGATCGGGGCGGAGGTGATCTCCAACGACCAGATCAAGGCCGCCAACCTGCCCGAACAGCTGCGCGCGATCCTGCTCAACCTCCAGATCGGCCAGACCACCCCGCCCTTTGGCGGGGTGAAGGAAGGGGTGCGGGTGCTGATGCTGTGCGGGCGCGACGATCCGCCTGATGCCGGGGCGCCGAGCTTTGCCGCGGTGATGAAGGATCTCGAGGACGAACGCGTCAACAAGCGCGCCCAGCGCTATCTGCGCGACCTGCGCAACGACGCCTATATCGAATACAACTGATCGTGGCGCGCGCGCCGCTGGCCATCACCATCGGCGATCCGGCCGGGATCGGGCCCGAGGTGATCCTCGGCGCCTGGGCGTGCCTCGTGGCCGAGGGCCATGCGCCGGCGGCCTTCGTGGTCGGGGGGGCGCAGCTGCTGGCCGGAGTGGCCGAGGCATTGCGGATCGATTGCCCGATCGTGCCGATTGCCGAGCCTGCCGAGGCACACCTTGCCAGCGCGGCGGGCCTGCCGGTGCTGGCCGGGCTTGATGCGCCGCTCATGCCTGGCCAGCCCTCGCCCGAGGGTGCGCGGCTCGCGCTGGCCTCGCTGCAATGGGGGGCGAAATTCGCGCTGTCCGGGGTGGCAGGGGGGCTTGTCACCGCGCCGATCGCCAAGGCCGCGCTCGCCGCGATCGGCTGGGATTATCCCGGCCAGACCGAGTTTCTCGCCGATGCCTGCGCCCGGCCCTATCGCGATGCGGTGATGATGCTGGCCGCGCCGGGCCTGCGCACCGTGCCGCTGACGGTGCATGTCGCGCTTGCCGAGGTGCCGCGGCTGATTTCGGTCGATCTCATCTGCCACAAGGCACGCATCACCGCCGCGGCGCTGCGCCGCGATTTCGGCATCGCCGCCCCGCGCCTGGCGATCGCCGCCCTGAACCCTCACGCGGGCGAAGGCGGCCAGTTCGGGGATGAGGAGGCGCGGATCATCGCCCCTGCCATCGCCGCGCTTCGGGCCGAAGGGATTGCCGCCTTCGGCCCGGTGCCGGGCGATGCCCTGTTCACCCCGCGCGCGCGCGCCACCTATGATGCGGCGCTGGCCATGTATCACGATCAGGCGCTGATCCCGGTCAAGGCGCTGGCCTTTGATGAAGGGGTCAATGTCACGCTCGGCCTGCCGCTGGTGCGCACCTCGCCCGATCACGGCACCGCCTTCGACATCGCCGGCAAGGGCCTGGCTGATCCGGGGGCGATGGCCGCGGCGATCACTCTTGCCGCCGAGATGGCGGAACGCCGGGCGGCGGGCGGTGGCTGAGCTTCCCCCGCTGCGCGAGGTGATCGCGCGCCACGGCCTCTCGGCGTCCAAGGCGCTGGGGCAAAACTTCCTGCTCGATGAACAATTGCTGGCCCGCATCGCCGCGATCCCGGGCGATCTGGCGGGCGCCCGGGTGCTCGAGATCGGCCCCGGCCCCGGGGGGCTGACCCGCGCGCTGCTGCGCGCCGGGGCGCAGGTGACGGCGATCGAGATGGACCGGCGCTGTCTGCCCGCGCTCGCCGAACTTGGGGAACGCTTCCCCGGCCAGCTCACCGTCATCGAAGGTGACGCGCTCAAGCTCGATCACGCCGCGCTGATGCAGGGCCAGCCCTTCCATGTCCTCTCCAACCTGCCCTACAACGTCGGCACCGCGCTGCTCGTCGGCTGGCTTTCGGGGGAGGCCTGGCCACCGCCGTGGCGCTCGCTCACCCTGATGTTCCAGCGCGAGGTGGCCGAGCGGATCGTTGCCGCTCCCGGCAGCCCTGCCTATGGCCGCCTCGCCGTGTTGGCGCAGTGGCGCAGCGCGGCGCGCATCGCCATGAAGGTGCACCGCAGCGCCTTCACCCCCCCGCCCAAGGTGATGAGCGCGGTGGTGCATCTCGTCCCTGGGGCCATGCCCGAAGGGGTCAGCGCGGCCACCCTCGAACGGCTCACCGAAGCCGCCTTCGGCCAGCGCCGCAAGATGCTGCGCCAGAGCTTGAAGGGCGTGCCGGGCGCCTTGGAAGCCCTCGCGGCCCTCGGCATCGACAAGACCCGCCGCGCCGAGACGGTCAGCGTCGCCGAGTTCGTGGCGCTGGCCCGCGCGCTCGGCCGGTAAGGCATTGCCGCCCCGCGTTCCGGTGGCGCGGCTAGGCTTGCGCCTTCTTCACCTGTCGCCAGTGGTGGAGCAGCGGCTCGGTGTAGCCGCTGGGCTGTTCCACGCCCTTGAAGATCAGGTCCTTCGCGGCGCTGAAGGCGGGGCCGTTCTCGTTGCCGGTGAGCGGCACATAGAGCGGATCGGAAGCATTCTGCGCGTCGACCTTGGCGGCCATGCGGCGCAGCGAATCCATCACCTGTTCCTCGGTGATGACCCCGTGCAGCAGCCAGTTGGCGATGTGCTGCGAGGAGATGCGCAAGGTCGCGCGGTCTTCCATCAGGCCCACATCATTGATGTCGGGCACCTTGGAGCAGCCCACCCCCTGATCGATCCAGCGCACCACATAGCCGAGCAGGCCCTGGCAATTATTGTCCAGCTCCTCCCTGATCTCCTCCTCCGACCAGTTCGCGCCCTCGGCCAGCGGGATGGTAAGCAGCGCCTCGAGCCCCGGCGGCGCGGGCAGGTGCTTTTGCACCTCGAACACGTCAACCTGGTGATAGTGCAGCGCATGGAGCGTCGCGGCGGTGGGCGAGGGCACCCAGGCGGTGTTGGCGCCGGCCTTGAGGTGCGCGATCTTCTCCACCATCATCTGCCCCATCAGATCAGGCGCGGCCCACATGCCCTTGCCGATCTGCGCCTTGCCCGAAAGGCCGTGGGCAAGGCCGATGGCGACATTTCTCGCCTCATAGGCCTTGAGCCACGCGCTCTCCTTCATCGCGCCCTTCCTCAGCATCGGCCCGGCGCGCATCGAGGTGTGGATTTCATCCCCGGTGCGATCGAGAAAGCCGGTGTTGATGAACACGATGCGGTCCTTCACCGCGTGGATGCAGGCGGCAAGATTGGCGCTGGTGCGGCGCTCCTCGTCCATCACCCCGACCTTGAGCGTGTGGCGGGCAAGGCCGAGGAGATCCTCCACCCGGTCAAACAGGGTGTTGGCAAAGGCGCATTCTTCCGGCCCGTGCATCTTGGGCTTGACGATATAGATGCTGCCGGTGCGCGAATTGGAAAAGCGGCCATGGCCCTCAAGCCCCAGCGTGGCGATCGCGGCGGTGAAGACCGCGTCCATGATCCCTTCGGGCACCTCGCTGCCATCGGGCAGGCGGATCGCCGGATTGGTCATGAGGTGGCCGACATTGCGCACGAACATCAGGCTGCGCCCGGGAAGGTGGTGCACGCTGCCATCGGGCGCGGTGTAGCGCTTGTCCTCATTGAGGCGCCGGGTGATGGTGCGCCCGTCCTTTGCAAAGGTTTCTTCAAGATCGCCGCGGATGATGCCAAGCCAGTTGCGATAGGCGGCAAGCTTGTCCTCGGCATCGACCGCGGCAACCGAATCCTCGCAATCGGCGATAGTGGTGAGCGCGGCCTCGATGATGATGTCGGCAATCCCGGCCTTGTCGCTCGCCCCCACTGGGGCGGTGCGATCGAACACCACCTCGACATGAAGGCCGTGGTTCTTGAGCAAGAGGCCCTTGTCGGTGGTGCCGACGAATTGCCCCGGATCGGCAAGCTGCACCTCTTCGCGCCCGGCAAGGTCAGCCCAGCTTGCCCCATCGGCAAGCGGGAAGGTTTCATCGAGGAAGCGGCGCGCCCGCGCGATCACCGCGGCCCCGCGCGCCGCGTCATAGCCGCCCGGGCGCGGCGGCGGCGCATCGAGCGCATCGGTGCCATAGAGCGCGTCATAAAGGCTCCCCCAACGGGCATTGGCGGCGTTGAGGAGGAAGCGGGCGTTGAGGATCGGCACCACCAGCTGCGGCCCGGCCATGGTGGCGATTTCGGGATCGACGTTCTGGGTGCCAATGGTGAAAGCGCCCGGCTCGGGCACGAGATAGCCGATTTCTTCGAGAAACGCGCGGTAGGCGGCGGCGTCATGCGGCTGGCCCGCGCGCGCCATGTGCCAGGCATCGATCTTGGCCTGCAATTCCTCGCGCCTGGCGAGGAGCGCGCGGTTTTGCGGCGCAAGCTCGGCGAGGAGCGCGGCAAAGCCCTGCCAGAAGGCGCCCACATCGCGCCCGAGGGGGCCAAGCACCTCGGTCTCGAGGAAGGCGGCGAGCCGCGAATCGATCGCAAGGCCGGCGCGGGTGGTCATCTCGGTCATCATTTGTCCTCGTGGGTTCTCAAGCGCCCCGGGGAGGAGAGGACGGCAGGCCCTATGGCCGAGCCGCGCTGGGATTGCAACGCCTTGGCCGCAGCGCCGCGGGCGGCTAGAGGGGGACGGATGCAAGCCCCCCTGCCCCCTGTCGCCTTCGATGCGCCCGCGATGCTCGCCGCGGTGGAAAGCTGGAGCGCGATCAACACCGGCACCGGCAATCTCGCCGGGCTGGCGCGCCAGGCCGCCCAGCTCGCCGAGGCCTTCGCCGCCCTGCCCGGCACGGTGGAACTGGTCGATCCCGCCCCGGTCAGCGCGATCGGCGCCGATGGCCGCGCGTTTGACCAGCCCCACGGCCAGCACCTGGTGGTCAAGGTGCGGCCAGAGGCCGCGCGGCGCATTCTCCTAACCGGCCACATGGACACGGTGTTCGCGCCCGATCACCCCTTCCAGGCGCAGCGCTGGATCGATGGCGAGACATTGAACGGCCCCGGGGTTGCCGACATGAAGGGCGGGATCGTGGTGATGCTCCACGCGCTGCTCGCCTTCGAAAGCCGGCCCGCCGCGGCGCTCATGGGCTATGACGTGCTCATCAATTCCGATGAGGAAACCGGCTCGCTCGCCAGCGCCGCGCTGATCGCCGAGCTTGCCGCGGGCAAGCTCGCCGCGCTCACCTATGAGCCGGCGGCCCTGCCCGATGGCACGCTCGCCCATGCGCGCGGCGGCACGGGCAATTACGCCCTCACCATCCGCGGCCGCAGCGCCCATGCCGGGCGCAACCCACACGAGGGGCGCAACGCCATCGTTGCCGCGGCCGATCTGATCCTGGGGCTGAAGGCGCTCGAACGCGACGATCTCACCATCAACCCGGCGCGCGTCGATGGCGGATCGGCGAACAACGTGGTGCCCGATCTGGCGGTGCTGCGCTTCAACATCCGCCCCAGGAGTGAGGCGGCGATGGAGGGCTTTGCCCGCGATCTTGCCGCGCTCACCGCCCGGATCGCCGCCGCGCATGAGGTGGTGATCGACACCCACGGCGGCGTCACCCGCCCGCCCAAGCCGGTCGATGCGCGCGCGCAGCGCCTGTTTGATCTCGTGCGCGCCTGCGGGGCCGAGCTTGGCCAGGCGATCGCCTGGCGGCCGAGCGGCGGGGTGTGCGATGGCAACAATATCGCCGCCTGCGGGGTGCCGGTGGTCGATACCATGGGGGTGTGCGGCGGGGCGATCCATTCCGCCGATGAATATCTGATCGTCCCCAGCCTTGCCCAACGCGCCGCGCTTTCGGCCCGGGTGATCGAACGGCTGGCCGAAGGAGCCCTGGCATGAGTTTTCGACTGCGCGCCGCGCGCCCGAGCGATCTTGAAGCGCTCTACGAGATGGCCAAGCTCACCGGCGGGGGCTTTACCAACCTGCCGCCCGACCGTGCGGCGCTGCGCGCCAAGCTCGAGCGCGCCGAGGCCGCCTTTGCCCGCACCGAGGAGAGCCTTGCCGACGAATTGTTCGTGCTGGTGCTCGAGAACGTGCGCACCGGTGCGGTGCGCGGCACCTGCCAGCTGATGAGCCAGGTGGGCCAGCGCTGGCCGTTCTATTCCTACCGCCTCAACACCCTTACCCAATATTCCAAGGAGCTTGACCGCACCGTGCGGGCCGAGATGCTCAGCCTCGTCACCGATCTGGAAGGCTCGAGCGAGGTCGGCGGGCTGTTCCTCCACCCCAATGAGCGCGCCGGGGGGCTGGGGCTGCTGCTGGCGCGCTCACGCTATCTGTTCATCGCCATGCACCGCCCCCGCTTTGCCGAGCGCATCCTGGCCGAGCTGCGCGGGATCATCGACGAGCGCGGCGGCTCGCCCTTTTGGGACGGGGTGGCCGGGCGCTTCTTCGGGATGAGCTTTCAGGAGGCCGACTATTTCAACGCCATCAACGGCAACCAGTTCATCGCCGATCTGATGCCCAAGCACCCGGTCTATGTGGCAATGCTGAGCGAGGAGGCGCGCAGCGCCATCGGCGTGCCCCATCCCAGCGGGCGCGCGGCGATGCGGATGCTCGAGCACGAGGGCTTCCGCTTCGAGGGCTACCTCGACATCTTCGATGGCGGCCCGACGATGACCGCGCGCACCGACGAGGTCGCCAGCATCAAGGCCAGCCGCAAGGCCAAGGTGCGGCGTCTTGACGTGACCGAAGGTGAAAAGGCGATCCTTGCCACCGGGCGCCTCGGCGCCTTTCGCGCCTGTTTCGGCGTGAGGGTGCTCGATGAGGAAGGCGGGATCGCGATCGATGCGGCGAGCGCCGACCTGCTCGACGTGCGCGAGGGCGATGAGGTGTGGAGCGTGGCGCGATGAGCCTTGTTGAGATCAATTTCGACGGGATCGTCGGCCCCAGCCACAATTATGCCGGGCTCAGCCTCGGCAATATCGCCAGCGCGGCGCACGCCGGCGATCCTTCCTATCCGCGCGCCGCGGCGCTGCAGGGGCTGGCCAAGATGCGCGGCAATCTCGCCCGGCTCGGGGTGCAGGGCTTCTTCGTTCCCCTGCCCCGCCCCAACCGCGCGCTTCAAGCGGCGCTGGCGCTTGATGGGAGCGAGCCGCCGCAACTGCGCGCGGCGCCCTGGTCGGCCTCGGCGATGTGGACCGCCAATGCCGCCACCGTTTCCCCTGCGCCCGATACGGCCGATGGCAAGTGCCACCTCACTCCGGCCAATCTTGTCACCATGCTCCACCGCGCGCAGGAATGGCCCGATACCAGGCGCCAGCTCGAGCTGGCCTTTGCCAGCCGCGACCATTTCGTCATCCACGATCCCGTGCCGCCGAGCCTGGGCGATGAGGGCGCGGCCAATCACATGCGCCTGTGCCAAAGCCATGCAGACGTCGGGGTCGAGGTGTTCGTCTATGGCAAGAGCGGCGGGCCCTTCCCCGCGCGCCAGCACGAACAGGCCAGCCGCCTCATCGCCCGCGCGCACCGGCTCGCGCCCGAACGCACCCTCTTCATCGAGCAGAACCCCGCCGCGATAGCCGCCGGGGCCTTCCACAATGACGTGGTGGCGGTGGCGAACGAGCGGGTGCTCTTTACCCATGCCGAGGCCTTTGCCGATCAAGAGGCGGCCTATGAGGCAATCCGGCGCGCCTTCCCCGCGCTCGAGGTGGTCGAGGTGCCCGCGAGCGCGGTCAGCCTTGACGAGGCGATCCGCACCTATCTGTTCAACGCCCAGCTTCTCACCCTGCCGAGCGGCGAGATGGCGCTGGTGGTGCCCGAGGAATGCCGCGAAAGCCCGGCGGTATGGGGCTGGTGCACCGCGATGCTGGCCGGCAACGGCCCGATCCGTCAGGTGATCCCGGTCGATGTGCGCCAGTCAATGGCCAATGGCGGGGGCCCGGCCTGTCTGCGCCTGCGGGTGGTGTGCGATCCGGCCACGGTCGATCCGCGCTTCCTGCTCGATGAGGCCAAGGCCGATCGCATCGCCGCGGTAATCGAGGCCCATTGGCCCGAACAGATCGATCCGTCCGATATCGGGACAGAGCCATTGGCAAGGAGCGTGATCGCCGCCCGGCAGGCGCTGCTCGAGGCGCTCGATCTTGCCGCACTTGGTTAACGCATTTGCGCGGCGGCGGCTTTCGGGCGTAACCTTTCCGAAATCCTAAGGCGGCGCGGAAAGGCAACCGAGTCGCGCCTGAGCGGGAGATGCCATGCTGCGCAAGCTCTCAAGGCTGTTCGTGATCAAGACGCGCTTTGAAGCGTTCCTGATCATCTATGCCCTGGCGCTGGGCGCCACCGCGCGCGGCACCGCCTATCTCCACCAATATCCCGGCTTCGGCGGCAAGCTGTTGTTCCTTGCCACCACCGGCGCGGTGTTCCTCGGGGGCGCGAAGATCCTCGATTGCCTCAAGCTTGAAAAGGAAGTGGCAGCCTTGCGCGCGCAGGCCGGCATGCAGCAGGGCTGATCGCAAGGGCAAGCGGCAGCGGCGCGAAGGTGGGGGATTCTGTTGCTAGGCTCCCCCGGGCCCCCGGAATCCGTTCTGTTGACCGGTCGGTCCAACCGCGCTCAAGGCTTTGTAAGTTCAGGCCGCTAGGCCGTCAGATTACGCAGCCAGAGCAAGTGCTTCGTTGTCGTTGGCACTTGTGGATGTGAGCCTTTGACGGGTTACTCAGCCCGGGCGAAAACCACGCTTTTCAACACACGTCGATCCTGGTTCGGCCCCATCAGCTGAGCCGCCGGCCCGGCACGCTTGCGGCATGCCGGGTGCGGCGCAGATGGTGGAGCCGCCGGGTACTGCCCCCGGGTCCGTTGTGCCTATTGCACGCAGCCATTTATCGCCATAGCCGGCCGAAACCGGCGAGAGCTGATATAGCGATCCATTCCTGAATGTGAAGTGGATGCGGACCACGGTATCCAATGGCACGCCTCGGTCGCGCAGCGACCGCAAGGGCGACCGCCCGCCCGCAGGTGCCCCACAGCAAAGCGAAGGGAACTGCACCGAGGACGCGCCCCCGGATGGGGGCGCGCAAAACAAAGGCGCCTTATTTCTTGAGCGCGTCCCTGATCTCGGTGAGCAGGTCGATCTCGCTCGGCCCCGCAGGCGCGGCCGGCTCCTCGGGCTTGGCAAATTGCGCGGTGAGCCGGTTCACATAGCGCACCATCAGGAAGATGATGAAGGCAAGGATGAGGAAATTGATCACGCTCGAGACAAAGGCGCCAAGGCCGATCACATTGGCCCCCGCCTCGCGCGCGGCGGCGAGCGGCGTGCCCGGCGCCACCTCGCCCGAAAGCACGATATAGCGATCCGAAAAGTCGATATTGCCGGAGATCGCCCCGACGATCGGCATGATGATCTCCTCGGTGAGCGAGGTGACGATCGTGCCGAAGGCGCCGCCGATGATCACCCCGACAGCCAGATCGATGACATTGCCTCTGGCGATGAAGGCCCGAAATTCCGAAAGCATGGCGATCCCCCTGATTGGCTTGCAAGACTTGGTTGCAGCCGCGCTTGTGGCACCCGCGCAAGTCCCTGCCAAGCCATAACTTTGCCCCCTTGCCCCGCTTGAATGGGGGCCGGGGTGTGCTATATCCGCAATACACAGTGCCGGGGCCTTCTCCCCCCGCGCGCAAACAGGAGGGATTACTTCATGCCATTTGCCACCATGCTGCGCGGCGCCCTTGCCGCGGCGCTCGCCTTCAGCCTTGCCGCCTGCGGGATCAACTCGGTGCCGGCGGCGGAAGAAGAGGCCAAAGCCAAGTGGGCCGATGTCGAGGCGCAGTTCCAGCGCCGCGCCAATCTCATCCCCAATCTCGTCGAGGTGGCCAAGGGCGCGGCCGAGAACGAGCGCACCATCCTCACCCAAGTGACCGAGGCGCGCGCCAAGGCCACCGCGATCAACATCACCCCCGATGATCTTACCGATCCGGCCAAGATGGAGGCCTTCGCCGCGGCGCAGAGCCAGCTTGGCGCCGGGATCGGGCGGCTGCTCGCCAGCTTCGAGGCCTATCCGCAGATCCAGTCGAACCAGAACTTCCTCGCGCTGCAAAGCCAGCTTGAAGGCACCGAGAACCGCATTGCGGTGGCCATCCGCGACTACAACGAGGCGGTGCGCAAGTATAACACCACGATCCGCACCTTCCCCGATATCATCGGCGCCAAGGTGATCCACGGGGCCGAGCCGATGGTACCCTACAAGGCGGTGACCGAAGGCGCCGAGGCCGCGCCCAAGATCGACATGACGACGAATTGATCAGCCGTGATCCGGCTCCTTGCCCTGGCGCTGGCTCTGGTGGGGGCGTGGCTCGCCGCGCCCCTTGCCGCCGAGCCGCAATTTCCCCCGCTCACCGGGCGGGTGGTGGATGCCGCCGATCTCCTCCCGCCCGAGGTCGAGGCGCGCCTTACCGCCAAGCTCGAGGCGCTCGAGGCCCAGTCGCAGCGCCAGCTGGTGGTGGCGACCGTGCCCGATCTCAACGGCTATGACATTGCCGATTATGGCTACCAGCTCGGCCGGCACTGGGGCCTTGGCGACAAGGAGCGTGACGATGGCGCGCTGCTCCTGGTTGCGCCCAACGAGCGCAAGGTGCGCATCGAGGTCGGCTATGGGCTGGAAGGCTACCTCACCGATGCGCTTGCGGCGCTGATCATCCAGAACACCATCCTGCCCGCCTTCCGCAATGGCGACTTTGCCGGGGGGATCGAGGCCGGGACCGACGCGATCATCGCGCAATTGCAGCTTCCGCCCGAGGAGGCTGCCAAGGTCGCGGCCGAGGCCGGCAAGAAGCGCAAGAGCGATGGCGGCTTTCCGGTGGGCGTGCTGATCTGGCTTGCCTTCCTGTTCTTCTTCTTCATCCTGCCTGCGCTCGCCGGGCGCGGGCGGCGGCGGCGCTATCGTGCCCGCGGCGCCGGGCCCTGGGGCAGCCGCGACC